>Ga0210019_1003294_pt1 | contig 14956 bp, 14 predicted proteins | sample CryGeyCG2114_020_2_FD_183969 | JGI IMG/M metagenome (GOLD analysis project Ga0210019, IMG submission 183969) | Groundwater microbial communities from aquifer - Crystal Geyser CG11_big_fil_rev_8/21/14_0.20 (SPAdes) (version 2) | ecosystem: Environmental > Aquatic > Deep subsurface > Groundwater ...
TTAGAAAGTAGACGGCCACCAGGGCCAGGTTCCCGCGCCGGACCCGCCGCGCCCAGTGGTGGATGACGGCCAGGCCCAACAGGAAGAAGGGCACGGCCAAGGCCAGGCTCAGGTTGCGGGCCAGGAACTCGATCTCGCCGCCCGCGACCAGGGACACCAGTGCGCAACCGACCATGGCCCAGGAAATCCATTCCGGCAGGACCATGTTGGCGTAGCGCGGGGTCGGACGCAGGTTGCGCCCGGCCCGGGCCAGGATCGCCTGCGCCACGGTGGCGCTGACCAGCGCCATGATGACCCAACTCGATCCCAGGGACGCCGGCAGGAGCGGGGCGTAAAGCTGGACCATCTCCTCGCGGGCGGACTGGGGCGTGTCCGGGGCCACGGCCGCCAGCACTTCGGACAAGCGGTCGCCGACGATGGTGCTGAGACCCATGCCGTTGGCCATGAACACCAGGCCCGCCAACAGCATCAGCGACGCCGCCAGTCCGGCCAAGCTGGCTACGATGGGGCCGGGCGGCATCCATTCCGTATGGCCGTCGGGCGCCGTGCGCTGAAGCATGGCCTGACGGATCACCGTCCACGCGGGCAGCAGGTGGACCAGGGCGAACACCCCGGCCAGCAGCATTCCGCCAAGGGCGGTTGCCGCGACGAACCCGCTCAGCGATGCCACCGTGCCCGCCGTCACGCCGTAGGCGAAGCCGATCATGTAGATGGGCAGGCCGGCCACGTAGAACAGCAACAGCCCGCCGGGGGCGCCATTCAGCGCCGGCATGGCCGCTATCAGGCTCAACAGGCCTCCGCAGACGGCGATCAGGTACGTCTTGGGCATTGGTACTGTATCCCTGTTCCGCCCCCCCGGGTTCCCGAGGGACGGTTAGCAGTTACTTCACCACGTAGGGAAGCAAGGCAAGGAAGCGGGCTTGTTTGATGGCCTTGGCCAGTGCGCGCTGTTTCTTGTTGGAAACGGCGGTGATACGCGAGGGGACGATCTTTCCGCGTTCGGAAATGAAGCGGCCCAGCAGGCGCGTGTCCTTATAGTCGATCTTCGGCGCGTTCGGCCCGGCGAACGGACAGCTCTTGCGGCGTCGATTGAAGACCGGGCGGGCGGCCCGGCCCGAAGACTTCACGGGTTCGGGTTTCATTCGTTGTCTCCTTGGCCGCCGTTGCGGCCCCTGTCGTCACCGGAATCGTGGCGCGGGCCGCGGTCGCCGCGGTCCGGGCGCGGGCCCCGGCGCGGACGCTCGTCGCCCCGGTCCTTGTTCTGGACGATGACGGACGGGCCTTCTTCAAGTTCCTCGACGCGCAGGGTCAGGTGACGCATGACGTCTTCGTTGATCCGCATCTGGCGCTCCATCTCGGCGACGGCGGCAGCCGGCGCGTCGATGTTCATGAGCATGTAGTGGCCCTTGCGGTTCTTCTTGATCCGATAGGCGAGGTTGCGCAGCCCCCAGTATTCCTTTTTCTGGATGCTGCCGCCGCCGGAGGAGATGGCTTTTTCGAAGAGTTCGACCAGACCGTCGACCTGAGCGGACGAAATGTCGGGCCGCGCGATGAACACGCTTTCGTAGTACGGCATTTAAGCTCCCTTTGGCTTGTCTCAGCCTCCACCGCGGAGGCATAGCCGGCCAATCGCATTTCCTGGCCGACAAGGAGGTCGGGGAATTCGCCCCGAGGCGGCGCACTATACACATTCCGGGTACCGGCGCAAGCGCACAGAAAATCGGCGTTTCGCGTGGTTGCGGATGGCGGATCGGGGTACGATCGCACCGATGCGGAGGTCGGCCCGTCGAGCGCCCTTGACAGGCCGGGGGCGGGGCGGCAATACCTCTCGCCCTGATCAAACTGGGGAGCACAGTCGTTTTCATGGCACGCGCGCTGATTTTTCCAGGGCAGGGGTCCCAGACCGTGGGCATGGGCAAGGCCATCCATGACGCCTTCGCCGCCGCCCGCGAGGTCCATGAGGAAGTGGACGAAACCCTCAAGCAGAAGCTGTCCAAGATCATGTTCGAAGGACCCGAGGACGAACTGACCCTGACGGCCAACGCCCAGCCCGCGATCATGACCGCCAGCCTGGCCGTGATGGCCGTGCTCAGAGCCGAGGGCGGGTTCGACCTCTCGGCGCGGGCCGATTTCGTCGCCGGTCATTCGCTCGGCGAGTATTCGGCGCTGGCCGCCGCCGGGGCGTTCTCCCTGGCCGACACGGCGCGCCTTCTGAAAACGCGCGGCACCGAGATGCAGAAGGCCGTGCCCGTGGGCCAGGGCGCCATGGCGGCGCTCATGGGTCTGGACATGGATGCGGTCGAAAAGGTCTGCGAACAATCCATGGCGGCGCCCCAGGCCGTTGAAGGCGAGGTCTGCCAAGCCGGCAACGACAACGCCCCGGGCCAGATCGTGATTTCCGGGTCGACGGGCGCCGTCGAGCGCGCCGTCGAGTTCGCCAAGGCGGCGGGCGCCAAGCGCGCCGTCATGCTGCCCGTCTCGGCGCCCTTCCATTGCGTCCTCATGCAGCCCGCCGCCGACGCCATGGACGCGGCCCTGGGCGCGGTGCAGATCAACGCCCCCGCCGTGCCGGTGATGGCCAACGTCACCGCCGCGCCGGTCGAGGACCCGGCCGAGATCCAGCGGCTGCTGGTCGAGCAGGTCACCGGCATGGTGCGTTGGCGCGAAAGCGTTGAACAGCTGAAGGTCCAGGGCGTCGACACCCTGGTGGAAATCGGCTCCGGCAAGGTGCTGGCGGGTCTGGTCAAGCGCATAGACCGCGAATTGAACGTCCACAACGTCGGCACGCCGGAAGAGGTGGAGGCGTTCCTGGCCTCGCTGTAGCGTCGGACGCAAAAACGAAAGGATAAGGGAGACGGCCATGTTCGATCTGACGGGAAAAACCGCCCTGGTGACCGGCGCCTCGGGCGGCATTGGCGGGGCCATCGCCCGCGCCCTGCACGGGGCGGGGGCCGAGGTCGCGCTGTCGGGCCGCCGGGTCGAGGCGCTGGAGCCGCTTGCCAAGGAATTGGGCGCCCGCACCCATGTCCTGCCCGCCGACCTGTCGTCGGCCGACGGCACGGACAAGCTGGCCGCCGACGCCGAGGCGGCCATGGGCGGTATCGACATCCTGATCAACAACGCAGGCCTGACGCGCGACACCCTGATGCTGCGCATGAAGGACGCCGACTGGCAGGAAGTCATCGACGTCAACCTGACCGCCGCGTTCCGCCTGTCCCGCGCGGTGCTGCGCGGCATGATGAAGAAGCGCTTCGGGCGGATCATCGGCATTACCTCGATCGTCGGCGTCACCGGCAACCCGGGTCAGGTCAACTATGCGGCGTCCAAGGCGGGGATGATCGGCATGTCCAAGTCCCTGGCGCAGGAAGTGGCGGCCCGCGGCATCACCGTGAACTGCATCGCTCCCGGCTTCATCGCCACGGCCATGACCGACGACCTGACGGACGCCCAGAAGGAAGCGATCATGAAGGCCGTTCCGGCCGGCCGCATGGGCACGTCGGACGACATCGCCGCCGCGGCGGTCTACCTTGCCAGCGACGAAGCCGCCTACGTGACCGGCCAGACGCTGCATGTGAACGGCGGCATGGCGATGATCTGAGCCGAAAATCGGCGGTCACGACCGCTTGAACAAAGGTGTATAGACGTGGCTGGTCAAATGCGTTCGATATGTGATAGGAAGCGGGCGAACTTGGTCCGGGACCCTCGGAATCCCGCCGCCACCGTCAGAATTTCAACCTTTATTTCCTGATCCGAAGATGGGGAACCAACAGGGGAATTGACATGAGTGATGTTGCTGATCGCGTGAAGAAGATCGTCCACGACCACCTGGGTGTGGATGAAGCCAAAGTTGTTGAAAACGCGAGCTTTATCGACGATCTGGGCGCGGACAGCCTCGACACGGTCGAACTGGTCATGGCTTTCGAGGAAGAGTTCGGTATCGAAATCCCGGACGACGCCGCGGAAAAGATCCTGACCATCAAGGACGCCATCGACTTCATCGAATCGCAGCAGTAATCGGCGGCGATTTCGTCCCACCGGCGCCCGCCCGCCTGTGCGGCCGGGCGCCCGTGCGGCCGGATATGAAAATACGGATATGAGACGAGTCGTCGTTACCGGATTGGGTATCGTCAATTCCCTGGGCACGGATGTCGGCCTGAACTGGTCGCGCCTGCTGGCGGGGCAATCCGGTATCCGCAGGCTTGAGGGCTTTGACGAGTACGATCTGCCGGCCAAGATCGGCGGCACCGTGCCCTTGGGCGACGGCACCGACGGCACCTTCAACGCCGAGGACTGGGTGCCGACCAAGGACCAGCGCCGGATGGACACGTTCATCCTCTACGGCATGGCGGCGGCCATCCAGGCGATCGAGGATTCCGGCTGGAAGCCGGAAGCCGACGAGGACCGCTGGAAGACCGGCGTCCTGATCGGCTCGGGCATCGGCGGCCTGCCGGAAATCGCCGGTGGCGCGATCACGGTCCACGAAGGCCGTGCCCGGCGTCTCAGCCCGTTCTTCATCCCGGCCAGCCTGATCAACCTGGTGTCCGGCCATGTGTCCATCCGCTACGGCCTCAAGGGCCCGAACCATGCGGTGGTCACGGCCTGTTCCACCGGGGCGCACGCCATCGGCGACGCCGCCCGCATCATCATGTGGGAAGACGCCGACGTCATGGTCGCGGGCGGTGCCGAGGCGGCGATCTGCCCGCTCGGCGTGGCCGGGTTCTGCGCCGCACGGGCGCTGTCCACCAGCTACAACGACACGCCCGAAAAAGCGTCCCGCCCCTGGGACCAGGGCCGTGACGGTTTCGTCATGGGGGACGGCGCCGGCGTCGTCGTTCTGGAGGAACTGGAACACGCCAGGAAGCGCGGCGCCAAGATCTACGCCGAGGTCGTCGGCTATGGCATGTCGGGTGACGCCCATCACATCACCGCCCCGGCAGAGGACGGCGACGGCGCTTACCGCTGCATGAAGGCGGCCCTGAAGCGGGCGCAAATGAACCCGGAAGACATCGACTACGTCAATGCCCACGGCACCTCCACGCCGCTCGGCGACGAGATCGAACTGGGCGCCGTGAAGCGCCTGTTCGGCAATGCCATCGAAAACATCTGCATGTCGTCCACCAAGTCGGCCGTCGGCCACCTGCTGGGTGCGGCCGGTGCGGTCGAAGCGATCTATTCCATCCTCGCCATGAACCACGGCGTGGTGCCGCCGACGCTCAACCTGGACAATCCTTCCGATGCCTGCCAGGGCGTCGATCTGGTGCCGCACCAGCCGAAGGAACGCAAGGTGCGGGCAGCGCTTTCCAATTCCTTCGGTTTCGGCGGCACCAATGCGTCGCTGGTGTTCAAGGCGTACGACTGAGGTCGTGTGGCGTCGCCCCACGAATGTCACCCCCGGGACACAACACGAAAGCGGGGGGCCAGAAATGCCGGATTTTGGATTCCCGCTTTCGCGGGAATGACGAGACGGGTCCACAAATTCCCACCTTGTTCTAAACTGGCGGCATGATGCGCCGTCTTCTCCTGGCTGTTCTGGTCCTGATCCTGCTTACGGCGTTGGCCGCGGGTGGCGGCTGGCTCTGGTTCTCCACGGAGATCACCCGCGACGGCCCCCACGCCGCCGACCGGGTGGTCTTGATCCCCCCCGGAAGCTCCGTCCGCGCCATCGCCGGCAAATTGACCGACGCGGGCATCGTGCGCTCGGACCTTTTGTTCCGCCTGGCGGCGCGGACGGAAGGGGCCGAGCGGGCGCTCAAGTCGGGCGAATTCCTGTTTCCGGCGCGGGCCAGCATAACCGGAGTCCTCGGTATCCTCGCCAAGGGCGATACGGTAGACCGCAACCTTACCATCCCCGAGGGCCTGACTGTGGCCGAGGCGCTGGACATCGTCGCCAAGGCCGAGGGCCTGACGGGGCCGCTGCCCGACTCGCCGGACGAGGGGCGCCTGCTGCCCGAGACCTATCGATATGCCTATTACGACACCAAGGCCCAGGCCGTGCGCCGCATGGAGCAGGCCTTGGATACGGCGTTGCGGAAAGCCTGGGACGGGCGGGAGGACGGGTTGCCGCTGGTCAGCCCGGAGGAGGCCTTGATCCTGGCCTCCATCGTCGAGAAGGAAACAGGCGTGAAGGCCGAGCGCCGGCGGGTCGCCGGCGTGTTCCTCAACCGCCTCCGCAAGGGCATGAAGCTGCAGTCCGATCCGACGGTGATCTACGGCCTCACGCAGGGAAAGGGGCCGCTTGGCCGCGACCTGACCCGCGCCGACCTGGAGGCGTCCTCCCCCTGGAACACTTACGTCATCGACGGTCTGCCGCCAACACCCATCGCCAACCCTGGCCTGGCCGCCATCGAGGCTGTGCTGCATCCGGAAGATACCAAGGACCTCTACTTCGTCGCCGACGGTACGGGCGGCCACGTGTTCTCGGAAACGCTCATGGAGCACAACCGCAACGTCGCCAAGTGGCGGAAGTTCAGGAACGGCCAGAAGAACGGCGAATCGGTCGGAAAATAATCCCTACCACTCCCGCCCGGCCATGTAACGGTTGAGGATCGGGTCGGTCCAGGCCGGCGGCAGGGCCGCCAGCAGCCAGACCGCCATGTGCATCTGCCAGGGAAAGACGATGCGCGCCGTGTCGCGGGCGAGCCCGCGCCGGATGGCGGCGGCGGCGCGGTCGGCGGTCATCAGGAAGGGCATGTCGAAGCGGTTGTTTTCACTGATCCGGCTTTCGACCCAGCCGGGGCAGATGACGTTGACACGCACACCGGTCGTCAGTCGCTCGCCGCGCAGCGCCTCGCCCCAGGCCTTGACGGCGGCCTTCGACGCGGAATAGGCCGACGAGGTCGGCAGCCCCCGGAACCCGGCGACCGACGCGACGATGGCGACCTGGCCCCTGTCCCGCGCGTCCATGGCGGCAAGGGCCGGCAGCACCGTGTTGACCACCCCGTCGATGTTGACCGCCAGGATACGCCGCGTCCGCTCCGGGCCTTCCGGCAGGCCCGAGGTCGAATTGGTGATCCCGGCGTTGGCGATCACGAGATCGAGCGGCGTTCTGGCGTCGGCGTCAGCGATCCAGCCGACCATGGCCTCGGCGTCGGTCACGTCGATGACGCGACCTTCGGCAACGGCGCCGCGCTCGCGGCATTCGGCGGCCACGGCCTCGACCCGCGCCTTGTCGCGCCCGGACAGGTGGATCGCCGTGCCGTGCCCGGCATAGGACAGGGCCAGGGCGCGGCCGATGCCGCTGGAGCCGCCGGTGATCAGGACCGCAGTGGGGTGGGATAGACTCATGTCCCGGTTATAGGCGGCTCGAGCCAACCAAGGGAAGCCCGCACCGCTTGTTGGCGGCCGGTTGCCTGGGTATAAGGGTCGCACCGCCCCTGGAATGTCGCCGGAAAAGGATCGCGCCGTGGCCATCAGTTCTATGACCGGGTTCGCCCGTGCCGAAGGAGGCCTGGACGATCTTACCTGGGTTTGGGAGGTGCGCAGCGTCAACGCCAAGGGCCTGGACTTGCGATTCCGGCCGCCCCAGGGGTTCGAAGCGCTGGATCCACTGGTGCGCGCCCGCGTGAACGAGCGCTTCAAGCGCGGCAGCGTCTCCGTGAACTTGTCGACCCGGCGCGAGACGGGCGGCGGCGCCTACCGCATCAACGACGATTTCCTGGCCCGGGTTATCGCCCGCCTGGTGCGCCTGAAGGATGAGGTTCCCGATGCCCGCCCGCCGTCCCTCGACGGTATCCTGGGCTTGCGTGGCGTCATCGAGCCGGTGGACGACATGATGGGCGAGGACGCTTTCGAGGCGGTCGCCAAGGCCATGCTGGCGGACCTGGACACGGCGCTGGCCGGCCTTGCCACCATGCGGGACGAGGAGGGCGGACGGCTTTTGACGGTTCTCCTGGCGCAGATCGACCAGGTCGCCGGCCTGACGACCCGCGCGGCGGCCGTCGCGGGCGCCCAGCCCGACGCCATTCGCCGGCGCCTCAACGAACAGGTTCAACGGCTGATCGCCGACAACCCGGCCATGCCCGAGGAGCGCTTGGCCCAGGAGGCGGCGATCCTCATGACCAAGACGGACATCCGCGAGGAAATCGACCGCCTGACGGCCCATACCGAGGCCACGCGCGACCTTCTGGCCAAGGCCGACGGCCCCGTCGGCCGACGCCTGGATTTCCTGTGCCAGGAGTTCAATCGCGAAGCCAACACGCTGTGCTCCAAGTCGCCGGACACGGAACTGACGGGGCTGGGCCTGGACCTCAAGGCCGTGATCGATCAGCTTCGCGAGCAGGTGCAGAACATCGAATAGCGAAGGGCGGGGGACAGGCGAGATGGTGGAAATTTCCCGCCGCGGCATGATGCTGGTGCTGTCGTCGCCGTCGGGCGCCGGCAAGACCAGCATATCGCGCCGCCTGCTGGCCGAGGAGACCGGCATCGTCATGTCGGTGTCCGCCACCACCCGCCCGCCGCGCCCCGGCGAAGCCGACGGCAGGGACTATTATTTCTACGACCCTGCGACGTTCAGGAAGATGGCCGCGAACGGCGAGTTCCTGGAATACGCCACCGTGTTCGACAATTCCTACGGCACGCCGAAGAAGCCCGTCATGGACGCCCTGGAGCGAGGGCTGGACGTGCTGTTCGACGTCGACTGGCAGGGCACCCGCAAGCTGCGGGAGAACGCGCGGGAACATCTGGTCAGCGTGTTCATCCTGCCGCCCTCCATCGAGGAACTGGAACGCCGCCTGCGCGGGCGCGGCCAGGATACGGACGAGGTCGTCGCCGGACGCATGGCCCGCGCCATGTCGGAAATGAGCCATTACGAGGAGTACGACTACATCGTCGTCAACGCCGACCTGGACGCCAGCGTCGACAACGTGAAGGCGATCCTCAAGGCCGAGCGCCTGAAGAAGGAGCGCCAGACGGGCCTGTTGGATTTCGTGCAGGGAATGGGGATTCTCGATTAGCGCGCGGCGAGCTGGCGCGCCAGGGCGCAAAATTCCCGCACGCTCAGGTCTTCGGCCCGGGCTTCCGGATTGATCCCGGCCGCCACCGGGTCCAGGCCCAGGCTTTTCAGGCTCGAGCGCAGCATCTTGCGGCGCTGGCCGAAGGCCGCCTGGGTTACTGATTCCAGGTCGGTGAATTCGGCCGGGGCGAGCGGTTCGGCGCGCGGTACCAGTTCGACCACGGTGGACGCCACCTTGGGCGGTGGCGTGAAGGCCTGTTTGGCGACATTGAACAGCGGGCGCACATGGCACAGCCATTGAGTGACGACGGACAGCCGGCCGTATGACTTGCCGCCCGGCTCGGCCGTCAGGCGGTCGGCGACCTCCTTCTGGAACATCAGGACCATGCGTTCGAATTGTTCCACCTGGCGCAGCCAGCGCAGGAGCAGCACGGTCGAGATGTTGTAGGGCAGGTTGGCGACGATGGCGCGGGGTGCCGGAGTCAGGGCCGCGAGGTCCGTTTCCAGGGCATCCGCCTCCAGGATGTGGAACCGGCCCGGAAAGGCGTCCTTCAGCATGTCCAGGGCGGCAATGCAGCGGCTGTCCTTTTCCACGGCCCAGACGGCGGCGGCATCCGTGGCCAGCAACGATCGCGTCAGGCCGCCGGGTCCGGGACCGACCTCGATCACGTTGACGCCGCCGAGCGGTCCCGCGGCGCGGGCGATGCGGCCGGTCAGGTTGGTGTCCAACAGGAAATGCTGACCCAGCGACTTGCGCGCCCCCAGGCCGAAGTCGCGGATGACGTCGCGCAGCGGCGGCAGGTCGGGCTTGTGGTCCACAGACCCTAGTCCGCCCGCGCACGGTTGGCGGCGATCAGGCGCGCCGTGACCATCGCCGCGACCAGGCTATGTTCGCTGGCCTGGCCCATACCGGCGATATCCAGCGCCGTGCCGTGGTCGGGCGAGGTGCGCACCACGGGCAGGCCCAAGGTAATGTTGACGCCGCCGTCGAAATCCAGGGCCTTCACCGGGATCAGCGCCTGGTCGTGATACATGCAAAGAGCCGCGTCGTAGCCCGATCGGGCGCGCGGGCTGAACAGGGTGTCGGGCGGCATCGGGCCGCGGGCGTCGACGCCTTCGGCGCGGAGGGTGGCCACCGCGGGGGCGACGATGTCGCGGTCCTCGATGCCGAGCGTGCCGTCCTCGCCGCCGTGGGGGTTCAGTCCGGCGACGGCCAGGCGCGGCTGTGGGATACCGAAATCGCGCCGGAGCGCCGCCGCCGTGATCCGGCCCTTGGCGACGATGGTCTCCGCGTCCAGGTTTTGGATGGCGTCGCGCAGGCTGACGTGGACAGTGACCGGCACGGCCCGCAGCGCATCGCAGGCGAGCATCATTACCGGCTCCATCCCGCCGCAGAGCTTGGCGACGAACTCGGTGTGGCCCGGATGCTTGAACCCGGCGGCATACAGCGTCGCCTTCTGGATCGGATTGGTGACCACACCGGCGGCCCGGCCGTCGAGGGCGATGCGCACGGCTCGTTCGATGGATCGGACGACGGCGCCGGCGCTGGCCGGATCGGGTTTGCCCGGCACGACCGGTGCGTTCAGATGTTCCGGCAGTACGGGCAGGGCGCCTTGGAAGACGCCGGAGGCCTCGTCTGGGGCGGAAATTTCCTTCACGGGAACGGCGAGCCCCAGACGGCCGGAAAGGGCTTCAAGGCGGTTCGGGTCGTCGACCACGAAGAAGGGGCCCGTCTGCTCACGCGCGGTCGCCCAGGCCCGCAGTGTCAGCTCGCCACCGACGCCGGCGGGCTCGCCCATCGTCAGGGCGAGGGGAGGATCAGACCTATCGGCGATCGCCGACACGCTCAGCGCCGTTCGATGAAGGCGTTGCGCCGCAGGTCGCGCAGGAACTGCCGCGCTGCCAGGTCCAGGCGGTTGTCGATCAGGCGGTTGCGGATGCGGGTACGCAGGATGTCCTGGGCGCTTTCGGATTTCCGTTCGCAGACCATGAACAGCATGAGGGCGCCCGGCACTTTGACGACGTCACTCGGCTTGTTGTCCGGCAGGTCCTTGATGGCGTCGCGCACCAGGGGTGACAACTGGCTGGCGCGGACCTTCAGATTGTCCGTCGTCAGGCCGCCGGCCACCTGTTTCGGCATGGCGGCGAGGGTGGCGCAATTGTCGGCGCGCAGACGCAGGCGCTTTGCCAGTTCGCGCTTTTCTTCGACGGCCGACGATGGGCCGGCTGCCGCGACGGGAATTGTCAACTGTTGCAGTACCACCTGCGGGTCGACGGCCGGTCCCGCGGCGCCTTGGGACACGCGCTGGTCGCGTAGCCAATAGATCGCGTATCCATTGGGCGTGCGGATCGGTTGGGAGACGTCGCCCGTCTTTAGGGCGGCCAGGTTCCGCGCCACCTCGGGAGTAAAGGAGCCCATGGACACCCAGCCCAAGTCCCCGCCGACGGCGGCGGTCGGACTTTGCGAGAAGGTCGTGGCCATTGCCTGGAACGGAGCGCCGCCCTTGATCTCGCCGATGATACGCTCGGCGACGGTCCGTACCTCCGCATCCTTGCCCTGCTGGTCCACTGGCAGGAAGATTTCCGACAGCAAAGCGACCGGCTTGCCTTTTTCCGCTTCCAGCCGGGCCATTTCCTCGTCGATGTCTTCGTCCGATACCTTGGTCAGGGCGCGGAAGCGAACTCTCAAGGCCTCGTTCCACGCCAAGTCGGCGCGGATCTGCTGGTACAGGACATCCTTCGACAGGTTCAGGCTTTCCAGCAGGTTCTGCATCCCGCCCGGCGGCATTCTCCTGGATTCCTCGAACCGTCGGACGGCGGTCTCGACTGCCTTGTCGGGAATCTCGATACCGAGATTGCTCGCTTCCTGACGTTTCAGTTCCTCCTCGATCAGGGTATCGACGACCTTGGGCGCCAGTTGCTGGGCGGTCTCGCGGTTAGCGGGCAGTCCGGACATCGCGATGACCAGTTTCAGGCGGGCATGCAGGTCGTATTCGGAGATCGGCGTGCTGTTCACCGTGGCGATGATTCCCATTCTCTGGGCCGCGGCCGGCGCCGGCACAAAGGAGGAAAACCCAAGGCACAGATACAAGCAGAATCCAACGACCAAGGTGTGTCGGGCTGGCCGGTGTCCGTTTGCGGAAATCATGATCGGTAAGGATCGCATCTAGAAGCTGATCTGTCCAAGGGTCTTCAGTAGCAGGTTGATGGTGAAGGCATCCGTCGGCTGCAGATCCCTGTCTTGGAAGAACGTCCGGGAAAACCGGGTGGAGATAACGACGCACTCGTTCTCGTACACCAAGTCACTCACAAGGGAACGCATTTCATTGGCGGCCATGTCCCGCACTCCATGGAAGTTGACGCGCCAATTGCGCGTGACCTGTGAGGACAGGCTGAGCGCAAGTTCTTCACGTCCCGAAAATTCGCTGTTGTCAGGTTCTTCGAAGAACACGTAGCTCGCCGTGCCTCGCAGCAATGGGACGCCGGCGTTCAATTGCACCTGATGCCGGCGGGCCGAGAAGCCGTCCTTGGCGATCTGAGTCCGGTATCCCAGGTCAAGGTACTGAGAAGGATTGATCCGCGCGCTGGCCACGATATCGGAAAGGTCGTCCTCCAATCCGCTGCCTTTCGCGAAGGTGTCGTCGACGTGGAACCGGTAGGTCTGGCCGACGAGCACCGACAGGCCGCGTCCGGAGGGACTGAACAGGCCCCACTTCAGCCCGTAATTGACGCGGGTGCCGCCTTCGACCCGGTCGATCCCGCCGAAGCGGTTGACGTCGAACAGATTGGTGTCGTCGAATTCGAACTCCTGGCTGTCCTCATTGGGTATTTTCGCGGGATTGCCGCCGTTAGGGCTGGCGACGACATTGACGATGGGCTCCAGCGTCTGGCTGGCCTTGCCCAGCTGGCTGATGAGCGGGAACCGCCAATCAAGCGAGGCATAGGGGTAGATCCTGCCGGTGACGCCCGTGAAGTCCGTGTTATTGGCGCGGCTCACGTTGTTGACGTGATAGGCGTCGGCCCACAAGCCGGTCGAGAAACTGACCAGATTGCCGATGGAATCGGAAAACCGCCGGTTCCAGGACGGGCGGACGGACAGGCGCCGGGTGTCGTTGCCGCTTTCGTCACGCGACACTACCAGGAGACTGGCGTCCACATTGACGTTGCCGCCGAAGCGATCCGGTTCGCCGACATGGCTGAACTCGACCAGCGGCAGGACCAGCGGACTGTCGATGGAGTCCGCGTCGGCGCGTTGGTCCTGGAACGAATAGGCATTCACGGCCAGGTAGTTGCGGCCGCGGAATCCCTCGGCGAAAACCCGGCTTTCCAGAACCGGCGGGCTGTCAAAGCCGAACCGGCGAAGGTAGGTATCGTCCGTGGCGCGGTTGACGTCGAAGCCGGCGCGCCATGTCTTGTTGATGTCCCACAGGCCCTCCGTGAAGATGTGGCCGCGGAAGTCTCCTTCGGAATCGTTGATGCCGCTGACCTGGGTGTCGAGCTTTCCTTCCTTGAACCGCTTGCGATAGTCGAGCGTAAGTTGGAACCCTTCGGACTCGGAGAATGCCGGAATCGCCGTGACGTCGGAAGTATCGTCGAATGGGTAGAAATAAGGCAGGCGGGTTACGAACCCCAGGTCGGACGAACCGCCGAACCCTGGTGCCAGAAACCCGGCCTTGCGCCGGACGCTTGGGTCGGGATGGATGAAGTAGGGCGTGTAGAGTACCGGATAGCCGTAGACCTCGAGCCAGGCATCCCGGTATTCGATCGTCTTGCTGCGTTTGTCGTGAATGACGCGCACGGCCTTGATCTGCCAGAGCGGCGGCGCGTCGGGATCATCCGCGCAAAGATTGCAGGGCGAATACACGCCCTGGCGCAATTCCGTGACCACCGCGCCGGAGCGCTTTGCGCCATTTGCGGCCAGCCGCGACCTGTCGGCCAGAATCACTCCGATGTTGCGCACCAAGCCGTCCTTCAAGTCGCCGGTGATGGTGATCTGGTCGGCAAACAGGGTCTCGCCGGACGGCTCCAGGATCGTGATGTTGCCCGATGCCTGCACGATGTCCGTGTCCTGGCTGTAGGTGATCTTGTCCGCCAGCAGAGTCCTGTCGCCGTAGGTGATTTCGACGTTGCCGAAGGCCGACACCACGCGGTTCTCGCGGTCGAAGCTCATTTCGTCGGCAAGCAGATTGACCGGGATGTCGGGCTTCCCATTCGGCGCGGCCGGCGTCGCGGCGTCAGCGGCCGGCGGGGCCGCCGCCGCGGTCGTGGGCGGCGGGAGCGGAGACGTCTGGCGGACCGGCGCGGGTGCCGCCATGCCGCCGCCGGGAACGAACGGGCGCGGCGATGTCTGGAACAGGATGCCGAGCGGTCGTTCTGCTGTCGCACTGGTCGTTTTGGCTGCGGCCGGTGTGGCGAGTAGGGATGCCACCGCTGCCGCCATCAGCGGCGCGGGAAGCAGACTGAGCAGGGAATGCCGACCGGTCCGCATCGTGTCTACCCGTCCTCGAGATGCAACAGCATGGCGGCGCCCAGCATGGTGGCCACGCCGGACGGCGTCCAGGCGGCAAGCAATACGGGAATGCTGTCGGAGAGGCCGAGCGCGAACACGATGTCAGAGAAGAAATAAAGTACGAAGCCTGTGAACACGCCGCCCGCGACGATGTAGGTCGTGCCGCCCCGTCGCGTCTGGCGCAGGGTGAATGTGGCGGCAATCAATACCATGGCGCACATCAGGAGCGGCGCGGACATTAGGGTGTGCCAGTAGAGCCGGTGGCGGATCGCCGAAAAGCCGGCGCTCTCAAGCGTTTCGATGAAGCGCGGCAAATCCCAGAACGACATCGTTTCCGGCGCCGCGAAATTGTCCTGGATCCGGTTGACGGTCAGGTCCGTCGGCAGCCAGAAGTCCTTTTCGAACCGCGACGGGACTTCCGGTTCGAACAGCCACGCCTCCGTGAGATGCCAGAAGCCGTCCTCCAGACGTGCCGATCGCGCGTCGATGCGCCGTCG
>Ga0210019_1003295_pt1 | contig 14945 bp, 10 predicted proteins | sample CryGeyCG2114_020_2_FD_183969 | JGI IMG/M metagenome (GOLD analysis project Ga0210019, IMG submission 183969) | Groundwater microbial communities from aquifer - Crystal Geyser CG11_big_fil_rev_8/21/14_0.20 (SPAdes) (version 2) | ecosystem: Environmental > Aquatic > Deep subsurface > Groundwater ...
CGCGGCATTGATCTTGAAGGTTTGCAGAAGCGGTATCAATCGGCGTTGATGCCGCAGGCACAGGAACGTCTGGAAAGCTTTGTCGCCGGAGGCCTATTATATAGAGAAGAGAGCCGGCTGAGCGCCACACCCCGGGGCCGGATGGTTCTGGATGAGATGGCGGGGTATCTTGTGTAGGGGCGACCCCCTGTGGTCGCCCTTGAAAGGGCAGACACGGGGGTCTGCCCTTACGAAAGTCATTTAAACGAAACAATCTTCGCTTTGGATTGGTACTCTTTGGCCAGCCGCTCGCTGTGTTTGAACAATTCAAAAATTACGTCAGAGATGATTTTTTTCTGCGCCGGATTCATGACCAATTCATCCAGCAGCCTGAGCGTTGTGATGATGCGTTCATTGATTTTTTGCAGACAGTAATCCAAACTTCCCGCTTGTTGGAAAATTTTCCGCACCGCCGTCAGATCCTTATAAGTTTTTGTCTTTTTATTGAAGAAAGAGAGGAATTTTTTGCGCTGCGCGCCTTTGAGTTGATGCCAGGTGTGACAGACCAGAAGAGTTTTTTTGGATTCCACCAGGTCGCTCAGGATCGATTTGCCGATATTTTTTTCCGAATCGAAAATCCCGATGATGTCGTCCTGGATCTGAAACGCCTGACCGATGAGATTCCCCAATTCCGAGAGGCGCTTGATGTTATTGTTATCCGCGCCGGCGAGAATTGCACCGGTCACCAGAGGACAATCAAAGGTGTAGCGCGCGGTTTTCAGAGTGTAATTGAGGAAAACCTGCTCTTCGGAAATCTTTTCCAATTTTTCTACACCCTGCACCGTATCGATGAACTCACCCATCGCGGTGAATGCCGCGGTCTGGATGAAATATTTCAGCGCCCGCTCTTTGCGGTCCGGCGTTTCCTGCACGTTCAAAAATGCATCAATGGCCAGCGCGTAAATGATGTCCCCCGCGATGATCGCCAGGTCGCTTCCCAGTTTTTCCGGTTCCTGAGTTTTCACCGTCTTGGCCAGCAGTCTGTGCAGAGTCGGCTTGCCTCGGCGCAGATCGGAGCGGTCGATGATGTCATCGTGAATCAGCATGAAATTGTGCAAAAACTCAATGCAGGTGGAGGCGTTGTAGATCGACTGCGGAACTTTTTTATCCGGCGGGCAATATCCTTGATAGCTGAGAATCAGCAGAAGCGGCCGCAGGCGCTTGCCTTTGCGCAGAGAAAATTCGCGGATGCTTTCATAAAGGGAAGGGTGGACCAGATGCAGGCGATAATCGGTTTTCACCTGGGTCATGAAGCGTTCAAGGCTTTTTTCGATTTCTGCAAGAATGTGGTCGGTCATATATAGAGAAGAGAGTTGCGGTTGAGATTTAAGGTCCGCATGGTAACACAGGGAAAACGGAAAAACAAGCGGGACGTGGATGGATTTTAACGGAAATTTTTCTGTGGGCATTTGTTAAATCAGCGTATATACTTGTGCCGTGAAATTAATTACAAAGATTATATCCCTTTGTCTGGTTTTGACTTTCGGCGCGCTGTCCATTTCTCCGCCGGATGTTTCCGCACAAAATTTTGTAGAGACAGGTTTGAAACCTGTCTCTACGGTTGTTTCTGATTCTACATTTTCCGCGTTTGTCTTTTCCGGCATCAAAATCTTTCCCCAAGAACCATTCCGGTTTGACTTTTTGGTGGATGGGGATCGGTCGATGGTGGATAAAAACGAAACAACCATCCACCAACCACCACTCCCCAATCCCGAATACTTGAAACTCATCAAATACTTTATGGCTTCCCTTACAGTCCCCAAAGGCGATCTTTGGGTGAATTTATCACCTTATGAACCTGATCGCATTGTTCCCGAAGCTTTAGGCCAGACCGAAATGGGCCGCGATCTTTTGGCGCAGGACTATCTTCTCAAGCAATTGACAGCTTCCCTGATGAATCCCGAAGGGGAGACAGGCAAAAAATTCTGGGAAAAGATTTATTCCGCCGTTGGCGCTACGGATATTCCTGTTGATGCTTTCAACAAAGTCTGGATCATTCCGGATCAAGTCGAAGTCTATCAAAACGGGGATGTGGCTTACATCGTGAAAGCGAAGTTGAAGGTGATGCTGGAGGAAGATTATTTGGGGAATGGGGAACGGGGAATGGTGGATAAAAACGACCCATCCACCACCCACCAATCCCCAACCACCGACATCAAATCCATCATCCGCTCCACCATCATTCCCATCATCGAAGACGAAGTCAACACCGGCGAATCCTTCGCCAATCTCCGCCAGATATTTCATTCCATGATCCTTGCCAAGTGGTATGAGCAGCATTTCAAGAATTCCGTTCTGGGGCAATCCTACGTTGATAAGAATGTGACGGAGGGAATTGCTCTTTCTGATGTCATTCCCGAACGTTTTAGTCGGGAATCCATTTTAAAAAGTGGATCCCCGACAGAAGCATTCGGGGATGACAGTTTTGTCAAAAACGTTTCCAATCAAACCATCGAAGACATCTATAATCAATACGTTGCTGCTTACAAATCCGGCGCAGCGGATGTGATTAAAGAAGAATATGACCCAATTACACAGGGAATCGTGACGAGAAAATATTTTGTGGGAGGGGTGAAGTTTGATTTGGCACAACTCCAGGTTGTTAAGGGGCTTGAACGTGCAGACTCTCAAGACATGGTTCGATTATCGATTCAATTGATTCCCAGATTGTTGAATTTGAGAAATATGTTTATTATTCTTGGTTTTATAAGCGCTTTGATGATGGCCTCGGTGATGAGTAAGGCCCAAAGCGGAGGCGGGATCTATGAACTGATTATTCAGGACATTCATCAAAAGGCGTGGTTTGATATTCCGGGACAATTGTCTCAAATCATTGGCAAGAATTTGATCACCGGAATCGGCGGAAATCATTTCAGTCCGCTGCCTCAGAAATATTTCATTTCAGGCCTGCGAGATTATGTCAGTCAAAATCCGCAACAGAAAATTGTCGTCGGACTTGAGACCGAATCGAGTCACGATGAGGAGATGAGTGATTATATTCACACACCCCTCAGCGTTAACGTGGAAACGCTGGGTGTTTTACTCCCCGGTGGGGTGGAAATTTTGAACGCATTAAGATTTTTGGTCAGCCGCGGCGCGGATATCCATGTTTTTGGTTTTGATGATCGTGACAGGAACCCCTTTACGGGATTCCGTCAGGATACATTGATGGCGAAGATTGTTGATGAACGCATCCATTTGTTTCCTGATGCGAAGTTTCTGATTCTTGCCGGTCAGCGTCATATTCAAAAATCTCCCCGATTGGTCAGAGATGCCTATTCTCCCAGCATGTTTTATCTTCTTCAACAAACCCACGGCGCCGGGGGAGTTTATGCGGCTGCGGTTTATGACGGTTTTACGGATACGCAGGGATTTTATGATGGCAACTCTTTTGAGGATCCTCAAAATTTCTTTCTGGAAGCGGTTCTGGCTGATCCGGAATTAAAAGAAGAAGGATTTATCATTTCTACCAGCTCACTTGTTTTTGAAACGATTCGCATTGATAGTCCGTTTTCACTCAATAGGCGAAAGCCCTTTGATTGGACGGGTGCACAGCTGATCGCGACGGGAACTCTTGCTCAGGAGCTTGATGGTGTGATGTATGGATTTTCCAGCCGCGCCATGCTGTCCAAGCCCCTGATGATTGCCGGTTTTTTGGTACTGATGTGGCTTGCGTTGCTGAAACCTTCGCGGCTGGATGCTCAGATTGATACGTTGCCTCGTGTGGATTCCATTCAATGGGATTCGGTGATGAGGGACATGTCTTCTCAGCTGGATCCGCAGGTTTTCAAAGAAAGTCAGGGTTATAGAGGAAATAAAAAAGCGCTCGAATTGTTGGATTACTTGACGGCATTGCCGCAGGACAGGCAAAGAATTGTTTGGGAAGTTTTGGACTTCGATGAATTTCTTGGCAGTGTGTCGTTTGTTCATCCCATGTTGACTTACAACACGCCGGAGTATGTTTACAAGTCCATCATCGGATTTGTGGCGATGTGGCCGCATGATGTGAACATTCTCAAAGAGATTTTGCCGCAAGTGCGAGAACATTTTGTTTATGCCTACACCATGACGAATATTTTCAAAGTTATTCACGTCTCAGAAGCGAGCACTGTCATTGAATATTTAAAGCGACTGGATGTGTTGTCGTTAGATCATCAGCCTGATTCGGAAGACCAGACATCGGGTCCATACGCAATTCGTGTCAACGAATGGGAGCATTTTTTCGGGGCTCTTTATCTGCTGACGGAGTTCACCCGGAATCAAGTTATCCCTAAAGAATACTCCGAATCAATTCTTCTCAAGTTAATGAAGGCAAACACGGATGAAGACTATGGTCGTTGGATCAATGCTGATCTGGTGCCAGCCATCAGAAGAGAATTTCACCGAAGAAGATATTTGAGTTATCGACAGACGAAAAAGATGAGCTCTTTAGAAATTTTAGAGCTGGCTGTAGCAGGCTTTCGATCAAAAAATCAAGTTCCCCATGAAGAGATCAACCGTGTTCATTCTTTCTTATTGACCCAAGATCTGGATCTTAATGATTGGGGAGATGTTTTTATGGGTTTGGTTTATGCCAAGAATGTTCGTTTCTTTTCTCCCCAATATATTTCTAAAGTTGACCCGAATTTGGTCCGTAATTATCTCTGGTATGGCGATCCGTTTGCTAATCTTTGGACGGGTGCGACCACTCAGTTTCCATCCACGTATTCGGGTTCCGACGATCGGACACAACGTGTGATAGGCATGCCCCTTGCCATCAGCGGAGAGCTGTCTCATTTGTATTCATTCATCATTAATGCCGATTCGAGCGGGGTTTTTGATTGGGAAGCGAATAGTCATAATTTTGAGATTGATCATTATCTCGGGTGGAATTTGATGAATCGTCCGAGTTTTATTCCTTTCTTTGAAGAGGTTATGGACGACGCTTATCTTCATGCAGAACACGCTAAAGAATTTTTGAGAATGCGCCAAAATCTTCAAGATCCTTTATTGATGCCCATCTGGGATTTGATTTTGACCCAAGAGCAAAAAAAGTTACTGCTGCATCCGTCGCAGACGGACGGCTTGTTGAACTCTTTGAGCGATTCACAGCTTTACTATATCGGAAGGATGTTGATCGCCAGGGACATTTTTCGAGGGCAATATTTTCAGAAGATACGAAGACTTGATCATAGAATACAACGCTTGATTAACTCAGAACAATGGCAATGGACCCTGGATCATACGGCAGGGGTTATGACCATGAATATTTATAAGCCGGATGATTTTAGGGATATGGGACATGGGTACGGCAATGAAATTTTACCTGCGTATGATCAAGAAACCGCTGGTCATCCTTTGGGCAGAAGGATTTCTGTTGATTTTAATATTCATCTGATTGTTCTTCTCAGACAAAACAACATTTCCCTTTCAGCCAATACTTTTTCTCATTTGCAAAGCAAGGCGTTTGAGTATGCTGTCCGGAATTTTAAGGGAGACGGTTACGGTTGGAAGCAGCCTGTGCAAGTTATTCAATCGATCAATATTGAGCAGATTAATGGTTGGTTGAACGAGTTAAAGAAAGAAGGAATTATTTTCAAAGATAAGGCCATGCTTTTCAATAACAAAGGCGGGATCGATTTGAATAGCCTTAACATGCAAACCTCCGGCGAGGCTAATACGATTCAAGTTCCCATTGACCCAGCCATGCTGAATCAGCCGATTCAAATGCTAGTTCCGAAAATTATTCATATCGGTGATGTGAATGTGATGGATTTTTTGGGATTGAATGCAGACACGCCGGTACCACCGACGGATCATGCCGATCAAACCGCGGATATTCCAAAATTGTCGTTCTACCGGAAAAACAGCTTTAATTCATATATTGAAAATCTAACTTGACAAGTTATATTTTCAAGGTATATTTACGGCGTGATTGAAAGACCTGTCCTTCTGAATCAGATCAATACAGCTTTTCGCCGCGGCCCGGTCGTTGCTCTTTTGGGTCCCCGCCAATGCGGTAAAACAACGCTGGCCCGCGAACTTGTTTTGCCGGATTCTCAACATTATTTTGATCTTGAAGACCCTGTCAGTATGGCCAGACTGTCGGAACCCCGCAACGTTCTTTCAGACCTCAAGGGCATGGTTGTCATCGATGAGGTTCAGCGTTATCCGGAACTATTTCCCATTCTTCGTGTCCTGGCTGATCGTAAACCATCAAAATCCAGATTCCTTATATTAGGCAGCGCTTCCGTAGAATTGATCAAACATTCCTCCGAGTCTCTGGCCGGGCGGATGGCCCGTGTGGTGATGGGAGGATTTTCACTCAATGAAGTCGGAAAAAAGAATTTTGAGAGGCATTGGCTCAGAGGCGGCTTTCCGAAATCTTTCCTGGCAAAGACGGACAACGATAGTCTCGAATGGCGGAAAGATTTCATCCAGAGTTTTATTGAGAAGGATTTGCCGTCACACGGAATGTCGCTGCCGCCGCCGACATTGTTGAAATTCTGGACCATGATCGCTCACTATCACGGACAGGTCTGGAATGCAGCTGATCCCGCGCGATTTTTGGGCGTGAGTGAGATGACAGTGAAAAGATATCTGGATGTTTTATCCGGCGTATTTATGGTGCGCCAGTTGCAGCCGTGGCATGTCAATATCAAAAAACGCCAGGTCAAGGCGCCCAAGATTTATATCCGGGATGCGGGGATTTTGCATTCTCTTTTGGGAATCCGTTCAAAACAGGATCTTTCGGCTCATCCCAAATATGGCGCTTCCTGGGAGGGTTATGTGATTGAAGAAGTGATCCGGACCGTCGAGCCTGATGATGTTTATTATTGGAGAACGCACAGCGGAGCCGAGATTGATCTGGTTTTCCGTAAGGGAAGAAAAATGTACGGCATCGAGTGTAAAAGGCAGGACGCTCCGCGATTGAATCCATCAATTAAATCGGCGTTGGAAGATTTAAAATTGGAGGCTGTTGCCGTTGTTTATCCCGGCGACCGGCGATATGTTTTGTCCAGCCGCGTTTTCGCTGTGCCTTTTGAGGCTATTGATGGAGGCATGAAAAGTCTTTTTTCGAAATCCGGTTGATGACGCATATACGATGTTAACCCGTCACATTGAAAGTTAAAACCCCAATCCGATTATGAAAAGAATCCCGATTTTGTTATGTTTTTTTATCAGTCTTCAATGGGCTGTTTTGTCGTTTGCCGACACGGTTTATCTGAAAAACGGCGATGTCATTGAGGGGAAAATTTTGCGCACGGATGAAAATAAAACCATCATCAAAACGCCGTCGGATATTTTTCAGTACAACGCGGCAAGCATCGACCGCATCGAACAAAAACCGGATTTGGGAACGGTCGCGGCGGAAGCATTGACCGATGACAAAAAAGAACTCATCAAGCGCCTGTTGCAGGCCAATGGCGTGCAGTCGTTCATCCGCCAGAATATCCAGGCCGCGCTGACGAAGGTCTCTTCCGAAAGCAAGGCGCGGTTGAAAACCATTTTGAATGAAGAGGAATTGGCCGCCGCGGTCATTCCCATTTACGCCGACAAATTCAGCACGGACGATCTGAACAATCTCATTACATTTTTTGAAAGCCCGACGGGCCGGCGTTTTGTGGAATCCAATCTCGCAGTTTCCCAGGAACTTCTCTCCGCCATTATGAATTATCTCAAAACAAAAATTACCTCCGACACAAGCCTGTAACTAGTTGATTTTGAATAAATTATGTCAAAAATCGCCTGATTTTTGACTTTTTGTTTGCTTTTGCCTGTCGTCTTTGTTATATTACGACGTTTTTTCCCGCATTTCTCATCTAAAAAAATGACGACAACTACTAAATCATGGGGGGACGGTTTACAGAGCCCTAGATATTGTGCCTTGTAACCGGATTGTTTTCTATTAACCAAAGGAGTGCTTTTTATGATTGAGCGTTACACCTTATCGAAAATGGGCGTTATCTGGTCTGAGAAACACAAGATGGAGATCATGCTCAAAATTGAAATCCTGGCCTGCGAAGCGCTGGTCAAACTGGGCCAGATTCCGAAGCCGGCGATGGAAAAGATCCGGCATAACGCCAAGTTCGACATCGACGAGGTGAAAAAAATCGAGGAGCGCACCAAGCACGATGTGGTGGCGTTCATCAACAATGTCGGCCAGTCTCTGGGGAATGAAGCGCAGTATTTGCATAAAGGATTGACGTCGTCGGATTTGCTGGACACCGCGCTCTCCGTGCAATGTGTCGAAGCCAGCGACATCCTGATCAATGATTGCAAAAAGATGATTACGGTTTTGCGCCAGCAGGCCAAAAAATACAAAGACACGCCATGCATCGCCCGCACGCACGGCATCCATGCCGAGCCGATGTCATTCGGACTCAAACTCGCGGTGTGGTTCGATGAAATGCAGCGCAACCTTGAGCGTCTGGAACAGGCCCGGGAAGTCATGCGTTACGGCAAGCTCTCCGGCGCCGTCGGGACTTACGCCAACATCGATCCGTCCGTCGAGCAATATGTCTGCGAAAAATTGAGTTTGAAACCGATCAATATCGCCACACAAATCATTCAGCGCGATCATCACGCTCAACTGATGTGTACGTTGGCGATCGTCGGAACATCCCTGGATAAAATCGCGACAGAAATCCGGCTTCTGCAAAAGACGGAAGTCCTCGAAGTTGAAGAGCCGTTTTTCAAAGGACAGATCGGATCGTCCGCGATGCCCCATAAAAGAAATCCGATCACCTGCGAGCGCATCTGCGGCCTGGCGCGCATCCTGCGGGCTAATGCCATGGTGGCGTTGGAGAACGTTCCCTTGTGGCATGAGCGCGACATCAGCCACTCGTCGGCGGAACGCGTCATCATCCCCGACAGCACGATTGCTCTCAACTACATGTTTCACAAGATTATTCCCATCATCGACGATCTTTTGGTGTATCCGAAGAACATGATCGCGAGTTTATCCAAGACTCGCGGTTTGATTTATTCCCAGCGGGTGCTTCTGGAACTTATGAAAAAAGGACTCAAGCGTGAGTTGGCGTACGAAATCATCCAGCGCTGCGCGATGCAGGTTTGGCAGGAGACCTCCGACTTCAAGGAAGTTTTGAACCGCGACCGCAATGTCCGCAAATATCTCAAGCCCGCGGAAATCGACGGGTGTATCGATATCAAATATTATACGCGTCATGTGGATCTGGTGTTTAAGAGGGCGGGGATCAAATAACTATGAACGCCCCCTCGATCCCCCTCTTTCAGAAAGAGGGGGAAGGGGGAGTTCAAAATAAAGGTTCATATCATGGACAAACGAAACAAAATCTACGAAGGCAAAGCCAAAATCCTTTATACCACCGACAATCCTGATCTCCTGATTCAGTATTTCAAAGATGACGCGACCGCGTTCAACGCCAAGAAAAAAGGCGAGATTCAACAGAAGGGCATCATGAACAACAAAATCTCGTCAAAGATTTTTGAGTTCTTGCAGTCGCAGGGCATTCCAACGCATTATGAAAAGCGTTTGAACGACCGCGAAATGCTCATCAAGAAAGTCGAAATCGTTCCCGTTGAGGTCATCATCCGCAACCGCGCGGCCGGATCCCTGTGCCGTTTGATGGGAGTTCCCGAAGGCACGGAATTGGCCGAGCCGATTCTGGAATATTCTTTCAAGAAAGACGAACTCGGCGATCCCTTGATCGGCGAATATCACATTTACGCGCTGCGCCTGGCTAACCACGAGGAAGTCGAACAGATCAAAGATTACGCCTTCCGGATCAATGCCCTGATGAGCCAGTTTTTCGCCAAGCTCGGTCTGGAATTGATCGACTTCAAGATCGAGTTCGGCCGCTGCAAAGGCAAAATCATCCTCGCCGACGAGATTTCTCCCGACACCTGCCGTTTGTGGGAAATCGGCACCGGCACCAAAATGGACAAGGACCGCTTCCGCCACGACATGGGCAACATCGAGGAAGCGTACCAGGAAGTTTTGATGAGAGTGTCGAAATAAAATGATTTTCCGCATTGAAGTTCGAAATAAAGAAGGGATCATCGATCCCCGGTCGTCTTCCATTTCTGGAAATATCCGTGAGCTCGGAATTACCTCAGTCCGTCATGTAGACGTGGCGGACGTATTTTATCTCCATGGCGAACTGGCGCTGGCCCAGGCGGTTAACATCGCCGAGCAAATTTTGCGCGATTACGTGACCCAGAAATGCATCGTCTGTGATTTGTCCGATTATCAGCCGCCGGTCTCGGCCTTCGACCGCCATTATCTGGAAATCGCCTATCATCCCGGCGTGATGGACCCGGTGGAACATTCCACGCTCAAAGCCATCCGTGATTTGGGGCATGTGAATGTTGAAGCGGTTCGCACCGCGAAATTTTATGGCCTCGAGGGAAAATTATCCGGCTCCCAAGTCCGGACGCTGGCCGACAAGATTTTATCCAACAAACTGATTCAGCATCAGGTCGCTGCGGCGGATATTGAAAAATCGTTTCATGTTTTGACGCATGAATACGTTCCCCGAAGGATTGAGGTGAAAATTCTCAAAGCCGCAGACAAGGATCTGGAACGGCTTAGCAAAGACGGCCAGTTGTATTTGAGTCTCGCCGAAATGAAGGCGATTCAAAATCATTTCCGCTCGCTCAAGCGCGAACCCACCGACGCGGAACTTGAAACCATCGCGCAGACGTGGAGCGAGCATTGTTATCACAAGACATTTCGCGGCAACATCGACTACGAAGATTTCAGCACGGGCCAACGCCGCACGAAGCATATCAAAAATCTTTTCAAGAGTACGATCGCCAAAGCCACGCGCGAAATCGCCAGGCCCTGGTGTGTGTCGGTGTTTCACGATAACGCCGGCGTGATCAAATTTGATAACGATCATCATGTGTGTTTCAAAGTCGAGACGCACAATCATCCGTCGGCCTTGGAGCCATTCGGCGGCGCCAACACCGGCATCGGCGGCGTTGTCCGCGACATTCTGGGAACCGGCCTCGGCGCCAAACCGATTGCTAACACTGATATTTTTTGTTTCGCTCCGCCGGACATGAGTTTTGATGAACTTCCGCCGGGCACATTGCATCCGCGGCGCGTGATGAATGGCGTGGTCAGCGGCGTTCGGGATTACGGCAACAAAATGGGAATCCCGACGGTCAACGGCGCGATTGTCTTTGACCGGCATTTCGTGGGAAATCCTTTGGTGTATTGCGGCAATGTCGGATTGATTCCGAAAGACAAAGTCAAGAAAGAGGCCCTTAAAGGAGATTTGGTGGTGGTCGCCGGCGGACGCACAGGCCGCGACGGCATTCATGGCGCGACGTTCTCTTCCGGAGAATTGACGGACGAATCCGAAACGGTTTCCTGTGGCGCTGTGCAAATCGGAAATCCGATTGAAGAGAAAAAGATCCTCGATGCTTTGATGAAAGCCCGCGATGAAGGACTTTATACGTCGATCACCGATTGCGGTGCCGGTGGGCTCTCCAGCGCGGCTGGGGAAATGGGCAAAGATCTCGGCGTAAGGATTCAGCTCGACGAAGTTCCGCTGAAATATCAGGGTCTGTCCTACGCGGAAATCTGGATTTCGGAATCGCAGGAGCGGATGGTGATGTCGGTGCTGCCGAAGCATATTCAGCGGTTGATGGAAATTTTTGCCACGGAAAATGTGGAAGCAACCGTCATCGGGGAGTTCACCGGCCGCGGCCGCCTCGAATTGTTTTACGAAGAACTCAACGTCGGCGATCTGGACATGGCATTTTTGCACGAAGGCCATCCCCATCCGACGAAGAAGGCCGTCTGGAAAGCGCCGAAAATTTTCAAGGTCCGTCTGCCGCCTGCTCCACCGACGGCGGGGGTCAAGGTTGATCTGACGGAATCGTTACTGAATGTTCTTTCTCATTACAATGTCTGTTCCAAAGAATCCGTGGTCCGCGTCTATGACCATGAAGTCCAGGGCGGATCAGTCATCAAGCCCTTCGCCGGCATCAATTGCGACGGGCCGTCGGATGCCAGCGTGGTCGTGCCGAAACTCGGATCGAATAAAGGCGCGGCACTTTCGAATGGTATCAACATTCGTTTTGGAATGATCGATCCCTTTTGGATGGCGGCCTCTTGTGTGGATGAAGCCGTTCGGCAGATCGTAGTCGTCGGCGGCGATCCTGAAAAAATCGCGATCCTTGATAATTTCTGCTGGGGCAACCCGGACAAGCCGGACCGTTTGGGATCTTTGGTGCGCTGCGCCGAAGGCTGTTACAAAGCCGCGGTTGGTTATCGCACGCCGCTTATCTCAGGCAAAGACAGTTTGTACAACGAATACACCGAAGGCGGAAAATCCATTGCGATTCCGGGAACGATTCTGATTTCCGCGATCGGAATCATCGATGACATTTCGAAATGCGTCACCATGGATTTCAAAGAGCCGGGAAATTTGATTTATGCCATCGGCACGACCAGAGATGAGCTGGGAGGGTCGATTTATCTCGAGACGCTGGGCGCTTTGGGTTCGGACGTTCCGTGGGTGGATTTCAAAACAGGACGTAAAATTTTTGCGCTCCTGCACAAGGCCATGCAGGCGGGACTGATCCGCTCCGCGCATGATTGTTCCGAAGGCGGCCTGGCCGTTGCACTGGCCGAGATGGCGTTTGCCGGAGGATTCGGCGCGACCCTGCGGTTGGACAATGTCCCCTATAAGGGAAGCTTGACGCGCGATGACGTCATTCTATTCTCCGAGTCCAACACGCGTTTTGTCGTTGAAGTTCCGGCAAAGCATAAAAATAAATTTGAGAAAATTTTTAAAGGGATTCCGGCCGGGCTCATCGGGCAAGTTGAAAAATCGCCTGAGTTTGTTGTCTATGGCCGCAACCGCAACGTCTGTATCAACGCTTATATCCAGGAGTTGAAAACCGTATGGCAAAGACCTCTAAAAAATCAACTGTAAGGGCACAGCCTGCCTCGCCCTTACCCATTAAAAAATCTGCGCATTTGCGCAAGGACCGCATTGTTGAAGATTTCAAGATGGAAGACCCGTGGCGGGTGTTCCGTATCATGTCGGAGTTTGTCGATGGATTTCATGAAATGTCCGACATCGGCCCGGCTGTGACCATCTTCGGTTCCGCGCGCACCGCATCCGACCACCGCTGGTACAAGGATGCCGAGAAAACCGCCCGGCTTCTGGTGAAAGAGGGTTACGCGGTCATCACCGGCGGCGGGCCCGGCATCATGGAAGGCGCCAATAAAGGCACGATGGAAAGCGCGGGGCAGTCCATCGGGCTGAACATCGATTTGCCGTTCGAGCAAAAGCCCAATCCTTACATCGCGCAACTGATCCATTTCCATTATTTTTTTGCGCGTAAAGTGATGTTTTTAAAATACGCCAAGGCGTTCGTGATTTTTCCCGGCGGATACGGAACGCTGGATGAATTGTTCGAAAGCCTGACACTGATGCAGACGAAACGGATGGATAAGTTTCCTGTTGTCCTTTATGATTCGAAATTCTGGAAAGGTTTGATGGACTGGATCAAAGGCGATCTGGTCGATGTCAAAAATATCAGCCCGGAAGATGTGGATTTGTTTACACTTGTCGATTCGCCGGAAGAGGTGGCGAACGTCATCAGAAAATTTTATAAAAAGAAAGCATGAAACCCAAAGTCATCATCCTCAGAACCGCCGGAACCAATTGCGATCAGGAAACGGCTTTCGCGTTCCAGTCCAGCGGCGCGGATGTTGATTGTGTGCATATCAATGAAATTTTGAATGCCGGAAAATTCCTGAAGGATTATCATATCCTGGCTTTGCCGGGGGGTTTTAGCTACGGCGACGACATCGCTTCCGGCCGGGTTCTGGCCAATGAATTGATCCTGCGCGCCGGGGAGGAGATTTATGAATTTATCCAGGCTAAAAAACTGGTGATTGGCATTTGCAATGGGTTTCAAGTTCTGGCCAAATGCGGCCTTTTACCCGGGCCGCTGGCGATTGAAAAAATTCGCGCCAAAGAGATTTGCCAGGATGTGACGCTCTCGCACAATGATTCCGCGAAATTTGAGGATCGCTGGGTGCATTTGAAAGTCGAGGGACACAGCGTCTGGACGCGGGACGCTGCTTCGGTGATATTTCTTCCGGTGGCGCACGGCGAGGGAAAGTTCATCGCCGGCAAAGAGGCCATGCTCAAAGATTTGGAAAAGAACGGCCAGGCGGCGTTTCGGTATTGTTCGCCGGAGGGAAAAGCGCCGCAATATCCGCAGAATCCCAATGGTTCGCAGAATGACATCGCGGGAATCACCGATAAAACCGGACGGATTCTGGGGTTGATGCCGCATCCGGAGAGACATTTTCTCTTTACTCAGCATCCGTATTGGACGCGATTACCGAAGAAAGTGCATGGCGACGGCGCGAAGATTTTTGAGAATGGCGTGAATTACGTTAAAAAGTATTTTAAGTCACAAGGTCACAATGTCACAAAGTCACAATGATTCCTGTGACCTTGTGACGCTGTGACTTTGTGACCTTAAAGAAATTATGAAAAAATTAACCTACAAATCCAGCGGGGTTGATATTAAGGAAGCCGACCGTTTCATCGCGGCCATCGGCGCTGATGTCAAATCCACCAGGACGTCTGCGGTTTTGCGGCGGACCGGCGCGTTTGCCGCTCTGATGCGTCTGGATTCCAGGAAATACAAGAAGCCGGTGATCGCCTCTTCCACGGACGGCGTCGGCACAAAATTGATTCTGGCGCAGAAGTTCGGGATTCACGACAGCGTCGGCATCGATCTGGTGGCGATGAACGTCAACGATATTTTATGTGTTGGGGCTGATCCTTTGTTCTTTCTGGATTACATCGCCTGCGGAAAGGTGAAGACAAAAATTTTGAAAGACGTGGTCAAAGGCATTGCCGAAGGCTGCCGCCGGGCCGGATGTTCACTGATCGGCGGGG
>Ga0210019_1003299_pt1 | contig 14935 bp, 15 predicted proteins | sample CryGeyCG2114_020_2_FD_183969 | JGI IMG/M metagenome (GOLD analysis project Ga0210019, IMG submission 183969) | Groundwater microbial communities from aquifer - Crystal Geyser CG11_big_fil_rev_8/21/14_0.20 (SPAdes) (version 2) | ecosystem: Environmental > Aquatic > Deep subsurface > Groundwater ...
GCACTGGCTGAATCTACCGTTGGTATTGCTTTAGGGAGCGGAACGGATGTCGCGATGGAGGCTTCTGACATCACTCTGGTCACCTCAGAGCTTCAGGCCGTACCTCTGGCGATTGAGTTGAGTCGGCAGACCCTGGCAAAAATCCGGCAGAATCTTTTCTGGGCTTTCTTTTATAATATCCTGGGGATTCCTATCGCGGCCGGGGTCTTGTATCCTTTTTATGGGGTCCTCCTGAAACCTGTATTTGCCGCTATGGCCATGTCTTTGAGTTCAGTTTCGGTAGTTGGGAACTCCCTTTTATTGAAACGTTTTTCCCCTTCCAAATTTCAGTTGTGACCGAAAGATCAAAATCTATCCAGTCTTTTTGTTTCTCTGTAATCGCGGTTTTTTTCTTTTTTGGGTTTATCGAGTTGGTTCTCAGGCTTTCAGGATTTGAGCCCGTATTCCACTATAAGTCCTACACAATTCCTTCATGGATGGAAGAGATGGACCCGGTGGTATTGGAAAAATACCAGCGGTTTGTGGCCGGGCAGGGGTTCGTGAATGAAGATGCCTACGCCTATCAGCCGGACTTGCGCTATGGTTATCGGTTAAAACCCGATATTTCGATCACGGTGCAGAACTATTCCTCTGCGCTTGTGGTGGACAAGCTTCCCACCTGGACGATTGTCTCATCTGCCAAAGGCTTTCGCGCCCCTTCCATTGATCAAACTGAAACAGAAGGAGGAACTCTGCATGTACTTGGAGACTCCAGCAGTTTCGGTTGGGGGGTGGATTTTGAAAAATCTTACCCGTCCCGGTTGGTAAAAAAATTAAATACCACCTTTAACCTGAGAAACCTGTCCCTTCCCGGCTTTTCATCTTTTCAGGGGAAATTGCTGTGGCAGGAGTTGGGCGATGTGGAAAAAGGCGATTGGGTTATTCTTTCCTACGGGTGGAATGATGCCTATCCTTCGTTGCAAACGGATCGTCGTCAATTTGAAGTGCGAAACTCGCTGGCAGGAAAACTTGACTGGGGCCTGAAGCATCTTTTGCTGTTTCGGTGGATGAAGACATTGGGTTTGCCAAAACGAGTTCTCAAACAGAAGGAAGGTTTTGGTCAACGGGTTCCGCCTGGGCAATACCGTGAAAACCTTGAAGCGCTGGTAGAAGGCGTACGCAGAAAAGGCGGCAGGCCAGTTTTAGTCAGTGTTTGCAATGTTGCGGAATATCAGAATATCGCGAAACAAACCGCGGAAATAAAAAAAGTCCCTTTCTTTGATTTCCCTTCCGCGCTGGAGCCCTACTTGCCTACGGTGCACGACCGGTTTCCTGATTTGTTTGTTACCTATTTTGAAGCTTATGGGGAGGGCATGGAGGCTGATCCCAAGTTAGCCTTCCTGTTTCCCGACCGTTGTCACCCAAATGAGATAGGGCATAGTCTAATGGCTGAGGTTCTCTTTGAAGCTTTCAAAGAAGAACCCCGCTAAGCCCTGCATGCCTTGGGAAAAGTGAGGGGCACCGTCCTGGTCGATGATGAGGCCTTCGGTATTTTCCAGGGAGTCGATGAAAGCCAACCCCTTTTCCACCCCCATGACGAACACCGCTGTGGAAAGGGCATCGGCATCCATCACGGTATCGGTAACCACTGTTGCGGACATAATACCGGTGACCGGATAGCCTGTTTTGGGGTTCATGATGTGGTGGTAGCGGATTCCTTCATGGTCAAAATATTTCTGGTAGTCGCCGGATGTGGCGACGGCTTTTCCTGACAGGGAAAAGGATGCCAGGACGGACTCAGGCTTTCTGGGGTGTTGCAGGCCGATTTTCCAGGCCGTTTTATCGGGTCTGTTGCCCAGGGTTTTCAGGTCGCCACCCGCGTTGATGAAGGCATGATGGATATTTTTTTCCTGTAATATGTTTATAGCCCGGTCTACCGCGTACCCCTTGGCGATGGCACCGAGGTGGAGGTGCATTCCTTTTTCTTGCAGTAATACCGTTTGATGATCCAACCGGATTTTATCGTAACCCACTTTAGAAAGTTTCTGCGCAAGAGTGTTTTTATCAGGCAGGGAAGGGTGGTCCCCTTCGAATCCCCAAAGGTCCTGAACCGGTCCTATACTTATATCCAACGCACCATTTGTTTGCTTTGCCCAATAAAGAGCCCGCTCCATCACTTCGAGCACTTCCGCGGATACGTTCACGGGATGGGTTCCCGCAGACTGGTTTATTTTTGAAACTTCTGAGTTGGGGATATGGGTGCTCATCAATTCTTCCAGCCGTTGAATTTCGTCAAAGGCACTCTGAATGGCCGACTGAACCTTGCCTTCGTCTTTATCGTAAGCAGAAATTTCGACCAGAGTCCCCATCAAAAACTGGGATCTTTTGTGTGCAACCGTTTCGGGTTTGCCACAACCCGGGACGAAGATAAACAGGCAAAGAAAAAAAATTAAAGAGATTCGGAAATAATGGGAGTATGGCATCAGGGGTCTAACGGTCGAATCCAGAAACCAGTACTTCACGGTTGTAAGCGGCGACTACCTCGCCACGGTTGACCATGCCAATTACCCGATTGGGGTCGGCATGGCGGACTACGGGGAGTTGTTCTACATCAAGCTTAGCGAACATTTCCATGGCCTGGTTGAGGTTTTTTTCTGGAGTGAGGGTCATCACGGATTTAACTTTGAGATCGTTGGCGACCACGAGATCGCCCAGATCTTCTTCAAAAAACATTTCCCGTATCATGTGGAATGACAAAATGCCGGTCATTTCCCCTTGAGCATTTACCACGGGAAAATAAAAATTCTTGGAATATGAAATGGTCTCGAGAATTTTCCTGAACGGCATGCCTTCGGGAATTGTTGTGACATCATGGCTTAAAACATCATTGACCTTGATGGAATTAAGAATAGAAACTTCCCGGCCATGTTTGATGCTGGTGCCTTCCTTCAGCAGTTTCTGAACATAAATGGAATTTTTATCGAACGCGCGGAAGGTATAAGCCGAAACAATACAGGTGATCATGATCGGCAAAATGATGGTGTAATCGTTGGTCAACTCAAACAGCATCAGGATATTGGTCAAAGGGGCCTGCATCACAGCTCCCGCTACAGCGCCCATTCCCACCAGCGCGTAAGTTTCAGGAGATGCCGTGAATCCGGGATTAATCGCGTGCACCAGTGTTCCGTAAGCGGAGCCAAGCATGGCTCCGATAAACAGGGAAGGCGCGAAAACACCGCCCAGCCCTCCGGAACCCAGGGTTGTAGAGGTGCTGATGATTTTTAAAAAGATCAACGCGAAGGCCAGTCCCCAAAATAGGTCTCCGTGCAGGGCCTTTTCCATGAACTCGTAACCGTTGCCGAGAACAGCCGGGAAAAATATGGAAATGAAACCCACTATCAGCCCTCCAAGAGCAGGTTTCAAGGGTTTTGGGAGCTCAACCTTATCTTCAAAAATTTCATGGGCTTTGAAATAGGCGAAAGTGAATAATTTTGAAGCCACTCCGCAAAGGAGTCCGAGAAGCAAATAAAAAACAATTTCGGAGTAGCTGACCAGTTCATGAACCGGAACGTGGAAGGTGATTTCATTTCCCTCCAGAGCCCGACCGGTAGCCGTACCAATTACGGAGGCGACCACGATAGGGCTGAACGTGTGAATGGTGAAATCGCTGAGAATGATCTCAAGGGCGAACAGGACTCCGGCCAAGGGAGCATTGAAGGAGGCGGCGATCCCCGCCGCGGCGCCACAGCCGACTAAAACCTGGATTCGTTCATGAGAAAGGTGGAACAAGCCGCCAAGAGCCGAACCTACTGCTGAGCCAATTTGCACAGTAGGCCCTTCTCGCCCCGCCGACCCTCCAGACCCGATAGTGAGCGCTGATGTGATGGAACAGGTCAGCAAGGTGCGTTTGCGAATTTTTCCGGCCTTCATGGCGACAGCATGCATGACCCGGTGCACTCCATTTTCTTTCACCGCATCAGGAAAAAAGTGGCAGATGATGCCAGTAACGACTCCCCCAATCATTGGCATGAGCGGCAACAGGAAAGGAACGGTGGAGCCGGTTATTCCAATAACAGCCAGTCCATCGGCTGAAAAAACATCACCAAAAAATCCGATGAGCCAGCGAAACAGGGTCGATGCCATCCCGGCCAGAAACCCGATCACCGCCGCTAGCAAGAGCATATTATGGTCCTGCATCAAAAGTTTCTTGATTTTCTCACGGAGATTTTCGAGTATGGTCTGCATGGGCTTAATGGTAGTGGGTGAAAAGCAGTTCATTATAATGAAATAAGTCATTGAGTACCAGAGCTTTGCAAGAAAGGCTTATAAAAATGGAACGATTTATCAGCTTATGCTATGCTTCGTGTCGATTTATTTCCAGAATGGAGGTTGATAGAGTCAATGGCCGGGAAGAAAAATGAGGTAATCATCGCACCTTCCATCCTCTCCGCGGATTTTGCCCGGCTGGGGGATGAAGTGAAGGCGGTAGAACAGGCGGGAGCGGACTGGATCCATGTGGATGTTATGGACGGTCATTTTGTGCCCAATATCACTATTGGCCCGGCGGTGGTGGAGTCTATCCGAAAAGTGACTGAATTGCCGTTGGATGTGCATTTGATGATAGAGAGTCCAGACAATTATATTGGGGACTTCATATCTGCCGGCTCAGACATCATTACCGTTCATGTTGAAGCTTGTCGGCATTTAAACCGCACCATTCAGTTGATCAAGGCTCAGGATATAAAGGCCGGAGTCGTGTTGAATCCCGCTACGCCTCTTTCTTCGCTGGAAGAAATTCTGCACGAGATCGATATGGTTTTGCTCATGTCGGTCAATCCGGGGTTCGGGGGTCAAAAATTTATTCCTTCGATGCTGGATAAAATCCAGAACCTGAGCGAAGTCATGAGTCATTACGAAAACCCGATAGAACTTGAAGTGGATGGAGGTATCAACTCCGAAAATGTTGGGGATATTGTGCAGGCAGGGGCAAGTGTGTTGGTCGCGGGATCGGCTGTTTTTAATGCGAAAGACTATAAAAAAGCAATAAAATCCCTTCGCCAAGGCTGAGTATCTCTGTTAACCGGGTTGGGCCATTTCCCCTTGTAATTGCTTATATAAAAAGGATAGACTGGTCTTTTCTATTTAATTTTATTGTTTCTGTAGGTAAACGGCCTGTTTGGCCCCAAGCCTATTATCAAATACTGGGAGGGTACGAATTATGATGGGAATTGGTTTTCCTGAGTTGATGATTATTTTGGTCATCATTATGATTATTTTCGGGGCAGGAAAACTTCCCGAAATTGGCAGTGCTTTTGGACGCAGTATCAAAAACTTCAAAACCTCCATGAAGGAAGCACAGGAAGGTGACGAAGCCCCCGCGGTGGAAGAAGGCCAGCAGGCCGCCCAAGTGGAAGAGGGGAAAGCTGATATGACAGAAGAAGAAAAAGAAGCCGCTATTCGCAAGAAAGCTGAGGAAGAAGGGGAGGCCAAAGATAAAGCGATGAAAGAAGCGGCCGATAGTTTTACCGCCTCTCTTCCGCGAAAAGGATCTTACGATTTCAGTAAAGATCAGGAAAAAAGCTGAAAGTACTAAACTATTAAAACCCCCGCGCCTTTTGGTGCGGGGGTTTTTTTATGAGCTTTTGGGGTCTTCGTCGTATTCCCAGGGTTCTTTAAGGTTGTCCGTGGTCCAGACGGTCAGGCCGTCCATATCCTTATAGATTCCGCATGTGAAAAAGTTGAACGGATCAAAAAATCGCACTCCCCTTTCCGGATCGATTTCGAAATTCACTTTTTCTTTCTGAATGGGGTGAGCCTTGCATTCCAGGAATTTTGCTCCATCCACCTCTGAGAGCCGGAAAATTTCTTCAATCTTATCTGCGGGATATTGACCCGAATCGATGACTTCCTTAACCTTCTGCATGACGGCTTCTACTTTTTCTTTATCCAGATGATGCATTTTCATAACGCGAACTTACCTTTTTTAGTCGTTTCTGTTTGGTAAATAATTATAACATATCACGTTGATTGAGGCCGACCAGGTATAGCCTTTTTGGCTCCTTATAAGACAGGAAAGAGCAGGGATTCATTAGCCGAGCTAATATTAGGGCTGTTTGCAAATCCTCACAGTCGCCGTCAGTGAGAGGCCAGGGCGATGATGGCGTTGGGGAAGATGCCGAGGTTGATGGTGCCGACCACACCGATCAGAACCACGAACAGGGTCATGGGAGTCAGGGAGATTTTAAACTCCGCTTCCTGCTCTTTCATATACATGAAGACTATGACTTTTAAGTAGTAGTAAAGAGAGATGGCGCTGTTGAGTACAGCGATGATAACCAGCGTGATTAATCCTTCCTGAACCGCGGCACTGAAAAGGTAGAATTTAGCGACAAATCCGGCAAACGGAGGCAGGCCTCCTAATGATAGGAGGAAGATGGTCATGGATATCGCAATAACAGGGTGCTTGTAAGCCAAGCCAGAATAGTTACTGATTTCCAGATTCTCTTCCCCTTTTCGGCCCAGGATAATGACGATGCCGAAGGCCCCAAAGGTCATGAAAGCATAGGACAGCATATAAAACAGAAGACTTGAGCTGGCAAGAGAGCTCTTGGCGATGACAGCCATCAGGATATAACCTGCGTGCGAGATACTGGAGAATGCCAACATCCGTTTAATGTTGGTCTGCATGATGGCGCCGAGGTTGCCGACAAACATACTGAGAACCGCGATGATGCTGAGGAGCAATTCCCAGGAGGGTGACATCTTCGGGAAGGCTTCGGCAAAAACTCGGAAAAAAGCCGCAAATGCGGCGGCCTTAGGGCCCACTGCCATGAACGCGGTAACGGGAGTCGGAGCGCCTTGGTAGACATCGGGAGCCCACATATGGAAGGGTACCGATGCGACTTTGAATCCGAATCCGATGATAAGAAGCACCAGCCCCATCAAGAGCAGAGGGTTGGATTGCGCCGATGGATGTTGCACAAAATCTGCGATTTTAAACAGGTTCGTGGAGCCGGTCGAACCATAAACAAGAGTCATTCCATACAGCAGAAACCCGGTTGCAAACGCACCAAGCAGAAAGTATTTAAGAGCCGCTTCGTTGGATTTATGATCGTTTCTTCGTATTCCCGCTAAGACGTATAGACAGATCGAGACAATTTCGATGCCCAGAAAAATCATGATCATATCTGTGGAGGAAGCCAGAAGGATCATGCCCACGGTACAGAACAGGATGAGGGCATAATATTCCCCGGCCCTTATGCCTTCCCGCTCATTGTAATCTGCGGATAAAAGGATCGCCAACGCTGAGCTGACAGTGAATATACAAATGAAAAACAACGACAAGTGGTCCACAACATAGCTATCGTTGAAGGAATAGGCGGGAATGGGGTGTTTGGCAAATGCACTGATGGCTGTCATTAAAAGGCCAACAAGGCTGGTAAACATCAGTAGGGTTTTGTTTCGTCCCCCCCAAAGGTCCAACACCAATACCATCATGGCAAAAACGCTCAACACGAGCACGGGTGCCAGGGCAATCAGGTCAATAGATTCAGGTGCAAGAATGGGTTCCACAGTTTATTCCTTAATCAAAACAGGCATTTGAAGCTTCTGGTTCAAACTTGCCATTTCAGTTGGGGTCATGAGTTGAGCGTGTTCTCCATGACTATCCTCATGGTGCTCCTGAGTGGGCCGGAAATTTTCCGGATTTACTTTGGAGACCAAATGCGTGACCGATGCGTCAAATGTTTTCATGAAAGGTTCAGGATACAAACCGATCCAGAAAATTAAAACAATCAAGGGAGCGATGGTGATCATTTCCCTGGAGTTCATGTCTTTCAGGTTCATGTTTTTCGGATTTTTCAATTCCAGGAACATAACGCGCTGGAACATCCATAGGATGTAGCAGGCCGCGAGAATAACCCCTGAGGTGGCAAATGCCGCCCAGAGCCCGTTAACCTGAAATATTCCCAGCAACACCAGAAACTCTCCGACAAATCCGTTCATGCCTGGTAACCCGATTGAGGACAGGGCCACGATCATGAAACAAATCGCGTATTTTGGCATGATTTTGGCCAACCCGCCAAACTCTGCAATCATCCTTGTATGACGCCGGTCGTAGATGATACCGACCAAAAGGAAGAGTGCGCTGGTACTTATGCCGTGGTTGATATTCTGGATCAACGCACCTTGGATTCCGTAAGGATTCAGCGCGAAAATTCCCAGCATGATAAATCCGAGATGGCTGACGCTGGAATAGGCAACCAGTTTCTTCAAGTCTTCCTGCACCATAGCTACCAGTGCCCCATATATAATTCCAATGATCGACAACCAGGCCACCATGGGAACAAATTCGTAAGAAGCTTGCGGAAAGAAGGGCAGGTTGAAACGCAGGAATCCATAGGTTCCCATTTTCAAAAGGACACCGGCCAGAATAACGGAACCTGCTGTGGGTGCTTCAACGTGAGCGTCTGGCAACCAGGTATGAAATGGAAACATTGGCACCTTGATGGCAAAAGCCAGAAAAAAGGCCATCCACAGCCATTTCTGGGCATCCAAAGACACATCAAGGTGGTCGGTAATATAAAGGATGTCTGCTGTTGCCACGCCGGTCGTTTGCTGAATATGGAAATAAATCCAGATGATGGCGACCAGCATCAGCAATGAGCCTACAGCAGTGAACAAGAAGAACTTGACGGATGCATAAATTCGGCGTGGGCCTCCCCATACTCCGACAATGATGTACATGGGAACCAGTTGGAACTCCCAGAAAACATAAAACATGAAAAGGTCAAGAGCAATGAAAACTCCCAGCATGCCCGTTGAAAGAGCCAGCATGGCCATCATGTATTCGCGGATATGTTTTTTAACATCCCAGGATGCGATGATGCAGATCATGGTCAGGAAGGTGGTCATCACAAAAAGCAGGAGTGAAATGCCATCCATCCCTATGTGGTAATTGATGCCCCAGGCTTCTATCCAGGGGATGTTGACCCCAAACTGCATTTTATGGGTGTTGTCGTCGAAATTCGTCCACAACAGTAACGAGAGCAGAAAGTCAGCAACGGCGATAGCGAGAGCCGTCTGTTTGATCCCGTTTTCATTTTCCTTAGGCATGAATGCCAGGAACACCGCCCCAAAGAACGGTAAAAATGTGATGAAAGTTAAAAACATTTAAAACATCACCAGCAAAAGACTAATAAACCCGACAACAATAAATAAGGCGTAATTGCGGACGAAACCAGACTGAAAAACCTGGGCTTGGCGACTGAACCAGCCGATAGTGCTGGCGGTGCCATTCACTGCACCATCAATGGCTTTGGCATCGCATTCTTTCCATAAAAGTTTAGAACCTTCAACGGTGGGTTGCACAATTGACTGGTCATAAAGCTCATCTACATAATACTTGTTCTGCACCAGGTCGAATCCCCACTGCCCTTCAGTGAATTTATCCGGCAGGTCGGGACGTTTGATATAAAACATGTAGGCACCAAAAATCCCGGAAATGGCGACTGCCAAAGAGAAAAACATCAATAAAAGTTCGGTCCACCATTCGTGTTCTGCTGGGTGCAAAAGGTGAGCCCAGGATGGAGCGTGTCGCCCTGCCTCATGGAGCATATGCTCCGTGTGTTCCAGAGCTTGCGCCAGGTCAAAATGAAGAACCGGTTCCAGCCAGTTGTGTAAAATATGCATATGCCACCAATGGTGAAACGGGATGCCCAGCAAACCACCAACGGTGGCGAGTCCAGCCAAAATTACCAGCGGCATGGTCATCACTTTCGGGGATTCATGCGGGTGGACCGATGGGTCTACCCGTGATTCCCCGTGGAAAGTCATGAATACTAAACGGAACATGTAGAAAGCGGTCAACAGGGCGGCGGAAATGCCCATTCCCCAGAAGATAATATTTCCATCCATTAATGAGTGATACAGCACTTCGTCTTTACTGAAAAAACCTGATAATGGAAATATGCCGGCAATGGCCAGAGTGGAAACCAGAAATGTCCAATAAGTGACCGGCATATGGTTTTTGAGTCCGCCCATCTTGCGCATATCCTGTTCGCCATGGATACCGTGAATAACGCTACCAGACCCTAGAAAGAGACAGGCTTTAAAAAATGCATGGGTGACGAGGTGGAAGATTGCCGCCGTGTAAGCGCCAACGCCACAAGCCAGGAACATATAGCCAATCTGGCTGACTGTTGAATAAGCCAGAACACGTTTGATATCGAACTGTGTCATGCCGATGGTTGCCGCCATCACGGCAGTACCTCCGCCGATGAATGCAACAACGGTCATGGTCATCGGCGACAAGTTGAACAACACACTACAGCGGACAACCATATAGACCCCAGCCGTCACCATGGTGGCCGCGTGGATCAAGGCGCTAACCGGCGTCGGGCCTTCCATAGCGTCCGGGAGCCAGGTATAAAGCGGAATCTGCGCTGACTTACCGGTAGCGCCGACAAACAGCAACATGGTGATGATGGTTACTATTTCCCCGCCATAAATCAGTTTTTCCGGGGCGGCATGCATGACCTCGGTGAAGTCGATTGTGCCAAAAATATTGAAGATGTACATGACCGCCAATAGAAAGGCGAAATCACCCACACGGTTGACGATGAATGCCTTTGTACCGGCATCGCACGCCGACTTCTTCTCAAAATAATAGCCAATAAGAAAGTAAGAACAACACCCCACGCCTTCCCAGCCGATAAACATAAGCAGGAAGTTGTTGCCCATAACCAGAAGGAGCATGGCGGATGCGAACAGGTTGAAGTAAGCAAAGAACCGGTAGTAGCTGAACTCCTCATGCATGTAGCCGATGGAATAGACATGGATGATGAAACCAACACCGGTCACGACAAACATCATGACCAGAGTGAGAGGGTCAATCTGAAAACCGAAATCAACGCTAAAATTACCGGCTCCGAACCAGGACCAGACTACCTGCTCATACACATTCTGCCCCTCCGGCAACATGAGGTACCCGATATAAATAGCGATGGAGGTAAGAAAAGACAGGCCCATACTGCCGCAAGCGACAAGGCCCACGGCATTCTTACCAATTTTCAGCCCAAAAAAACCGTTGATTATAGATCCGATCAACGGAAAAAGAGGGACCAGACAGGTCAGTTTTAGCAACATACCGTTCTTACCACTTTAACAGGTTAAATTCGTCCAGATTGACAGTCGGTTTATTCCGATGCAAGGCGATAATGATAGCCAGTCCAACAGAAACTTCGGCGGCGGCAACACACATCACCATGAAACTAAAAATTTGCCCGCTTGAGAGGTTCATGTAGTGATCGAAAGCGATCAGCGAAATATTTACCGCGTTCAACATGATTTCAATGGACATGAACACAACGATGACGTTCCTGCGTATCAGGACGCCGACGATTCCAATCACGAACAGAGTCGCACTCAACATCAGGTAATGAGATAAAGGAACAGTATTTTCGAGCATAATCAGTCCAATTTGGTTTTTGCCAGGACTACTGCCCCGACCATGGCCGCCAGTAAAAGTATTGATGCAACCTCAAACGGTAATACAAAATCCGTAAACAATGTTTCGCCGATATTTGCCACTGTCCCGAAGGTGTCGGGAATAGTGGCAGGATTATCCATTTTCGCTGAAAAAATGATGTCTGAAATTTTGTATAAAATTCCTATAGCCAGAAATCCCGTCAATATCGAGAGTAGTAAATTTCTTTCTCTGGCAACCCAACCGGCATCATCACCTTTTTTCAGGCTAAGTAGCATGATCACGAACATAAACAGAACCATAATGGCTCCGGCATAAATGATAATCTGCAAAATGGCGATAAAATGCGCCTGTTGCAGGACAAATATACCTGCCAGGCCAAGCATCATGCCGATCAGTGAAATGGCCGATCCTACCGGGCTGTTGTTAAAAACAACGCCCAGGGCAAGCACCACACAAAATCCGGCCAGCGGATAAAAGATCAGTAGTTCCATTTTGCGTACATGTTTCGGGTGAATTCAATGCGCTTTTGCAAATCAGCAACCGGTGTTAAAAGTTGTTCCTTGGTATAAAGCATCTTTTTTCGATCCAACATGGATATTTCGCAATCGTCACTCATGAAAATAGCCTCTTCGGGGCAGGCTTCTTCACAATTCCCGCAAAAAATGCAAATCGCATAATCAATGTTGAACACATCCGGCCATCTTTCGTACTGGTTTTGTTTGCCGGTGTTCTGGCCGGGTTCGATATGTATGCAGTAAGCCGGACAGGCTATTTCGCAAAGCCCGCAGGCAACACATGCGGGGTGTCCGTCTTCATTCTGCGCCAAAACCGGTCGGCCCCGGTAAGCGACAGGATACTGAACCTGCTCTTCCGGATAATATACAGTCATGATCCTTCTATCCTTTTCAGTGCCCAGGAAAAAGGGAATGAACCCAAACAAGTTACGAAAGAAGCGTCGGGAGGTGAGCCACATCCCTTTTAATATTTCGGGGATGTATGACCTCTCCCACCAGGTCATCTTTATATTTCTATTTACATAATAAGCCATGAGCGCACTCCTTTATTGTAGCGCCAGGATTATGAGTCCGGTGACAAGAATATTGGCCAAGGATAATGGAAGAAGAATCTTCCAGCCCAGCTTCATAATTTGGTCATAACGGAACCGGGGGAGTGTCCACCGGATTATCATCTGCAAATAAATGAAGAAAACCACCTTGGCAAAAAACACGCCTACTTGAATCAACATCACAACGAGGTTTGAACCTGTAGTGCCGAGAAAGTCAAACCAGGAAAGCAACGTGGCGGTCGTCAGAAATGGGATATGCCACGCGCCTAAAAACAAAATTGTCATGATCGCGCCGATCGTGACCATCTCTATGAATTCGGCCATAAAAAACATGCCGAATTTAAGACCACTGTATTCGGTGAAGTAACCGGCGACCAGCTCCGACTCTGCTTCTGGAGCATCGAAGGGGATACGTTTGTTCTCAGCAATGGATGCGGTCAGGAACATGAAAAACCCAACAGGCTGAAGAAAGATTCCCCACATCCAGAAGTTTTCCTGAATGGCGCCAATTTCGGTCAGCTTCATCGAGCCATAAACCATGAGCACGCCGATGATGGTGAGCCCCATGGTGACTTCATAAGATATCATTTGCGATGCGGTCCGCATGGAACCCAAGAGCGACCAGTTATTGTTCGAACTCCAACCGGCGATGACATAGCCGTAAGTGGCTAAAGACGCAATCGCAAATACAAATAAAAGCCCGACATCGAGATCTGATATTACCAGGTTGACTTCTTTGTCGAACAGCATGTATTGCCCGCCAAAAGGGATGACCGCAAAAGTCAGGAGGGCAGGGACCAGAGCAATGATTGGGCTGATGGTATGAAGAATCTTGTTTGCACCATCCGGAATAAAATCTTCTTTGGTAAACATCTTCAGGGCATCGGCTATGATATGGAACAGGCCCAGCACGGTAAAGCCCATGATGTCGGCACGGTTGGCTCCGATGCGATCTTGCATGAGCGCGCTCTGCTTTCGTTCCACCCAGGTCAGGACCGGGGCAAAAAAGCCAACGGTGACTGCGAAGACAAATAAGATTTTAACCAGCGTAATGATTAAATCAACCCACATGGTCTTTCTCTAATTCAGCGGCCCGATCAGGGGCTGCCGTTTGTTGATGGGATAATCTTTGCGTAAAGGGTGCCCCTTAAATTCCTCGTAGAGCAGAATCCGCCGTAAGTTGGGATGGTCACGAAACTTGATGCCATACATGTCCCAGATTTCGCGTTCATACCAGTTTGCTGTTTTCCATAATGGAGTAACCGAATCGGCATTGCAGTCTTTTGACGATACGGGAATTTTCACCCGTAGGCGGTGATTATGTTTGAGAGAATATAAATGGTAAACCACCTCAAACCGCTCATCTTTTTTGGCGAGATAATCGACCGCTGTAATATCCATTAAAAAATTGAACGCCAGACCTGGATCATCGCGCAGGAATTTGAAGAATTCGATGCCGCAGTTCTTTTTCACTGTAACGGTTTGGTCATCACGAAAGTCATGACTGTCAATCACGGTGGAAGCGTACTGTTCCTTTATGCGTTCAATGATTTTTTTATCGGACATTATTTCCTACAATTAAAAAAGCAGGGTAGACCCTGCAACTATTGGGTCTATACCGATCAAGTTTGCGGGTATGTTGCCCTTTTGCTGTATTACTAAAATCAGCTATTCCCAGTCAAGCCCACCGCGCTTCCATACATATAGAAGCCCAATGCCGAGAATGAGAATAAACAAAAGCATTTCTATAAAGCCAAACATCCCCAACCTTTTAAACAGAATGGCCCAGGGGAAAAAGAATATCGCTTCTATATCAAAGAGGACGAATAAAACCGCCACCAGATAAAACTTCACGGAGAACCGTTGGTGAGGGGACACCAACTGACTCTCGCCGCATTCAAAGGGTTCCATCTTGTCGGCGAACTTTCTTTTGGGTCCCAAAAGAGAAGTCATGACGATCATGCCACAGGCGATGCCCATGGCAAGAAGGAACATGATTGCGGCGCCTGCGTATTGGTCAAGCATATGCCTATCCTATTTAAAGGCCTTGCATTTTTAATGGACGCGGTTAACCGAAGCCGACCTATTGACTCATAAGCAACCAGCCGATCAGAAACCCCTCATCGAGAGCGCCCTTAACTCCCCAAAAACAAACAGTTAATTGAATTTGGAATCTGGAGATAAAACGCGGTCAAATAGAAGGGCGATAGTAACCAAGCCGATACTTTTTGTCAATGAAAAAGAGTTGATAATTTGAATAAATCGGGGAGTTGGAAGGGTAGTTTTTTAAAAGGGATAGGGTGGGGCGGAAGTGAGGATGGAGTGATGGTTGGTGTGTGGAGTTTGTGGTGTGTGGGTAGGGGTAAGGATTGGTTGTGGAGGTTATGTTCGGGTGGGCGGGG
>Ga0210019_1003300_pt1 | contig 14934 bp, 12 predicted proteins | sample CryGeyCG2114_020_2_FD_183969 | JGI IMG/M metagenome (GOLD analysis project Ga0210019, IMG submission 183969) | Groundwater microbial communities from aquifer - Crystal Geyser CG11_big_fil_rev_8/21/14_0.20 (SPAdes) (version 2) | ecosystem: Environmental > Aquatic > Deep subsurface > Groundwater ...
CATTTATCTTTTCCAAAAAAATTCTAAAACCGTTCTGCCTGTCTCCAGTGTCGCAAAAATTAGTTTCATTAATCAAATCAACCAACGACTTAAAATATTCGGTTTTAATAGCCTTGATTGATTTGCGGCCTATTCCCTGCTCCAACAAATAGAACTCTTTGAGTTTATTGCTTAATTCGCGCTCCACATCAAGCCCGACAAGTATTTTAACTTTTTTATCTTTTAATTTTTGGTGTAGTTTAAAAAAGCCGGAGAAATAAAAATATCCGACTAAAAAATATATTCCTTCTGATTCCGGGATAATATGATTGATTACATTTGACAAAAGTCTTTCCTGGTTGGTGATAAATTTGGAGGGCATAATTGTTTTGTTTAAATTACTTCTATATCTTAATTATTTCATTTCCACCCCCTAATGTCAACTTGATAAAACGGTTTCAAGCTTGACCAAACAAAAAAACGCCTGCTTAAAATTGGCGTTTTTGCTAATTATTATGTCCCCTTTATGTCCCCTTAAAGATCGTGCCATAATCGTGCCATAATCGTGCCACTATTATTTTAATGTATAATACTGCGAGGGGCCTTTACCTATTGTTTTGATAATACTATTTTTAAGCAATTCATTTAAATCTCTCACTGAAGTTCTCTTTGTTGTCTTATTTATTTTTTCATAATCCCTTCTTGTCGTTTTGCCATGTTCTTTTAAATACTCAATTGCCTTTTTCTGCCTCTCATTCAATTTTTCAATACTACTGAGTTCAATATAGCTTGACTCTTTAATCTGCGATTCAAAAATAATAGTTGAGGAAATCGGACTCAATTTATAATACGGCTCTTTGTTGCCCCACTCTTTGCTTAATGATCTCATCATTTTAATACCAGAGCCGTATTTTTCAATCTGGCCAATATCAAAAATCAACTGACAAAGGATTTCATTGACTGGTTTATGTTCCGGATGCTCGGGCGTTACGCCTTTGGGAAAAGTGCCCGGGTTGGTGATTTCAATTCTGTTGTCAAAAATAAATACCCTGACATCGCCGGATTCAAAATAGTTCCGATGAATCATGGCATTGATCACTGCCTCTCTCACGGCTTTAATCGGGTATTCAAATTTATCCTCGCGCCTAAAACTCTTTTCGGTCCTGGTTCCTAAAAGTCTGATATTTTTTCTGATAAAATCCTCGGCCAAATCAATTATTTCCGGCAAAGTGCCTTCACAGGTAACGCTGTCTAAAGTAGGATTGATGACATCATTGCCTTTAAATTTTACTACTCGCAATCTGGCATTGGGCATAAACCTTTGGGGGTACTTGCCAAAAAACAAGATGCCAGCATTGGTGGGCTTGCCATTTATTAAACATTTTAAGTTGATCAACAGCTCTTTTGTGGTCATGTTTGTTTTATGGGAAATATTCCTGGCTTTTTCTCTTTCTTTTAAATACCAGCTAATTTTTCTGGCGCTTATATCTTCAAAAATAGCTTCTTCACATATCTCAATATCAAATTTCATTTTATGTCGGTTCTTTTCCAAAAGCAGGCTCTCATACTCACTTTGCGACATTGCTTTGGTATTTTTACCAACTCTTTTAAACGGCCGTCCATTGGCAGTATGCGGTTTTTGAGGACTTGGTTTGACTGATATTAAAACCAGATTCTTATCGTTACTTTTAATGGTGGAAATTTCTGGATAAATTTTTGATTCTGTATTGTCAATAATCATGTCGGTTAATCTCTCAATCGTGTTCTTGCCAATATCAACGCCAATGATTTTTCCTTTGTCGCCCACACCAACTAAAATCCTGCCGCCCTTGTAATTAGCAAAAGACGAAACAACTTCCACCATTCTCCCAATATCAGAAAGCGACGGCTTTTTCTCAAAGGTGTCTGACTCTGGTTGCTTTATTAATTTTGTTATTGCTTGTTTGGTCATGATGATTAAATTATATCACACTAACCATGAATTGCAATTTTAATTTAGCATAATTTAAAAAATTCAGTATAATACGGGTATGGGCATCTTCACTTCTCAAAATCAAAATGAAATCAAACTGACTGACGCGAAACAGGCCAAAACTTTTATCGGTCCCCTGGCTGTGGTGGAAGCTAATATCATCGGCAAAGAAAATGTTGTCATTGCCGGTGTCTTTTCAGGTATTTTAAAAATATACGGCGACCTCTTTATTTTGGAGAGCGCGCAAGCGAGCGGAGAGTTTGAAGCTGTAAATATTTTAATTCAAGGGCAAGTTCAGGGTAAGATTCTGGCCACTGAAAAAATTGAGCTATCCGCCACGGCCCGGGTCACAGCTGACATTGAAACAAAACTCATTTCTGTTCAACCCGGTGCTGTTTTAAGCGGCCATTGCCAAACTACAAAAGCATCAAATTATCAAACATAGAATATTTCCCCAAAAAATTTGGACTTAATTTAAAAACATGCTAAAATTGAAATGAAAGTAGGTTACTGTATTTTGGATCACGGTTCAAAATCACCGAAATCCTAGATCTCAAACCCTGCCAGAATTATAGTGATTACGGTCATTATAAGCGTGCAGAGAGATTTTAGATACTACTTGCTGAGTCTTAGTGCGGATGATGGAATTTATTCTATCTACCGCTGTCTCCCAACCTCTGTTCCAGCTCACTCCGATGTCCATCGGAGTGGATCCCTTATTGGGAAGAGATTTGAAGATTTTTTTGTTTTAATTTTTCTGAAAGGTCGCTTGAGCGTCGACCTTTTGCTAACTCGCCTCGCTAAAGCTTTGGCGAAGCGGGCGAGAACATTAGCCGCTCATCTCTATCCCGAGTCCTCGGGACAGAGTCAGTTGCTAAATTTTCAAAGGAGCTTGCGCAATTCTTTAGGCACTTCTTTTAAACCTCGTCTAAGACCTCTCTCAACTTTTTCTTTAATATAGCTGTCATATTCAATCTTCACTTTTCTTTTAATTGGCAGGCCTAATTCCTTGAGTTTGCTATACGCCCATTCAGTGGCATTATGTTCAGCCAATGATCTTGGCACACCGCTTGAATAGTCAGCTTTCACTCCCATAATGTGACCGACTTCGTGCAGGAGGGTAAAAAATGATCTATATCCTTTTGGCTGCTGGGCAAGACAAATTTTTCTTTCTTTGATATGCGCATGGGCCCGGCTGTGTCCGGTTTCTTTTCCCCAGCCATGACAATCACATTTATAGCAGGCAGTGATTTTATTCTCTTGCAGAATTTCACTGGCTGTTTTTTTATACCATGCGACTTTGGCTTTCCGGGCTGCTTGAAACTTTTGAAGTTTTTCTGGCCAATCTTTTGTCATATAGTTGTGTGTCCTCCGAATATAACTTTTGAATTTTGATTTCGCCCGGCTCATAGATCACATTAACTTGATCACCAATGTTCCAGCCGTAAATATCCTTAAGCCACCTGCCTTCAATGATGATGGCCGGCACTCCATATTTCCTATAACTTACGGTGCGAGTGTTTTTAATCCGGACTTGCTGAATTTGAGTTTTAAATTTTTCTTGATTCATGGTTGTGAATTTTTTGTGTACTGTTTTGAGGACTAACTGTGGATAACTTTTTGGCTCGACCTTTGGGTATCACAAAGCCATTCTTGGTTTTTTTAAGAAGTCTTCGTGATATGAATCTAATGATTAAATTATTAACTCGCTGAACAGAAATATTGTATTCCTCAGCTATCTTGGTTTGTGTCCAGCCGGCAGCTAAAAATCGCCTGATTCTTTGGTTGCGTTTTGATTTTTCTAAGTGTGAATTCCTCATATTTTTCAAAAAATACAAAAACCCGCTTGCTCTTTTAGCAAACGGGTTTTGCCCAAATTGGGCTTATTTTAGCTAAATTGTGTGGTTTTTTCTAATTCCTCATTTCCCATGGCATTTCTTAAACTTTTTCCCGCTGCCGCAAGGGCAAGGATCATTACGGCCGACTTTTTGCTTGCTGCCTTCAATTGGAGCTGATTGAATAAAAGTTGAAGAGATCGCGCCAATTTTTTTAGGAACAGTAACCGCAACAATTCCATCTTCTGACCTGGACAAAGAACTTAAGGAACCATAGAGTGAACTTGTTTTTTCTGCTCCGCTGAATTCAATATTCTGCATGCGTTCATTGCGTTTAATATCAGACGCAACTCCAATTTTAAAAATAGAGTAAGCCACCTGTTTCTGTATATTATTTTGCAAAGCGATGAACATTTGATAAGCTTCGCGTTTATATTCTACCAGCGGATCGCGTTGACCATAACTACGCAATCCTATACCACGACGCAAATAGTCCATAGCGTCAATATGCTCAACCCAAAGCATATCAATTGAACGCAACAAAATCATTTTCTCAACTTCTCTTATCGGTTCAACCGCGCCAGCGCTTTGGCCTTGACTATGGCCGATCTTATTTATTTCTTCTTCAAGCTTGCCATACGCTTTTTTTGCAAGGTCGATCAGATAATTGATCAATTTATCTCTAGCGTAAACATCAGCCACTTTGTCTCCAGCAGTTTTCTTTATATCATCCATCTTAAGGCGCACATCCAGAGAAACAGGAAAAATGGTGTCAACAACCTCATAAATCTCATCAATATTCCATGCTGTTTCATCGTCTGAAGAAGTATGAAACATAACGACTTGCTCTATTTCGGTTTCAAGCATTTCAAAAATTATATTTTTTAATGTTTGTTCGGGATTTGTCCAACCATCCGACTGAACACCATGCCGAATAGCTAGGCCAATTTGGAATTCAGAATTTTTGAGACGCTCATAAATTTCTAATATCCTATCGCGTCTTTTATACACAACTTCCCTGTGTTTATTGATAATATCATCATATTCAACCAAGTGTTTTCTGATGTCAAAATTATGCCCTTCAACTTTTTTCTGCGCTGATTCAAGAGACTTGGAAATCATCGGGTGCTCTATAGCTTGATTCTCACCAAGTCCTAATTTGCCCATAATAGATCCGACACGATCAGAACCAAAGACGCGCATCAGATCATCATTCAAAGACACATAAAATCTGGATTCGCCCGAATCGCCCTGCCGTCCGCTCCTGCCGCGAAGCTGATTATCTATGCGGCGCGATTCATGACGCTCCGTGCCAATAACATAAAGCCCGCCGATGTTCTTGACTTCTTCTTTTTCTTTACGGCTCGCTCCTTCTCCGCCAAGCACGATATCAACTCCACGACCGGCCATATTAGTAGCTAAAGTTACCTGGCCTTTAGCGCCTGCTTTAGCAATAATCTCTGCTTCTTTGGCGTGATTTTTGGCATTCAATATATTATGGCCGATTCCCTCAACATCAAGCAAGTGCGAAAAAAGCTCATTTTTTTCAATAGAAATAGTTCCAACAAGCACTGGCTGACCCTTGCGGTTTCTCTCTTTTATATCAGCTATGACAGCTTTGAATTTGGCTTCTTCATTCTGATAAATCAAATCTCCATGATCAATCCTCACTACTGGTTGATTAGTCGGGATGACAATAACTTCAAGATTATATATTTTTGAAAATTCTTCGGCTTCAGTTGCAGCCGTGCCTGTCATTCCTGACAATTTTTTGTACATTCTAAAATAATTCTGAAAAGTAATCGTCGCCATAGTAACTGATTCCTGTTTTATTTTCACGCCTTCTTTTGCTTCAATAGCTTGATGCAAACCATCCGAATAGCGGCGGCCATACATCAACCGACCAGTGAATTCATCAACAATGATTATCTCCCCATCTTTGACCACGTAATCTTTATCACGCTGAAATAAAGTATGCGCTTTCAAGGCCTGTTCAATATGGTGAACTTCACTCATGCCTTTGTCAGTATATATATTATCAACGCCAAGGAGCTCTTCCATTTTTTTAATACCGTCTTCGGTCAAAGTGGCGGCTCTCATTTTCTCATCAATATTATAATGTAAACCTTCTTTCAATCGCGGAATAAAACTGGCGAATTGTTTGTATTTGCTTGTAGCTTCAGTTGACGCGGCGGAAATAATAAGCGGTGTCCTAGCTTCATCAATAAGAATTGAATCAACCTCATCAATAATCGCGTAATGATGACCGCGTTGGACTTTTTCTTCCAACGAACGCACCATATTATCACGCAGATAATCAAAGCCAAATTCATTATTGGTCCCATAAGTTATATCACACGCATATGCCTCCTTGCGCGTAACCGGACGTAAAAAATTATCTAAATCTACAATTTGTGTTTCTGCGCCATTGAGTTTTAAGTTTTTTGTTTTCAGTTTATCTCCTGGATCATAAACAAACGCTTCCTCATGCGCTATCACCCCGACAGATAATCCCAACGCATCATAAACTGATCCTATCCAGCTGACATCCCTTTTTGACAAATAATCATTGACAGTCACAATGTGCACGCCATAATCTGACAAGGCATTTAAAGCGGCTGCTGGAGAAACTGCGTAAGAAGTTTTCCCTTCGCCTGTTTTCATCTCAGCTATTTTGCCTTCATGCAAAACTTTGGCGCCAATCATCTGACAATCAAAATGCCCGGAACCCATTTTCCTTTGCGCGGCCTCGCGAGCGGCGGCAAAAACTTCAGGCAATAAATCGTCCAAACTTTTTCCATTTTTCAAATCTTCACGCCATAAACCAGCTAAATCTTTTAATTCTTTGTCCGACATTTTTTTGTATTTAGACTCAAAATTTTTAATATCCTCTATCAATGGTCTTGTGCTTTTGATATATTTTTCATTTGGATCACCAAAAATTTTTGTGTATAAAGACATAATATAAGTGGATTAAACAAGAATAAACAAACTATTAAATTATCTATTAATAAGCTTATCTTAACATCTTAATCCATAAAAATCAATGCTTAACATAATAAAAACGCATATTTATATGCGTTTAAAAATTAATCATTTAGCGTCTTTGTCCGGCCTTACAACAACTTTCTCGGCAAAATCCAGATAAACAAACCACAGATATAAGACAAAACCGCCATAATTAAAAAAACCACGTCAAAACCATAATGTTTAACCAGCCAGCCGCCAAGCACAGCGGCAATGGCCGGCGTTAGATAAGCCAGCCCGTCATACAAACTCCATTGCCATGCAGATTTAGTTGGCTCAACATGCTTAGCGTAAACCGCATGAAAAGCCGGCCAGAAAAAAGCCATGCCCAATCCTAAAATGGCCTGGGCTAAATAAAGCATTAAAATGCCATTCGAAAAAAAATCGGTAAAATAATAAAAAGTATAGGCTAAACCAATAATGAATTGCGACCAAACAATGCCAATTTCAGTTTCTTTTATCTTGTTCTCCCAGCTACCTGTAATAAAAGTCGTAAGTCCAGCCACCAAAGAAAATACTGCCCAAGCGCTGGAAGCTGTTGTAATATCTCCACCAATGTCTTTTACAAAAATGGCATAAAGAGGAGTAAACATGCCAAAAGCAAAAACAAAGAGACCGCTTACAACGAGCATTAATTTCAAAGCGGTATTTAATCTTGCCGCTTTATGTCTTGCCACGTGTTTAAAACTATGGTACATAATATAATTTTATCAAATCAATGAATTCTTGTAAAATTTTATTCCCACAAATTACTGGTAATAATTTACCAGCTGATTGCTTTATATGCCTCTCCAGCTCCCATGGTCATCACTATCTCGCCCCTTTTAACTTCCCTCTTTAAAAAATTCTCTATCTCCACAAAATCAGCAAAATATAGCGCTGGCTTTTTTCTTTGATATCTTTTATTAATCAAATCAACTAAATCTCTGCTTGATATCCCCCATTTATTTTCTTCTCTGGCCGGATAAATTTCCGCGATAATTAAATTGGGCGCTGAATTCAAGGCAGATGCGAACTCATTCAAAAAATCTTTTGTCCTTGAATATAAATGCGGTTGAAAAATTAACCACCAATCTCTGTTTTTGAATTTTTCTCCGGTAGCGGACAAAGTCGCCCTGATTTCGGTAGGATGATGCGCATAGTCATCATAAATATCAATACCGTTTTTTTTGCCTTTGTATTCAAACCTGCGCCAGACACCATGAAATTTTTCTATTGTTTTTTGAGCAGACTTTAATTTTACGCCAATCGCGTATGAAGCCGATAGAGAAGCCAGAGCGTTATAAATATTAAAAATTCCTGGGATTTTCAGAGTTATCACAAAGTCATTCGCGACTGGTGATTTTAAAATAAATTCCGTCTCGCCTTTCCTGTTTATAAAAATATCTTTCGCCTGAAAATCGGCCCGATTTTTTATGCCATAAGTTACCATCATGCCTTGAAAATTATTCGCCAATTCTTTCGCATTTTCATCATCCCAATTTATGACCAATGTCCCGAGCGGTTTAATCTGTGAAACCAATCTTTTGAAGCTCTTTTTAATATTGGATAAATTACCAAAATAATCCAAATGTTCAGCCTCAACATTCGTGATTACTAAAACATCAGGACGAAAATTGAGAAAATTGTCTTGGTATTCACAGGCCTCGCTGATAAAATATTCGGAACGGCCTGACCTAAAATTACTACGCCATTCTTGAACGCGCGTGCCGACAAAGACGGTCGGATCCAACCCGGCTTGCTCGGCCAGTAAACCAATGATTGAAGTTGTGGTGCTTTTGCCGTGCATGCCGGAAACGACAACTGTATATTTCTGTCTTGATAGCAGGCCGAGAAGCTGATAAACAGTTAATATCGGCAACCGATGCTTTCTAGCAAACAAAAGCTCCGGATTGTCTTTGGCAACGGCCATGGTATAAATTACAAGCTCTGTCAAGCCGCCGACATTTTCACGGCAATGTCCGTGGAATATCGCGACTCCGTATTTCTCGAGTTCAACTGTAATATGAGTCCGGTCGCGGTCGGAGCCGCTGACAGTTTTACCCAAAGACAAAAAATAACTGGCCAGAGCTGACATCATTATGCCGCCGATGCCGACAAAATGAATATTGTTTATTTTTTGTAAATTTATATCAGGCATAAAGACAATTTAGATTGAACCAATAATTCTGACGATTTTTTCTTCCGCGCCAAACTTAATAACATGGTGGATATTTTCTGCCAGGTTTTTTATTTTCTGTTTATCACATAAAATTTCCTTGATGCTGGCAATAAATTTTCCCGGCTCCAAATTTTTTTGCTCTAGAATTTCAACAGCGCCGCGTTCGGCAAAATAACGCGCGTTGTCTTCCTGGTGAGAATCAGGTATTGGAATAATAATAGACGGTTTGCCGAGGCAAGTAAGTTCGGTCAAGGTGCTCATGCCGGCCCGCGAAACTACCAGATCTGCGAGACGCAAAATGTTGATATCATCAATCATAAATTCATATTCGCGGTAGTTAGCATAATTTTTTTTGTGCCTGGCAAAACGGACGGAACGGTTGCGGCCGGTAATATGGGCTATTTGGCAAATTTTTGTCAGCTCATCCAAAGAATCCAAAACAATATCATTAATTAGTAATGATCCGCGACCGCCTGCTGTTATCAAAACAATCGGCAAATTCTGCTTGAAATTATACTTAGCCAATAATTTATTCCGGTCTGCTTTCATAAATTCCCGCCTGAATGACTCGCGCACAGGATTACCGACGACTAATATTTTTTTTTCGTTGAAATATGCGGCGCTTGAGGCAAAACAAACTGTTATTTTTTCGGCGCACCAAGCGCATAATTTATTTGACAGTCCAGGACGCACATCTTGCTGGTGGATAAAACTTTTTATGCCTAAAAACCAACCAGCCCAAACAACTGGCACTGCGACAAAACCGCCGGCTGAAACAATAACTCTCGGTCTGAATTTTTTAAGGATTAATAAACTCTGTAAAAATCCAAAAATAACATAGAAAACGTCGATAATATTGCGAAAACTAAAATAGCGCCGTAATTTACCACAAAAAATATGCTTAAAATCAATATTGTAATCGACAACAACCTGTTTTTCCGGTCCATACCGCGTGCCTATCCATAAATAATCAATGCTCGGATCTTTCTGTTTGAGATGTTCAATGACTGCAAGCAGTGGGACAACGGAACCCATGGTGCCGCCACCAGTAAAAACTATTTTCATAATTTTAAAAAATGCAGGAAGATAAAAGGATTCATTATCTTTTTCTGACTCCGTAATTACTAACTCTTAATCTTACTTCTGTAAATTTTGAAATATTTATAACTATTCCAAGACCGGCCATAGCCGCCAAAAGAGCTGTTCCGCCATAACTTACAAATGGTAAAGGCAAACCTGTTAAAGGCATGATGCCAAGCATTGCGGAAATATTAACGAAAAATTGCACCGCCAGCCAACAGGCAATGCCAATCGTAAAAAATTGACCGAACATATCAGAAGAATTTCTGGCAATTTTCAATATTCTAATAAATATTATCAAAAAAAGAATAATAAGGCCAATCGTTAAAATAAATCCGAGTTCTCCGGCAATAATGGCGAAAATAGAGTCACCAGCGACTTCAGGCAGATATTGAAATTTTTGTTTTGAATGTCCGAGACCAAGACCGAACCATCCTCCTGATCCGACAGCAAGCAACGCTTGATTAATATGATAGCCAATGCCTTGCGGATCAGCGTTGGGATTAAAAAACGCGGTTAACCTACCCAAACGATAAGGCGCGAATTTGATCAGAACGAAAAATCCTACCAACGAACACAGGCAGATACAAAGAAGATGCTTTATTTTTGCGCCAGCCACAAAATATACTGTTAGACTGGAAATAAAAATAATAAACATCGTGCCGGTGTCAGGCTGGAACATAATCAATAAAAGTATAAATCCCAGATAGATAATGAACGGCAAAAAACCATAGGCAAAGGTATGCACGCGCTCGCGCCTCTTTTCCAACCAAGCTGATAAATACAGCAAAAAAGTCAATTTGACAATTTCAGCTGGCTGCAAAGAAAATCCGAAAAAATTGATCCATGATTTTGCTTTACCATAGCTAGTGCCAATGCCAGGTATAAAAACCAGCAAAAGAAGTACAATTGAAATTAAGAGAAGCGCTGGAGAAAATTTTTTCCAGATCCGATAATCAACCGTTGATAAAATAAAAAAGAAAATAATGCCTGGCAAAAAACCATTAACGAGCTGATGCTTTACAAACCAATATGAATCATCAAACTTCTCATATCCAAGGACTGACGAAGCTGACGACAGCATTATCAAACCAAAAAGAACCAGTATAAAAACCAATATCACTAGAGTATAATCCGGTTTATGAACTATTTTTTCCATAAAAAACACCGTCTAAAAAACAAAAAATATCATCTTATAAAACTTGCCGCAAAACCATTGCGCACAAACTCATCAATTTGTTCCTGTTTAAAAATTTTATTGTCAATCAAATTTTGAAATTCCTTTTGCAAATTGGTATTATAAAATTCCGGACCGTCAGTATTGACGGTCAGTTTGACGCCGGCATCATAAAGAGTATTATATATTTTTCTCATTTGCTGGTAGTTTTTAATAATACCAACAAATAAATTGCTTGTTGGGCAAAGTTCAAGATAGATATTATTATCTACTAAGTCCTGCATTAATTTTTTGTCCTGCCAAGCGAGAATGCCATGGCCGATACGATGAGGCTTTACTTTTTTGACAAACATTTTCATCTCGTTAAGATTACCTTCTTCGCCAGTATGTACAGTGACCCCCATGCCGTTCTTTTTCGCATCAAGATATATTGGTGCTAAATCGCCAAGCTTGAAATTCTTTCTTTGCGGACCCGCTAAATCAATACCTATTATCCCTCTACTTTTATATTTTTTTGCTTTTCCATAAATTATTTCATTTAGTCCAAAATCAAATTCCCTATCAAGCATTAATATTATACCAACTTTTATTTGGGGAAATTCAAGAATCGCCTTTTCCATCCCACGTATGGCAGCCAGAATAATATAATCTAAATCGCGTTCTCCGCCTCGATTACGCTTAGCGGGATTGAATCTTAACTCATGATAAACAATATTGCTGTTTCTATAAGCGCCTGCAATTGTTTGGTGAACTATAGGCTCGACGGCAAGAGGAGATGACTGGATAAGCTCGCTTAAATGATATAAATCATTGTTTAATTTTTCAATACCTCTAAATCTCCCCCTCGTTTTGAGAGTCAAAAAATTTTCAAATTCCCAATAATCTTTGGTAGGCAGCTTAATGCCCTGCTCATGGGCTATTGACCACATAATGTGCGGCTGGACTGACGCGCCTAAGTGAGCGTGCAGTTCGGCTAATTTTGGTTTTTTTATATGCATAAAATTTTATATCATTATTCATTGTTTAATCTTATTCATATGATAGGATTAATTTGATTCTTGCCTATTGATTAATAATTTGGCTCTTTTTTATTGATAATCACGGTATGAGGATGTGACTCTTTTAAGCCGGCGATGGTAATCTGAACAAACTCTGCCATACTCCACATATCTTTAATATTTTTCGCTCCAATATATCCCATGCCGGATTTGAGCCCGCCGACAATCTGATAAATTACATCAGCAAGTTTTCCTTTATAAACCACCATGCCTTCTATGCCTTCAGGCACGTATTTCTTACTGCCAACTTGAAAATATCTGTCAGATGATTTATTTTTATTCATGACAGCCAAAGAACCCATGCCACGATAGTTCTTATATTTTTTCCCATTAACAGTAAAAATTTTGCCCGGAGATTCTTGAAGCCCGGAGAGCATAGAACCCATCATAACAGCCAGAGCGCCAGCCGCAATGGCTTTGACAACATCTCCTGAATATTTTAATCCGCCATCGGCAATAACTGGAATATTTTTTGGCTTGAGCGCCTTAACAACATCCATCACGGCAGTCAATTGCGGAACACCAACTCCGGCGACTACGCGAGTAGTACAAATCGCTCCCGGACCGATACCGACTTTAATAACATCAGCTATCTTCGCAAGGTCAATCGCTGCTTTGGCAGTAACAACATTGCCAACGACTAATAAACCGCGAATAATTTTTTTAATCTTGCCCGCGTTTTTAATAATATCTATTTTATGCGCGTGCGCGCAATCAACAACAATAACGTCAGCGCCGGCTTTGTCCATGGCTGATACTCTTGCGAAATCACTCGGCCCTACCGCCGCGCCAACAAAAACTTTTTCTTTTTTCACCTTTTCAACAAGCGCCGCCTGTTCTTCAATTGTATTGGCGCGATGTATAACACCCAAACCGCCTAACTTCCCGAGAGCGATCGCCATCGCGTCTTCTGTAACTGTATCCATTGGAGCCGATAAAACAGGTATATCAAGTTTTACTTTGTTTGACAGCCGAATACTTGTATCAACATCATTGGGACTGATTTTTGAAAGTTGAGGAACCAAAAGCACGTCATCATAAGTAAGACCAAGTCGAATTGCTCGCATAATTTTTTAAATAATTGGTATTAATACACGACATTTGTTGATTAATAAATATAGATACCGCTCTTTTCTGATTTACTTTATTTTACATTAAATTGGACAAAGGGTCAAAAAACGTCATAATGATTTATATGCATAAAAAAATCAAATACTTGGAAGCTAAAGCCGGCTATGACATATATGCCGAATTTTATGATAAGAAACTTGCATATTTAGACAGTTTTGAACAATTTAAACTTTTACCTCTTTTCCACGATATCAAAGATAAAAAAATTTTAGACGTTGGTTGCGGCACTGGACGGCTAAGCGTCAGATTGGATAAAATGGGTGCGCAAATTACAGCACTGGACATTTCTCCAAAAATTTTAAATATTTTGAAAATAAAAAATCCAAAAATAAAAACTGTAATAGCTGATGCCGAAAAACTTCCGTTCGCAGACAATTCATTTGACATTGTCGTTTCTGCTTTTTTGATTGTCCACCTGCAAAATCCAAAAATATTTTTTGCGGAAGCTTACAGAGTATTAAAACCAGAAGGAAAATTTATTCTAACTAATATCAATCAAAAAAAATCTCCGGAACTTAAAACAAAAAAAGGCTTGATATCAATTAAGTCATACTATCATCGCCCTGAAAAAATTATTGAAATGCTTGAGGATCTTGCTTTCGCAATAAAAGAAAATATTTTCGTGAAAGAAAGAGATATATTGATAAATCAGCTTGTATCAACGGAAAAATAAACATTAAAATTCAAATTCACTCAATACCCAGCTCCCGCATTATATCTTCAGGAACAGGAACTTTCCCGCCAACTGGGCTTATGCCAGGATATCTCCATGCAGAGATAATATTTATAATCTCATTTTTAATTTGATACATCATCCACACCTCATATGGGTGTTTTTTTGATCCTGCACGCTGCATGCAAGCCGTAGTATTTTCCGCAATTCCTTCTTCGCGCCTGTCAGGACAACGAAAAACCCGCTGTAAGCGGGATGCTGACAAGCCGTAGTGTTTCATTTTTTCTTTGGCATGTTTTGTCCAATGATATTTTTTACTTAAAAAATTGGCCAATATCATAAATTTCAAATGTGCCCGCGCCAGCCGACTATCACCGTATACTCGCCCTTCAACGGATCATTTTTAATGTCCTCCAAAACTGCGCCAATGTTCCCGCGATAGACTGTCTCAAATTTTTTTGTAAGCTCCCGGCAAACAACGACTGGCTTGATGATATCGCTTGTCTTAATTAACTCGCTTAACTGTTCAAGACACTTAACTATCCGATGGCATGATTCATAAAAAATAACCGTCTTGTCATTTTCTAAAACTTCGCTCAAAAATTTTTGCCTGCCTTTTCTGTGAGGTATAAAACCCAGGAACAAAAATTTGTCAGTTGGAAATCCCGAAATGGAAAGAGCGGAGGTCAAAGCGGATGGTCCTGGAATTGGCACGATTTCCAGGCGGTTATTAAATTTTACGATCAGTTCGTAAATCAACTTGTTACCAGGATCGCTAATGCCCGGAGTGCCGGCATCGGTCACCAGAGCCAAATTTTTACCCTGTTCAAGCAGAGCGGCA
>Ga0210019_1003304_pt1 | contig 14929 bp, 15 predicted proteins | sample CryGeyCG2114_020_2_FD_183969 | JGI IMG/M metagenome (GOLD analysis project Ga0210019, IMG submission 183969) | Groundwater microbial communities from aquifer - Crystal Geyser CG11_big_fil_rev_8/21/14_0.20 (SPAdes) (version 2) | ecosystem: Environmental > Aquatic > Deep subsurface > Groundwater ...
TTGGCACCCAGCCTCAAGCCAGCCACCGCGTGACGGACAAACGCCGTCGCGCGCTCGTCAAAACCAACCATTCCGAACAACCAAAGAAAAACCCCGCCGAAAATCGACGGGGTTTGTCAGCAGTCTGAGGGGCACCATCGGGTGCCCCTTTTTTGTTGTGCCGGGACAAGGAGACCGCCCGTGACGCCGACCGAAATCGTCGAAAGCTTCTATGCCGACGTGTGGAACCACCGCGACTACGATCAGGCCCGGCGCATCATCGCCCCGGATTTCCGGTTCCGCGGCTCGCTGGATGACGAGCGCCGGGGCGTCGAGGGCTTCATCGACTACAACAGGGGCGTCCACAGGGCGCTCGGCGACTATACCTGCACCATCCGCGAAATGATCGTCGACGGCGGCCGGGTCGCCGCGAAGATGTATTTCGAGGGCGTGCACCTGGACGACTTCTTCGGCGTGCCCGCGACGGGCAGGACGCTGCACTGGATGGGGGCGGCCTTCTTCGAGATTTCGGACAGCCAAATCCAGAGCCTCTGGGTGCTGGGCGACATCGATGGGCTGAAACGCCAATTGGGCCTGACCGAGGCCGCCTGGATCTGACGCCGCCAAGGCGAAGGGGCCACGGCGGTGCCGCGACCCCTCATTGGATGCCCGGATCGCGATCGCGGATCAGGCGGCGGCCGCTTCCTCCGCCGGAGCCTGACGGATCAGGTAGTCGAAGGCGGACAGGGCCGATTTGGCGCCGTCGCCCATGGCGATGATGATCTGCTTGTGCGGCGTCGTCGTCGCGTCGCCGGCGGCGAACACGCCGGGGACGGAGGTCGCCCCCCGATCGTCGATCTTGATCTCGCCGCGCTCGGTCAGGTCCACCGCGCCCTTGAGCCATTCCGTGTTGGGAACCAGCCCGATCTGCACGAAGATGCCGTCGAGTTCGATCCGGTGGACCGTGCCGGTGGTGCGGTCCGCATAGGTCAAGCCGGTGACCTTGATTCCGTCTCCCACCACATCCGTCGTCTGTGCGGACACGATGATGTCCACGTTCGGCAGGCTCTTCAGCTTGCGCTGCAGCACCGCATCGGCCCGCAACTGCGTGTCGAACTCGATCAGCGTGACATGGCCGACGATCCCGGCCAGATCGATGGCCGCCTCGACGCCGGAATTGCCGCCGCCGATCACCGCCACGCGCTTGCCCTTGAACAGCGGGCCGTCGCAGTGCGGGCAGTAGGCGACGCCCTTGTTGCGGTACTCGTTCTCGCCCGGCACGTTCATCTGCCGCCAGCGCGCACCGGTGGAGATGACGACCGACTTCGCCTGCAGGCTGGCGCCGTTCTCCAGCACCACCTCGTGCAGGCCGCCCGGAGCGGCGGCGGGGACGAGTTCCGCCGCGCGCTGCAGGTTCATGATGTCGACGTCGTATTCCCTGACGTGGGTCTCCAGGGCCGCCGCCAGTTCGGGTCCTTCCGTGTGCGGCACGGAAATCAGGTTCTCGATGGCCAGGGTGTCCAGCACCTGGCCACCGAAGCGTTCGGCCGCGACACCCGTGCGGATGCCCTTGCGCGCGGCATAGATGGCCGCCGCCGCCCCGGCGGGGCCGCCGCCGACGATCAGCATGTCGAAGGGTTCCTTGGCCTTGATCGCCTCGGCGGCGCGGTCGCCGGCGCCGGTGTCCAGCTTGGCCAGGATCCGTTCAAGCTCCATGCGCCCCTGGGCGAAGGGCTCGCCGTTCAGGTACACGCTGGGCACGGCCATGACTTGGCGCGTCGCAACCTCGTCCTTGAACAGGGCGCCGTCGATGGCGACGTGGCGGATGTTCGGGTTGAACACCGACATGATGTTCAAGGCCTGCACCACGTCGGGGCAGTTCTGGCAGGACAGGGAGTAGTAGGTCTCGAAGCGGAATTTGCCCGGCAGGCTGCGCACCTGGTCCAGCACCTCGGGCGATACCTTGGGCGGGTGCCCGCCCGAATGCAGCAGGGCCAGCACCAGGGAGGTGAACTCGTGGCCCAGGGGAATGCCGGCGAAACGGATGCCTGTTTCGGCGCCGTCGGTGGCGATGGCGAAGGACGGAACACGGCTGTTGCGTTCCGTTTCGGCGGCCTTGCGCCAGGAAACCTTGTCGGACAGGCCGGCGATGTCGGCCAGCAGTGTTTCCAGGTCCTGGGACGGCTTGCCGCCGTCCAGGGTCGCCACCAGCTCGATCGGCCGGCGCAGGTGTTCCAGATAGCCCTTCAACTGGGATTTCAGGTCGTTGTCCAACATGGTCCTGGCTTTCTTGTCATGGAGTGGTCAGGGGAGGGGCGGGACGGGGCGCGCCTCCGGGGCCGGAGGACGCGCCCGTTTGTCGGGTCGGGGTCAGATCTTGCCGACCAACTGCAGCGACGGGGCGAGGGTTTCCTCGCCTTCTTCCCACTTGGCCGGGCAGACCTGGCCCGGATGGGCCCGCACGTACTGTGCGGCCTTGACCTTGCGGAGCAGTTCCGTCGCATTGCGGCCGACGCCTTCCGAGGTGACTTCGACGAGTTGGATCACGCCGTCCGGGTCGACCACGAAGGTGCCGCGGTCGGCCAGGCCCTGGCCTTCGCGCATGACCTCGAAGTTGCGGGTGATCGCGCCGCTCGGGTCGCCGATCATGGGAAAGGCGATCTTGCCGATGGCTGGCGAGGTGTCGTGCCAGGCCTTGTGCGAGAAATGGGTGTCCGTGGAGACCGCGTAGATCTCGACGTCGATCTTCTGGAACGCGGCGTAGTTGTCGGCCAGATCCTCTAGCTCGGTCGGGCAGACGAAGGTGAAGTCGGCGGGATAGAAGAAGAATACCGCCCATTTTCCCTTCACGTCGGCGTCGCTGACGGCGATGAACTTGCCGTCCTGGTAGGCCTGGGCATTGAACGGTTTCATTTCGGTATTGATGAGGGACATATCGGCTCCGTCGGTTGGTGTGGATGACGGAGCAGATATATCGATGGTTGGTTAAATAATAAAATTTATTAATTTGTGATTTTTAATCGTCTATATCGATTATTGTGGTTGCGCGCCGATCCCGCGCCCCGCCTTGCGGGAAAGCGGGCGCGCAAACGGAAAAGGACCGCCAAACGGCGGCCCTTCCCTCAAGCCCTCCCTGGAAACTCGGGGGCCTCGTTTTTATGGGGTGATCAAACCCGGACAAATAAGACGAAATTCACGCGGCGTTTTCAATGCCTTTTTCGTCGAGAAGCTGCTTCAGTTCACCGGTCTCGTACATCTCGCGCACGATGTCGCAGCCGCCGACGAACTCGCCCTTCACGTATAGCTGAGGAATGGTCGGCCAGTTGGCATAGGCCTTGATGCCCTCGCGGATTTCCATGTCGTCCAGCACGTTGATGCCCTTGAACTTGACGCCCATCAGCGACAAGGCCTGCACCACCGCGGCGGAGAATCCGCATTGCGGGAACATGGGCGTGCCCTTCATGAACAGCACCACGTCGTTGTCGTCCACTTCCTGCTTGATCTGGGCGAAAACCGGATTCTCGCTCATCTGTCTGTCCTTTCGTAAGGCCCAGGCGGCATGTGCCGGGCGAATCGCATGTGACGGTCCGGGGATCAGTCCTGGGGCGCCGATGTCTGCAGCGCGAGCGCGTGCAGTTCGTTGCCCATGCGGCCCCGAAGCGCCTCATAGACCATCTGATGTTGCTGAACCCGAGACTTGCCCCGGAAGGCCTCGGAAACGACGACGGCCAGATAGTGGTCCCCGTCGCCGCGCAGGTCTTCTATCGTCACGTCCGCGCCGGGAATCCCTTCCCGGATCAGGCTTTCGATTTCGCCGGCAACCATGGCCATCGCGGTATCCTCAGGTTCAACGTTCCATTGGGTGAAGATATGGCCCGACCGGCGCCGCAGGTCAACAGTTGGCGTGTGTCGCGATGGCTTGGATGTTCAGGGCTGCGCCATGAAGCCGGGCATCCACGATTCGTGGGCGTCCCGAAGGTCCGCCAGGGAAATCAGCCCGTGATTGACGATGTCGATGTGGCCGCCGTGGCAGATGCCCAGCGTGGTCGCCGGCACGCCGGTGTCGCAGGCGGCGGCGGTCAGGTGCGCGGTGTAATCGGTGGTCACCAGGTAGCGGCCCTGGTCCTCGCCGAACAGGAAGGCGCGCGGATCGACACCGGCGGGCAGGATGATCTCGGCCCCCATGTCGCCGGCCAGCGCCATTTCCGCCAGCGCCACCAGGAGTCCGCCGTCCGAAAGATCGTGGCAGGCGCTGATCAGTCCCGTTTCGATGAGCGAGCGCACGAAATCCCCGTTGCGGCGCTCGGCGCCCAGGTTGACGGGCGGCGGCGCGCCCTCCTCGCGGCCCTCGATCTCGCGCAGATAGATGGACTGGCCCAGGTGACCGGCCGTCTCGCCGATCAGCACGACGGCCTCCAAATCCTTGACGAAGCCCATGCCGACGCGCTTGGCCGCGTCCTTCAACAGGCCGACGCCGCCGATGGCGGGGGTCGGCGGGATGCCCTTGCCGTTGGTTTCGTTGTACAGCGACACGTTGCCCGAGACGACCGGAAACTCCAGCGCCACGCAGGCTTCGCGGATGCCCTCCACGCAGCCGACGAACTGGCCCATGATCTCGGGCCTCTCCGGGTTGCCGAAATTCATGTTGTCGGTGATGGCGATGGGCTTTGCGCCGACGGCGACCAGATTGCGCCAAGCCTCGGCGACGGCCTGACGGCCGCCCTGCACGGGATCGGCCAGGCAGTAGCGCGGCGTGCAGTCGGACGTCACGGCAAGCGCCTTTTGCGTCCCATGCACGCGCACCACCCCGGCGTCGCCGCCGGGCCTGCCGATGGTGTCGCCCATCACCATGTGGTCGTACTGTTCCCAGATCCAGCGCTTGGACGCCAGGTGCGGGCAGCCCATCAGGGTTTTCAGGGCATCCAAGGGCGCGATGTCGCGTTTCAGGTCGGCGGGCGTGATTTCCGCCTGCCCGGGCGTCGGCACCCAGGGCCGGTCGTACTCGGGACTGGCCAGCGCCAGCGGGTCGATGGGCAGGTCGGCGACGACCCCGCCCTTGTGGCGCAGGACCATGTGGCCCGTGTCGGTCAGCTTGCCGACCACGGCGAAGTCCAGTTCCCATTTCTCGAAGATCTTGCGGGCGTCGTCCTCACGGCCGGGTTTGAGGACCATGAGCATGCGCTCCTGGCTCTCCGACAGCATCATCTCGTAGGCGGTCATGCCCGTCTCGCGCTGCGGCACCTGGTCCAGGTCCAACTCCACCCCGGTGCCGCCCTTGGACGCCATTTCGAAGCTGGAGGACGTAAGGCCCGCCGCGCCCATGTCCTGGATGGCGACGATCATGTCCGTCGCCATCAGTTCCAGGCAGGCCTCGATCAGCAGCTTTTCCGTGAACGGGTCGCCGACCTGCACGGTCGGGCGCTTTTCGTCGGAATCGTCCGTGAATTCGGCCGACGCCATGGTGGCGCCGTGGATGCCGTCGCGTCCGGTCTTGGACCCCACGTAGACGATGGGGTTGCCGACGCCGGTGGCCGCCGAATAGAAGATCTTGTCCTGGTCGGCGACGCCCACGGTCATGGCGTTGACCAGGATGTTGCCGTTGTAGCCCGGGTGGAATTCGCATTCGCCGCCCACGGTCGGCACGCCGACGCAGTTGCCGTAGCCGCCGATCCCGGCGACTACGCCCGCCACCAGGTGGCGGGTCTTCGGGTGGTCGGGGCTGCCGAAGCGCAGCGCGTTCAGGTTGGCGACCGGCCTGGCACCCATGGTGAACACGTCGCGCAGGATGCCGCCGACGCCTGTTGCGGCACCCTGGTAGGGCTCGATGAAGCTCGGGTGGTTGTGGCTTTCCATCTTGAACACGGCGGCCTGGCCGTCGCCGATGTCGACCACGCCCGCGTTCTCGCCGGGCCCGCAGATCACGCGCTTGCCCTCCGTCGGCAGGGTTTTCAGCCATTTCTTGGACGATTTGTAGGAGCAGTGCTCCGACCACATGACGGAGAAAATGCCCAGCTCCGTGAGATTGGGCGTCCGCCCGAGGATCTCCAGGACCTTTTCGTACTCGGCGGGGCTCAGGCCGTGCTCGGCGACGATTTCCGGCGTGATTTCCGGGGAATTCTGGGGAGTGTCCATGGTCGGACTTCTTAGCAAATCCCCGGCGTTTGGCAATGCTTATCGGGCCGGCGGAGGCGGGATGCCGGGGATTCCCGCGAATAAATCCGCACTCTCAGCGCCAGGGCCGCTTGACGGGGCGCCGCCGGGGCCGACGCAGGAGGATTTTCGGATCGCCGCGGCGCCGTCCCCAGGGCCCGCCGATGCCGGCCAGAAGCGGCACGTCGCGATGCTTGAAAAAGGGCACCAGGACCATGCCCGCGGCGGCCCCGCCGATATGAGCCCACCAGGCGACGCCGCCGCCGGTGCCCGGATCCGCGGCGGCGTTGACGAACTGCAGGCCGATCCAGAAGGCGAGCGCGATCCACGCCGGCACGGGCACGATGCGCACGAACACGAAGACCCAGATCAGCACATTGATGTTGGCCTTGGGGTGCAGCAGCAGATAGGCCCCGATGACCCCGGAAATGGCGCCGGACGCCCCCACCAGCGGCACCGTGGAGCCGGTGTCGATCAGCATGTGGGCGAGCACCGCGGCGACGCCGCACACCAGGTAGAAGACCAGGAACCGCACGTGGCCCATGGCATCCTCGACGTTGTCGCCGAGAATCCAGAGATACAGCATGTTGCCGATCAGGTGCATCCAGCCCCCGTGCAGGAACATGGAGGTGACCAGCGTCGCCTCGGCCGGGATCCAGGCGAGGTCCGGCGGCAGGGTGCGCTCGCCGAACACCACGGCGGGGATTGCGCCCAGCGCATAGACCGCTTCCTCGGCGCGGCGCGGGTCCAGGCTCGCCTGCCACAGGAACACGGCGGCGCAGGCCGCGATCAGCCCCGCCGTGACGTACTGGAAGGGGATGCGGTGGCGCGGGTTGTTATCGTAAAGCGGCAGCAGCATGGGCCGGGAGATTCCTCGAAGGTCGGCGGCCGGGTCGATTTCGCAAGCTTAGGCAATGGGGCCGCAAAAGGCGAGCGGTGCGGGGCGATGGCTCTGCGATCCCGGAAAAATGGCACTGGCAGGGCTCATCGATCCGCGGTTAATGTCGATGCCGGAACATCCACCGACAACAAGGCGACGGCCATGACCTTTTTGCCCAATTCCCCCCACGCCCGCGACGTTGCGTCCATCGTCCATTCGCAGACGAACCTCAGGAAACACCTGGAGGCCGGCCCGACCATCATTACCGGCGGCGATGGCGTCTACGTCACCGACGACGACGGCAACCGCCTGATCGAGGGCGTGGCCGGGCTGTGGTGCGCCTCGCTGGGTTTCGGGGTCGAGCGCCTGGCCCGCGTCGCCTACGAATCCATGAAATCCCTCGGCTACTACCATACCTACCGACACAATTCGAACGAGGCGGTCATCGAACTGGCCGACCACCTGCTGTCCATCGCGCCGGTGCCGATGTCCAAGGTGCTGTTCCAGTGCTCGGGCTCGGAAGCCAACGACACGGCCATCAAGCTGGTGTGGTACTACCACAACGCCATCGGCAGGCCGGAAAAGCGCAAGATCATCGCCCGCAAGCGGGGCTACCACGGCAACACGGCCGCGGCCGTCAGCCTGTCCGGCAAGCCCGACATGCACCAGGACTTCAACCTGCCCTTCGAGCCCTTCCGGCACACGGAATTTCCCTACTACTACCTGGAGCACGAGGACGGCGAGAGCGAGGAAGCCTTCGCCGCCCGCATGGCCGCGAGCCTGGAGGCGCTGATCCTCGAGGAAGGTCCGGAAACCGTCGCCGCCTTCTTCGCCGAGCCGATCATGGGTGCCGGGGGCGGCGTGGTGCCGCCCGCCACCTATTACGCGAAGGTCCAGGCGGTCCTGGAGAAGTACGAGGTGCTGTTCATCGCCGACGAGGTGATCTGCGGCTTCGCGCGGACGGGCGAGATGTGGGGATGCCAGACCATGGGCCTGAAGCCCGACATGATCAGTTGCGCCAAGCAGCTTTCGGCGGGCTTCCAGCCGATTTCCGCCCTGCTGATCAACGACAAGATATTCCAGGCCATGCTGACGGAAAGCGACAAGGTCGGCAGTTTCGCCCACGGATACACCTACGCCGGCCATCCCGTGGCCGCCGCCGTGGCCATGGAGGTCCAGCGCATCTACCAGGAAATGGACGTCGTCGCGCGGGTCAAACGGGTCGGCGACCATCTGTCGCGCCGCCTCGACGGGTTGCGCGGCCATCCCCTGATCGGCCATGTGGACGGGCGCGGGCTGTTGTGGGGTCTGCAGGTCGTCCGCGACCGCGCCACGCGGGCGCTGTTCGATCCCGCCGTCGCGATCGGCCAGACGATCGGCGACCGCACGCGCGAGCACGGCGCCATCGTCCGCATCATCGGCGACCGCATCGTCCTGGCGCCGCCGCTGGTCATCACCGAGGACGAGATCGACGCGCTGGTCGGCGCGCTGGAAAAGGGCGTCGACGCCGCCGGCAGGCAGGTCGCCTGACAGGGCGGCCCCCGGCCTTCGCGCGCGAACCCGCGGACGCAGCCCCTGGGATGGGGGTGTTCGCGTAAACCTATTGTCCCCGGATGATGTCAAATTGTATACAATATGCCGACGAGCCGCCCGCGGCCACGGAGGCCCGCCGAGACCCCGGCGCGGCGAAAGATGGGAGACGACCACCGATGACCGCGATCCTGCGCACGCCCGTGACAGACGCCTCCGCCTGGCACGCCGCCGACTGTCCGGACCCGGCGGCCTGGACCTTCGTTCTGTCCGGGGTCCAGCTGGCCGAACTGGACGCCGCCCTGGCGCAGGCCAGGGCGCGGGGAGAAACCGGTCCCGGCTTCGCGCGCGAGGCGTTCCCGCTGCCGACCCTGGGGCCGGTGCTCGACGACGTGTCCGACGAGATCCAATATGGCCGGGGCTTCCAGGTCATCCGCGGAATCGATCCGGCGCGCCATGAGCCCGAGGACCTTAAAATGGTGCTGTGGGGCATCGGGCAGTACCTCGGCACCGGCATCGTCCAGAACAAGCAGGGCGAGCTGATCGGCCAGGTCATGGACCACGGCGACAAGTTCGAGGGCCCGGACCCCTATCTGTCCGGCGTGCGCTTCTACCGCACCAACCTGGACCTGCCGCCGCACACCGACAGCTGCGACGTGGTCGGCCTGATGTGCGTGCGCCGGGCCAAGACGGGCGGCGAAAGCTCCGTCGTGTCGTCGACGGCCCTCTACAACGAGATACTGAAGACCCGGCCCGACCTGATCGAATCCCTGTGCGAAGGCTTCCACGTCGACCTGGCGGCCAAGACCGGAAACATGAACGAGGTCACGTCCCAGCGAATCCCCGTGTTCGCCTATTACCAGGGCGCGCTGTCCTGCCGCTACAACAAGCGGCAGCTTGAACTGGGCGCCGAGAAGTCGGGCCATCCGCTGACGGCCAGGCAGCAGGAAGCCATCGACTATGTTCGCGAGCTGTCGCTCGACCCCCGCTTCAAACTGGCCATGGACCTGTGGCCCGGCGACATCCAGATCCTCAACAACCGCACCACCCTGCACGCGCGGGAACGCTTCGAGGACCATGCCGAGGCCGACCGCAAGCGCCTGATGCTGCGCATCTGGATGATCACGCCCGAAGGCCGGCCGGTGGCGCCGGAAATGCTGAACCAGCTCAACACCGGCCCGCGCGGCGGCGTCGCCGCGCGGCAGTAGAAAGGGGCGGCGCGTGAAGGACGGGGATGCCATGACGGACGCCGGCAAGGCGGCACGCGGGGCCACGGCGGTCCTGGCGGACTTCGCCGCCGGGCTGACCTATGAGGTCCTGCCGGCCGAGGTCGTCGAGCACCTGAAGCTGGCGGTGCTGGACGGCCTCGCCTGCTGCCTGCACGGCGCCACCCTGCCGTGGACCCGGATGGTCGCCGACCTGGTCGACCACGACGGCGGCACGCCGGAGGCGTCCCTCATCGGCATGCTGCGCATGGTGCCCGTGGCCAACGCCGTGCTGGTCAACGCCACGGCGGGCCATGCCTTCGAAATGGACGACATCCACCGCGACGCCATCACCCATCCCAACTCGATCTGCGTGCCGGTCGCGCTCAACATGGGCGAACGCCTGTTGGGCACGCGCCGCGCCGGGGTGCCGGGGACGCTCATCCTGACGGCCATGGCGGCGGGCTACGAGGTCGCCTGCCGCGCGGGCGCGGCGGCCGGTACGGACCTTCTGCTGCGCGGGTTCCATCCCCAGGGTACCGTCGGCCCGCTGGCCGCCGCCGCCACGGCGGGCCGCATGCTGGGCCTCGACGCCGCCGGCATGGCCAGCGCGCTGGGCATCGCGGGCTCCCTGGGCGCGGGGCTGATGGCGGCCCAGGAAGGGGCCATGGTCAAGCGCCTGCACTCGGGCCGCGCCGCCGAGGCCGGGGTGCGCGGCGCCGAGCTGGCGGCCAAGGGCTTCACCGGGATTTCGGACCTGATCGAGGCCGAATACGGCGGCTTCCTCTCGGCGTTCGCCGGCAAGACCGACAACCTGGAGCGCGCGACGCGCGGCCTTGCGCCGGGCCAGGACATGGTTTGGGAGGTTCTTGACACCGGGTTCAAGCCCCATGCCACGGTGACCAGCATCCACGCCGCGCTCGACGCCTTGGCCGCCGTGATCAAGGACAACGGCCTTGCCGTCGCCGACATCCAGGCGATCACGGCCCACGTCAGCCATCCGACCTACGTGCATTGCGCCTGGCCCTACAAGGCGCAGAGCATCACGGCGGCGCAGATGAACCTGTATTACGGCCTCGCCATGATCGCGCTCGACCGCGAGGCTTTCACCGCCCAGTTCACCGAGGACCGCATCAAGGACCCCAAGGTCCTGAAGTTCATCGAACGCATCTCCGCCGAGGTCGATCCGGAGATCGACGCCCAGGGGCCGGGCGCCCGCCACATGGCGCACGTCACGGTCGCCACCGGGGACGGCCGCGAATTCTCCCATACGGAACGCCACCGCCGCGGCAGCCCGGAGAACCCCGTCTCGGCCGAAGACCTGGAGCGCAAGTACGACGCGCTCGCCACGCCCGTGCTGGGCGCGGCCAAGGCGGCCAAGGTCAAGGACTTCGTCGCGACCCTGGAAACCGCATCGGACATCCGCCCGCTGATGAACCTGCTGACGGCATGACAGTACAAAAAGCGGCCGTTTTCGGGTATCATCCGTCTTTATAATAAGGCTCTGAGGGATGGGGGGCAGAGCGGAGATTGCCCGATGCCCACGGTCTTGGAACGGCGCGCCGCCAGGCGTTTCGACCTTAGCGAACTCATTTTTGTTTCCACTCCGGCGGAGACGCGGACGGGTCTGCTGTGCGACATTTCGCGGCAGGGGGCCCAGATCGAGTTTTCCGAACTCCTGGGCCGCGTCCATCACGGCTTCGCCGTCGGCGACGCGGTCGAATTGAAGATCGACGAGTTGGGAGAACTGCCCGGCGTCGTCTCGCGCCTGACGGAGAAGGGCGTTGCCATCGAGTTCCGCATCGATACCCAGCAGCAGGAAATGCTGCGGGCGGAAATTCAGGAAGCCTTCGAGGCCCCCTGACGCGGATCAATCGCGCCAGAAATCCCGGTCGAAGGCGACCAGCAGGGCCAGGACCTCAAGCCGCCCGGCCAGCATGGCAAAGGTCAGGATCCACTTGGCCGCATCGGGCAGCGGCTGGAAATTTCCAGCGGGCCCGACAATGGGGCCCAGGCCGGGGCCGACATTGGTCATCGCCGTGACCGTCGCGGAATAGGCGGTCAGGATGTCGAGGTCCAGGAACGCCAGCGCCACCGTGAAGATGGCGATGGTCGCCACGAACACGGCCAGGAACGCCAGGATCGAATAGGGCACGTCGTCGGGCAGCGGAGCGCCATTGTAGGTCAGCTTGATCATCCGGTTGGGGCTGAACAGGCGCTTCACGTGGGCGCGCACCACCATGTAGAGGATCTGGTGGCGGTAGATCTTGATGGCGCCCGAGGTCGATCCCGAACAGCCGCCTATGAACATCAGCGCAAGGAAGGCACCCACGGCGCCGGGTCCCCACGCGGTATAATCGTCGGACGCGAAGCCCGTGGTCGTGACCACCGAGGTGATGTTGAACGAGGTCAGGGTCAGGGCCTGGAAAAATCCGATATCGCCGCCCCGTTCGATGAGAAGCCAGAAGGCCATGAGGATGCTTGTGGTCGCCAGAAGGGCGATGAAGCCGCGAACCTGCTGATCGGTCACCAGGTGCCTGAAATTGCCGTGCACCGCCTTGACGTAGAGGTAGAAGGGGACGGCGCCGGCGGCCATGAATATGGTCGCGACCCAGTGCAGCGACAGGTTCTTGAAGTAGCCGAACGACGCGTCGTGGGTCGAGTAGCCGCCGGTGGACAGGGTCGTCATTGAGTGGGTGACGGCATCGAACAGCGACATGCCGAAGTAGTAGTAGAGCGCCGCGCAGATGACCGTCAGAATCAGGTAGATGACCATCAGATGCACGACCATGCCGAAGGCGCTGGTGCTGAACTTCTCGCCGGCGGCGGAGCTTTCGATCTTGAACAACTGCATGCCGCCGACCCGCAGCAGCGGCAGCATGAGGATCGCCATGGCGATGATGCCGATTCCGCCCAGCCATTGCAGGATCGCCCGCCACATGAGAATGCCCGGCGGCAGAGTGTCCAGCCCCGTCAGGACGGTGGAGCCGGTGGTCGTGATCCCCGACATCGACTCGAACACGGCGTCGGTCAGGCTGATGCCGAGGCCCAGGAACGGGATCGCCGCGATCGCCGAGACGGTGATCCAGCCGACGGTCGTGACCAGGAATGCCTGGCGCAGGGTCAGGCGAATGCCATGACGCGGCCAGGCGGCGATGGCCGCGCCGACGCCGATGAAGCCGACGATCAGGGCCGCCGAGGCAAAGGCCTCCCAGTCCTTGTTGTGGTAGGCCGCGTCGGTTACCGCAGGCACGCACAACAGGACCGCGACGAAACACGCGAGCAGACCCATCAAGTGCACGATCGGGCGGATGTTCAGCATCTCCTGACCCTCCTTTAAGGGTCTTTCGTGACCGGGCGGTCCGGCGACAGGCCGGGCGTCGGCCTCAGTGCAGGGCCGCCACCAGCCCGTCGAACATGGGTTTGCCGTCGGTGCCGCCCAGCGCGGCTTCGGCCAGGCGTTCCGGGTGCGGCATCATGCCGAGCACGTTGCCGGTCTCGTTGACGATGCCCGCGATGTTGCGGCGGCTGCCGTTGGGGTTGGCGCCCTCGTCGACACTCCCGTCCCGGCGGCAGTAGCGGAAGGCGATGCGGCCCTCGCCTTCGAGGCGGTCCAGGGTGGCGTCGTCGGCGAAGTAATTGCCGTCGTGATGGGCGATGGGGATGCGGATGACCTGGCCCGCCGCATAGGCGCCGGTGAACGGCGTCCCGGTGTTCTCGACGCGCAGCCACACGTCCCGGCACACGAACTTGAGGCCCGCGTTGCGCATCAGCGCGCCGGGCAGCAGCCCGGCCTCGGTCAGGATCTGGAAGCCGTTGCACACGCCCAGCACGGGAACGCCCTTCCTGGCGCGCTCGACCACCGTGCGCATCACCGGCGAATTGGCGGCCATGGCGCCCGCGCGCAGGTAGTCGCCGTAGCTGAACCCGCCCGGCACGGCGATCAGGTCGACGTCCGGCAGGTCCGCGTCGCGGTGCCAGTGCATGAGGACGTTCGTTCCCATGGCGGCCTCCAGCGCGACCTTGATGTCGCGGTCGCAATTGGAGCCGGGGAATACGATGACGGCGGCTTTCATGTTTGTCGGCATGGGGCGGGCGTCAGCCTTCGGCGATGTCGACGGTGTAGTTCTCGATCACCGTGTTGGCCAAAAGCTTCTCGCACATGGCCTCGACGGTTTGCCGGGCCTTCCTGGCGTCGGTTTCGGCCAGTTCCAGTTCGATGTACTTGCCCTGGCGCACGTCCTCGACGCCGGCGAAGCCGAGCCCGGCCAGCGAATGCTGCACCGCCTTGCCCTGGGGGTCGAGGACGCCGTTCTTCAGGGTGACGTGGACCTTGGCTTTCATTGGATCGCTTCAGGTTCTTTCAAATCGACGGGGCCCGATTCCGGCAGGATGCCGAGGCGCCGGGCGACTTCCTGGTAGGCCTCCGCGACGTTGCCCAGGTCGCGGCGGAAGCGGTCCTTGTCCATCTTCTCGTTGGTCACGACGTCCCACAGGCGCATGCTGTCGGGGCTGATCTCGTCGGCCAGCACGATGCGCATCTGCTGGTCGTTTTCCCACAGGCGGCCGAACTCCAGCTTGAAGTCCACCAGCTTCAGGCCGATGCCCATGAACAGGCCCGACAGGTAGTCGTTGATGCGCAGCGCCAGGGCCATGATCTCGTCCATGTCCTGTGGCGTCGCCCAGCCGAACGCGGTGACGTGCTCCTCGGCGATCAGGGGATCGCCCAGCTCGTCCGACTTGTAGCAGAACTCGATGATCGAGCGCGGCAGCGCCGTGCCCTCCTCCATGCCGAAGCGCTTGGAGAAGGTGCCGGCGGCGACGTTGCGCACGATGATCTCCACGGGGATGATCTCGACCTCGCGGACAAGCTGCTCGCGCATGTTGAGCCGGCGCACGAAATGGTTCGGAATGCCCATTTCGCCGAGGCGGAGCATCAGGAACTCGGAAATCCGGTTGTTCAGCACCCCCTTGCCGGTGATGGTGCCCTTCTTCTGGTTGTTGAAGGCGGTCGCGTCGTCCTTGAAATACTGGACGATGGTGCCGGGCTCGGGCCCTTCGAAAAGCACCTTTGCCTTGCCTTCGTAGATCTGTCTGCGTCGTGCCATGGGTTGTGCCCTCGGGAAATTCCCCTTTGTGGCCGCCCCGGAACGGGGCCGTTACCGGCGGGGGAGGGATTAAGCGC
>Ga0210019_1003305_pt1 | contig 14927 bp, 13 predicted proteins | sample CryGeyCG2114_020_2_FD_183969 | JGI IMG/M metagenome (GOLD analysis project Ga0210019, IMG submission 183969) | Groundwater microbial communities from aquifer - Crystal Geyser CG11_big_fil_rev_8/21/14_0.20 (SPAdes) (version 2) | ecosystem: Environmental > Aquatic > Deep subsurface > Groundwater ...
GTTTAATTACTTTATATTTTCGTAAAACAGTTTTTGCGCCTATGCCTTTTGTTCTTTTTGAATAATCAGATCCAAGTATAGCACATATTTTTCTGATGTCATCGATTGTTGGGTAATCATAATCATCTCCAATTACTTCATGTATTTGATCTAAAATATCTGTTTGTCTATACTCATATATTTTTTTATCACGTGGATTTTTCCTTAATAAAATCGGTGCTCCAAATGGTATAGGATCTGTATCTCCACTGTATACAGCATCAGCTAATCCAACTTCACTAGACGTAAAATATGCTGCTAAATGCTCACCTTCAAAAGTAGCAGGTGCTTCGACGTAGGAAATATTTAGACAAGTTAAAATAAATTTGATATCGTTTATCATTTCTTTTGAAACACAAAATGCTCTTTTTTCTTGCTGTTGTATATTTGCTTGCTTGTTCACTTGATTATCTGCTTGATTGTCTGTTTGTATATCTTGTTCAGACGACTGTTTACGTTCATCATCTTCATCATCACTAAATAAAGGTTCTTCTTTTTCCAAATCTTCTATTTTTGCTTTCGCTTCTGCTCTTTTTTTGCGCCTTTCAGCAACTTCATCACTTTTTGCTGCAATATGATGTTCTGTGCAGCTACCATCTTGATCATGATCAAACACCCAAATAGTTTTAACACCGTTTTTCTGCATTTTAATTATATTAGCCATAATAACATTGATATGTATTGTTGGATTATTATCAGCGTCGCTTAACGTTTTAACGCTTTTAGCACCTAAAGCCGATCGCCATATTTCCGTCATAGCATCGATTGCTATAATTTTTCCCTTATACGTATTCCAATTTGCGATTGTTCGGCATGCTTTAAACGCTTTGCTAAAATCTTTAATACCCATCTTTGTAGTTTAGTAGTTTTAGTCTTACAGTTTAGTATTTTTTTAGTTTAGTATATTACTCCTGTAGTTTATTAGTCCTATATCTTAGTTCTGTAGTTTATTAGTCTTACAGTTTAGTATATTAGTCCTGTAGTTTATTAGTTTAGTATATTACTCCTGTAGTTTTAGTCTTACAGTTTATTAGTCCTATATATTAGTCCTGTAGTTTATTAGTTTAGTATATTACTCCTGTAGTTTTAGTCTTACAGTTTATTAGTCCTATATATTAGTCCTGTAGTTTATTAGTCCTATATATTAGTCCTGTAGTTTTAGTCTTACAGTTTATTAGTCCTATATATTAGTCCTGTAGTTTATATTTGTAGTTTATATCTTAGACTTATAATAAATCAAATTTTAATAATAGATTTATTAAAAAAAAAGTTATTAGTTTTCCATATTTTGCTTTTCTGGAGAATTAACATAATCATTTATAACAGATCTAACATTATCATCGTAATTTTTGGATTGCTGTAACTGCTGTTGAATTTTAGTATCATTTATGATTACTTCATAAATATCTTCGCGAATGACTGTATATGTTTTAATACAAGGAATACACCAAAACAGTCTAATATCCCAACCTGATGTAATCAATAAATCTTTGTCTTCTTTGAGTTTTTGTTTAGTTGTAGGATTTCTTTCTACTGTTTCGTTTCGTGTTTCATTACATGCTATACACCATATACTATATTGTGGAAAGCAAAACACAGCCCTTTCTTTATTAAAATAACATGTTGTATAGCATAACATACAATCATTACAATTGCATGAATCACCATCAGTGCAACCGTTACCACAACAGCAACCAAAATCATGATAGGAATCATACACTTTTTTAACTTTAGATGATGCATAGCAACACCCCCACATTGTCGCAGTTGTGCTTTTATCCGAACTTTCATAAGTTGCCCAACAACATAAGTTGACCTTCCATTTACCATTTGTTGTTTTTTTAATATATGATGGAACAACACAACAGCAAATACTACAGTCGTGATTCATGATTAGTTAGTTTATTTAACTTCAAAATATTCAATTTTTTTAATATTACTTATCTTTTACTCTAGTAGACAACAGCAGTTAATGTAAGACTTTAGTAGACAACAGCAGTTAGCAAAGATAACGCGTAAGTTTATACAACAGTTAATTTTATTAGCAAGAAGACTTATCTACTATACAACGATTATCTTTTACTCTTATATAAACTTGTTGGAAAAGTTATTTCTAAACCATAGTTTTTCTTTTGTATTTGATTGCCTTGTTTTAATAAAAATGTTGTATATATTGGATGTAATTTATTACAAATAACTCTATTATAACCATAATTTGCTGCTAAATTAATTTGTTTCATACATTGGGTAAATTCATCGAATTCACTCTTAAGAGGAATTGTATTAACTGTAGCTGTAGTATTCACTGTAGTGCGTTGTGACGACATTTGTAATAAAAACCAGAATTCAAATTTTAAATATGGGAATCGAATACTTATTAATTATAAAAAAATGAATTTAATATACTTATATACTACAGCTAATTACGTCGACAAAAAGATTTTCTAGATCTATACTACAGTCAATAAAATGACCGCTATTCAATCAGCGCGTTTGACTAAGTTATTTTCTAAGTTGATTGATAATGCTAAGAAAAGCGACATTATGCATCAGCATAGCGCTGTTTTAATGTATAATGGAGCACCTGTTGCATGGGGTTTTAATAGAATTTCTGGTAATAAGACGCATCATGCTGAACACGACGCTATTAGAAAGTTTTTGCTTAGCCGTGGTATGATTGGTTGGGTTAACCAGCAGCGGGTTTTATGGGGTTCACGCATATGTAAACGGTGGGAAAAATGTGCCTAAAAACGTCAAGCGATTATTATCTAAGGTAGATGTATTTGTTATCAGATATTCGGACGGAAAATTCTGTATGTCTAAACCATGCAAGCATTGTAATAATTACATGTTAGCTCTAGGTATTAAAAAAGTATATTATTCCGATGCCGACGGAAATATCATATTTGCCAAAACATCACAATTACAAAGTAATCACATTTGTAAAATTCGTAAAATCATGAGGCTTGCATAGTATTGACTGTGGTATATGCTAATATTTTTTATCCTAAACTAAATGAAAAATGAAAAACAACTTGTATAATACAACTGTCGATAAAATTGACAAGAAGGATTTTTAATCCTATACAAATGGCTAATACACTTATAAAAAGAAAACATAAATTACCAGTTAATAATTTAAACATTCAGTCTGAAAAAAGACATGGAAATTACTTACTTATTATTTCTACACACTTGGATAAATTCGTATTAGAATGGGAGAGTAATTCAACGCACTTGAATGCTGTGAGAAGCATAATAGTGCGAAAACATAGATCACGTAAAACAGAGCAAAAACATAGATCACGTAAAACAGTGCGAAAACATAGATCACGTAAAACAGAGCAAAAACATAGATCACGTAAAACAGTGCGAAAACATAGATCACGTAAAAAAAAGAAGAAAACAAGAAAGCCGTGTTGGCTTAAGAAATATTATGATAAGCACTATAAATATGGATCAGTTCCTTTTATCAAAAAAAATAGTTATGTAATGGTTGCTTGCACTTACGGGAAACGATATAATACACAAATCTATAATACGTATGCGTCTAGAATTGCTGGAGTTTCAGTATATGGTTCTGTTGAAATATATAAAATTAATAAAAACAATCAATCTGTATATTTTGATCCAGAAGAATTATTACAATATTTACATAAAAGACAGAGAAAGAAAGCGTATAATGAGATAATACGATATTGTCAAGAACGACATCGTGACACATACGAATTAGTATTATTTATATATCACACGAAATAAGAAAGCGGTTATTACACAAACGGTTTCCGGATGTATACAGATATATATTAGAATATGAATCAGTGTTAGTTAATACTATGATAGAGAAATATTTAAATACACTTACATGTAGCGGAGTTGGTCTCAAGATACATTTAGATATAGACGCCTCAGATCTGCATACTAGATATATTAAAGACATGCTGGGTCGAGAAAACTGCATATCTAATTACATGAAAAATTTTTATACATCACCTATATATAATCCATTAAGTAAAGGAAGAGTATTTGAACTCAAGTGGTGGATTAGCGATTTAGATGATTATACAACTGGAGTAAAAATTTATAAAATTAGTAACACTGCTACATATGAACATAATAAAATTAGTAACACTGCTACATATGAACATAATAAAATTAGTAACACTGCTATATATGAAGGGTATTTTATATTTACAAACGACTATACGCGGGGCAATACATACTTTTACTGCGAAAATATATGTGAAGTATTGATGATTTTAATTAGATTAGACGGATCGGATAATAATCAATACTATCATGATATCGTCGATTTAGAGTGTGTTTTATTACATCAGTTGGATTTTACGAACTATAAAGTTCAACAATATATATGTAATAACACCCACCATCCAAAATACGATATAATAGATATTAGCAAATATAATAACTCTATAGATTGGAAGATCGTAAAGGCTATGCAGATATGGTTATATAATAAGTTAATAATAAAAAATAACATAGATCGGTTTTTATTAGATTGTTCTAATTAGAACAAGTCATTTTATTTTTTGGAACGATTAGTGAATCGTAATATAATCGTCTAATATAATAATATGATCCCATATCATTTTCTATTCTATCGCTAGAATAGATGATCTCTTTAATAGTTGTATAATATTTAGAACTAACAGTAACCGATTTATATTTAATAACAGTTCCATCGGTCTGAATTTTTAAAGATATATGTGGAAATATAATAGGATTGGTTTTATTAATTGCCGGCAAAACTAAACTATTTCCGTCATTAACAAAACTGATCTCGGATTTATCTTCACATACTATCTTTGCATACGTGCCATTTAGTATTTCTAAATCATAAACTGCGTCACCTATTAAGTGTGTAATTGGAGTTTTTGTTATTTTTTCTTCAATTGGTTGTGTACACCCTTGAATATTTTTATTTATATGCTGCTCGCATATTAGTCTTATAATACCGCTCGTATCATTGTTACTAGATAACACATTATTATCTATATTAGAATGTTTAAAGTATTCAATAAATTCTGCATTAGATAAAACTTTATCATCAATATGCAAACTTTGATAATACGGCATTATTGGCGTAAACGATACATTATCATATTGATAAGTTGGAACAAGACTCTTATATTTGTTTATTTTTTCTTGTTTATCTCTATTGTGTTCACATGAGCCAATTATAATACTATTAATTGTTGATGCCATACTTTGCTTTTTTATACTCTAATTAAGTTTTTACTTTATAATACTTTGCTTTTGTATACTTTTGATTCTTATATGTTGCTTCTTATATTACCTTTAATTTACTTTTCAATTTTTAAATTTACTTTTCAATTTTACTTTATAATACTTTGCTTTTGTATACTTTTGCTTCTTATATGTTGCTTCTTATATTACCTTTAATTTACTTTTCAATTTTGCTTTTGTATATTACCTTTAATTTACTTTATAATACTTTGCTTCTTATACTCTAATTTACTTTTCAATTTTGCTTTTATACTTTGCTTTTTGCTTTTATACTTTGCTTTTTGCTTTTCAGTATTTAAAGAAGAAGAAAAAAATTGAAAAATAATTTCGGCGAAAATAAAAATTGAATTTTAGATTGCTATTTGAGTAGTTCTTCGGAATTACTTAAAAGTAGTTGTCTCTTCGGAGGCTTCTACTTTTTTATATTTCTTCACTTGTTGATTCTAAAATAGTACATGAGTCTGGCATTTTATTACTAACATCAGTTGTTATGTTGTCCTTGTAGACTACTGCTGTTGTTTCGTCGTTAGCTACTAATACGATTTTTCCAAGTTCAGGATAATAGTAAAGTTCTTGTTTTGATGGAAAAAATTCTGGCTCTTCCTCATCTAGCCAATTAATTTTTATCGTATATTCCCGGCATGCAGTAGTTCCCGGTTTAATTGATGTTCCTCCATAAAATATAAATTCTACAGGATTGTTGATAATTAAACCTTCTTCATTCTTCATTAATATATAGCCTGATCGTTTGGACGACCACATAGCAGAATCACCAATATATATTAAAAGCATGTCTAACTCGGCTTCTCGGCAAAAATCAGGTCCTCCTTTCCAAAATCCTTTCATAAAATTTGTTTCAACATATCTATTACATCCAATTAGCACCGTAAATACAATTATTATTGTTATCAGAATAATTCCTACAATATAATACATTGTTATATATTTATATTATTATTTTAGTTATATTTTTAAATTTGAATTGTAATTTATTATTATAAATAGTTGAAAATATACATAAAGCTAAATCGATATACCAGGTAAAAAAATATACAACCGTCAACAAAGACTTAATAAGTTTATACCAGGTTAAAAAATATACATAAAACTAAAAAAAGCTAAATCAATATACAACAGTCAACAAAGACTTAATAAGTGTATACCAGGTTAAATGGAACAAAAAAGACCTTCGTGGCATGAAACTATTATGTCGATGTTGGACGTGCTAAAAAATCGTTCACTGTGTATTAAATATAAAACAGCTGCTATGTTGATAAATGGCAATCAAATCGCTGCTATAGGATATAACGGAACGGCAAGCCACTCAATAGAATGTTGTAATTACTGGGAAAACTACTATAAAAGTAATATCGAAAGCAAATCAGACAGCCAAACTAACAGCCGAACTAACAACCAACTAGACAGCCAACTAGACAGCCAAACTAACAACCAACTAGACAGCCAACTAGAAAACAAATCGGACAACCAACTAGAAAACAAATCAGACAGCCGAACATATGCTGATTGGTTATTAACGGATGATTTTAAAAGTCTGCACCGGGAATGGTCTAAAATAAATGAAATACATGCTGAATCTAATGCATTGAGTTATGTTTCAAAACATGATAATATTAAATATAAACTATATACTTTATATTCACCATGTGATTCTTGCGCTAAAGAAATTGTTAAGTATAAAAATATAATTGATATTGTAATATATAAACATGTTTATCCAAGAGGTGTTGATGCTTTAAGATATTTAAAAAAACACGAAGTAAATTATATGCAAATTGAATAAACAACATTTATCTTTTAAATATTTTTTACTATATGAATATAAATTATTATGCAATCATCTCGGAGAATCAGCACCAGTGGACTAGATGAAACACAGAGCGTCCCCCAACAACATAAGGACAGCGCAAGTGTAGCGTTAAGATCTTTTGACTCAAACTTTCGCACCATAAATGTTAGTTTGCTAAGCATAGCAAGAGCAGTTGGTGGATTAATGCAAAAAATGTCGAATCTAGAATCTAATCTAGAATCTAATGTAAGTTCTGGATCTGATGTAAGTTTAGAAACAAAACCAATTAACAACAATTTAAAGAAAGTCGATGCTCGTCTTACCAAATTAGAAGAAAGTTTTTCTTCAATGAACGTTCTACTAAAAGATATATATGAATTATTAAAACAAGCAACAACGCCTATTGATGAAACTGAGGAAACAGAAGAGACTGAAGAAGTTGAGGAAACAGTATAAAAGGTTAAGTATAAGCTAAGTATAAAGTATAAGCTAAGTGTATAGTATAAAAGGTTAAGTGTAAGCTAAATGTATAGTATAAAAGGTTAAGTATAAGCTAAGTATAAGCTAAGTGTATAGTATAAAAGGTTAAGTATAAGCTAAGTATAGAAACCAAAGCCAGTGTATAGTATAAAAGGTTAAGTATAAGCTAAGTATAAAGTATAGAAACCAAAGCCAGTGTATAGTATAAAAGGTTAAGAAATATATAATGTTATAATTTTGCCTATAGGACTTCTGCATATAGGACAACAATCGCATTTTGACCAACATTCAGCACAGATAGTTACATGACCACATAAATCGTTTGTTGCATTAACAAATTTATCACAACACGTTATACAAGTCAGACCCTTTCCTTTGTATTGTATTCTATGTTTTTTTTGGATATATCGCGGATTCTTTTTTGTTGTTGTTAGCAGTTCGGGATTTATATATTGTGTTCGTTTAGATCCTATTAATTTTCCTCTTGTCCATTTTTGTAGATATGTTGTTAAATCCTGCTTTCTAGTTCTATAGAACATACCGTGTTTAATATTGTTTCTCCATGATCCTTTATATATATTTTTTTTATCTTCAAACGTACCAATTCCATGAATTTTACCGTAAGAAAAAAACCCAACATATGATGCTCCCGATTTATATAAGTATTTTCCATATCCATCCTGTTTACCATATTTGCATTTACCAATGTATTTATCTCCGTTTGCATATAAAAATATTCCGTAACCATGTGGTTCGTTATCAACGATATCTCCTTCATAAGAATAGTTAGCAGTTAATGATATTAAACCTTTCATCTTGTAAATAACTTTTGCTAATTTTATTAGATGTTGTATATTATTATTTAAATAAGTGTTTAGTATTTATATATAAACTATAACGGAGATAATAGTTAACACATAAGATTTATCTATTATACAATGAGTAATTTGTTAAATAAAATAACACAAAATTCTTTGTCAACGGCTAGCGTTTCTTGTAATTTGGAATTAGACCAAATTAATGAGATAAAAAAGAATATACCATCGCCACACGGCGCATCTTTAGTAGCATTAACTGCTATTGATCCTAAATATCCAAACCTACAGCTGATTATTAGTTTCGATTATGCCTTGGATCTTAATCGATTTTCAGGAAGTCTATTAGAAATATGGGGAAAGTACAAACCTATTCCAAGTAATATTAGAAGCTGTAAACAGGATGGAAACTTCTTGGAAAATTACGAAGATCAAAAACTATTATTAACAAATGACAGACCACAAACAATAGATGAATTCGAGGGCAGACAAGTTTTAATTGACATAGAACTAACCGATAATAAATACATATTTAAACTCAGCAAATGGACTGAAAGCAATCCACGTGTAGTTATTTGCGAATTACCAGAAACTCCAAATACTGAAGTGGAGGATTTGCTATCTGGAAAACCATAAAATATAGATAACTTTCTTGGTTAGATTATTTATAATTGCTGAAGAGTTGTTTGATATTTCTAACGATCCTTGCGCTTGTAATGATATTTTTAATAGAATATATTTGTGTTTGTTATCAATAAAAAAAGTAATTTAAAAAAGTAAGCTGATAGTCAGACAGTATTCTAATTTAGTGGTTTTAACTGATTAAATATATTATCAAATCCATCTTTGATACGAATAAGATCATCAGTTGTGGGATTTGTAAGTTTTTCTCTAGCATATTCGATATACGTGTCTAATATACTTTTAAGATGAACTATTTCTGTATCAAGAGTTTCTTTTTTCTTACATAATTGTTCATATTCATTTTTGTCTAATTCGAATTTTTGTTGTAAATTAATATATTCTTCTTTTAATGTATTTAATTGATTTGTATTATTATTTATGTCAGATACAATTTTTGTGTGTTGTTCATTTAATTCATATAGTAATTGTTTATTAATCTCTATATTAAAATCTAAAGCTTTACATTCTTCTTGTAATATTGTATACCGGTTCTCCTCTTGCGCGGCTTTAAGCTTAAGTTCTTCAACAGCTGATTGTGTTTTAATAATATTTTCCATTGAATGTATTTTTGATTGCAGTTGTTGAATCTGTTTGCTTAATACTGATCGGTCGTTTGTAAATTGTTTCATTTTATTATTAAGATCTTTTTTCAACTCGATATTACTTTGTTTCAAATTATTGATTTGTTCTATCATAATAGATTTTTCGGGATCTTCAGCTTTTTGTTTGTGTTGTTGTATCTCTTCAGCTTTTTGTTTGTATTGTTGTTGTATCTCTTCTAATTTTTTATCATAATATTGTTGCAACTCAACGGCTGTTTCTACTATTTTTATTTTTTCGAAATTATGCTGTTTTTTTTCATATTCCTCTTGCTGCTGCTGTAACTTCTGTTCATTAGAAATAATAATATGTTCTGTTTCTTCTTGCATTTTAGCTATTTCATCTTTATGCTGTTGTTTTATTTCACTAATGAGCTGATCACTCTCTATTTGTTTTTGAACCCATGATTTTTCTTTCATGTTTAAAAACAACTCTTTTTGTTCTAAATCATCTTGTAATTCGAATCTTTTACTAGTCAGTAAACTGCCTGTCGACAACATAGCCTTTAATTTTGCGACTTCATCTTGTAGCGTGCGTATAAGCTTATCATTAGGATCTTCATTAATTTTTACAGTATTGACAATTTGTTTAGCGTTAGATGCAAATCTTAAAGTGCTTAACGATTCGTTATAGTTAAGAGATGATGGTGATATAGTAGCTAACATATATGTTTTACTATTACCACCTAATGATTCACTTAGAATCCAAGTTAAAACGCTATCTCTAAAAGGTATGTGATTTGATTTAGACTTCGAAATTGGTGTTTTTTTTAGAGTTGTTTTTTTTACTTTTTTTGTCTTTTTCATTTTTATTTTTCTAAGAGCTAGTTTATTTATAACTAAACCCAGTGCACTTAACGATTTATTTATCATGGTTGCCTCCTGAAAATTAATGCCTGTAACTCCAGATGACTCAACTCTTTCGCTGCCTGCCAGATCTACTAAATTGATTTTACTAACTATCTCCTTATTTTTTTGAGTTGTTTCATCGTATTTGATCTGCGTAAAATATAAAGTTAAAATGGCATGAGATCTACTGCTGTGATTATTCATAAGCGTAGAAGCAACTACTCTTTCTTGGTTACCCTTTTCTATTAATTTGCTAATTGATGCATAATCATCAACTATTATCTGAGTTAAATTTTCCACATATGGTCCATAATCTGGATGTTGTCTTACACGTAAATTATTAGTTGGCGTTCTAGATAACAAGTCGCGCACTTGCTCTGAGTAGATTTCTAAATATGATAATTCTACTTTGTTATTTAGTTTATTATCTAGCTTGTTAACCTGTCTATCAGTATAGTTATTTAGTTTATTATCTAGTTTGTTAACTTGTCTATCAGTATCGTTATTTAGTTTATTATCTAACTTGTTAACTTGTCTATCAGTATAGTTAAATAGCTGTTTACATATTCGAGGAATTAGCCCTTCATATGTATTATCGTCACAACTACCCATCATAGAATAACTCTTACCACTACCTGTTTGACCATACGCAAAAACACATGTATTATACCCATCGTGTGCGTTTCTAATCACACCACTACCTATATCTTCGTGTATTTTTTCTTGACTAGTGTTTGTGTCATATACATAATCATAAGTAAATGTTTTTTTTGACCGATCGGATGGATTAGATATTATAATTGATGAACTATTACACAACACTATTACATCTGTTTTATTTTCGCGTTTATTAATAGGTCTAATTCTTACAGCAACTTTCACTGAACTTTTTTCGTTTGACGCCATTGATTTATTATACTACAAGCTAATTTTATTAGCGAAAATAATTCTACTATACTATAATTAATGAAAGTAATTTTATACAAAATTTCATTAGTTATTATTATGCAGATGTAATAGTTTGCCATGCGTTTGTTGGACTTCCTATGTATACACATAATTTACCAAGATCTGTATCGTATATTACTAAACCGGACACAGGACTACCAATAGCGTTTTTTTGTGCCGTAGTCATGTTAGGAAATCGTACACCTTGAGTAGTAGATACGACTTCTAGTTTAGCACTCGATGATACAGTAGTAGTTCCCACTCCGATGTTGTTGTTAGCGCTATCTACATAAAGTGTATTTGTATCAACTATTAAATTGCCATCGATTGTGAAATTATTAATTCCCGATGTTAAATTCGAACTTGCATTAAGAACAAGTGCTTTTGATGCTGCAGCAGTTCCTGGCGTTATACCATCTAAATATCCAAGTTCAGTCGAAGTTAATGTTGTAGTATCAACCGTAATTGCCGTATCGCAAGATATAGTTCCAGTAACGTCTAAATTACCATACGGTAAATACATATTGCCAGAATTATCAATACGAAATAATGTTTCTCCCTTTAATTCATCATATCGAATAATCTCAGGATCAAGTTTAGATACTACTCCTGTTCGTCTGCGAATTGTATATTGATCACTACCTCCATAATTTATACCTGCATACCATTGAATTTGAGCTGTAGTATACATGCTAATACCCTGTCCGCGTCCTGAACCACCATTTAGAAAAATAGCAGCATCATAGACACCAACTCCTGATCCATCTAAATTTAAATACGAATTTCCGTTTGATGATACAGATGATATAAATGTATTATTAGCTGCTGATACACTTAAAGAATTTGTTGCAGTTAAATTGCGAATGCCAGTAATATCTTTATTTGCATCAAGCACGACAGCACGACTTGCAGATGCTGTTCCCGCCGCAACTCCATCTAAAACTGTCAATTCTGCAGTAGTTAATGTTGTAGTATCAATTGTAAAACTGGTATTACATGCAAGAGTTCCATTGATGTCTAATGTATATCCTGGCGCATTTGTTAATATTCCGAATCGTTGTGCACTATCATCAAGATAAAATCCTGTAGTTGTGGTTGTTCCAAACAAATGAAAATCTCTATTTTTTGTGTCAATGTTATTTATGCTATTATATGCGCCGAATTCCATAAATGAACTAATCGATGCAGGACTGCCAAATTTAAGTGTCGGTCCTAATGTTAGAGAAGATACGATTGAATAATTAGTATCTGCAACTTGTAGTAAATCCGCCGCGGCACCTGTTGAACCGATTCTTAATCCTGTAGCTGTCATATTCATTAAAGGTGCATTGTTTATAGAAAAGTTTATAGTTCCTCCTGTTGGTGTATTTAAATATGTTAATCCGTTACTCGTTTGTAATACTGCACAATTATTAGTTGATCCAGCCGCATATGCAGCATTCCAAAAACCCGCATATGTTGGTGATGCGGAATCGTAAAATGTTCCTATTTTTGCAACGCCACCTTGCACATATGTATTTGTGCTGCTTGTTGATCCAGCATTTGCCGCGATATAACTACTAGTTGTGGCGCTGCCAGCGCTAATTGATAAATTTCCATTTGGGATAGTTATATTTTCACCGGTGTCTATTTGCAGAGCTGACACCCAAGTAATTGCTGATCCTGCTGCAATTCCAGAATCTACTTGAAAAGATAATATATCACTGGATTTAAAAATTCTAAAATTACTTCCCAAATCTGAAGATTTCCAAGAGCTGTCATAATATGCATCAAAACATATACTGATATCATCATGCGCCCAATTAACTATATGCATAAGTGGGTATGCATCAAATGCAGTTTTTGCCGTTAGATGTGGTCCAATAGTTCCACTTGCATTACTACCGTATAATTCTAATCGACCATACGTTGTAGGATTTGCATGTGAATATCCCGATCCAATAGCAACATTGCCATTATCAAATATACTTAATTGCGATGTATAATTTGATTTTCTAAAGAAATGATTAGAAGCAGTGCTACGACCGCTGATATAATTTACACCATGTGTGCTTGAAAATCCAGATCCAGCATATGCATCTCCATAATAATCATACCTAATTTCAGTTGTAGATAAATTTGATCCATAGTTATTTGTTAGTTTTAATGCTGTTGATCTAGCTACAGTATATATATTATTGATAACAATATCAACTGCACTACTGCTGTCTTTATTAACTATAAAGTCACCTGTCATAGTTAAGTTACGAATACCTGTTATATCAAGGTTTGCATCGGCAACGACAGCTTTGCTTGCAGATACAGTTCCTGGCGTTATTCCATCAATATAGCCTATTTCGGTTGATGTAATAGTTACTGCATCTAACATGAGAGATCCACAGCGTAGAGTTGCTAAATAACCAGTTGGATCAGCTAACCATGTTGACGCAGTAGCAGGACTTACTATAGTTTCATGAATAAGATTCCATACACCGCTATCGGCATCACGATACAAACCCGTATATTTTTGATCAACTCCATCGTTATAGGTACCATAAAACCCCATATCTACAATATCACCACCTGTGTTACCGCTTGCCATTCCAATTAGATTATCACTTACGGTAAAACTCTGAGTTGACGTTATTGTCATATTACCTGCTACATTTAAATTACCGCTAACTGTAACAGTCGATGTTGCTGTGTCAATTACCATAACATTTGAACCATTATTATTTTGACGAACAACTAGTGCATTGCTTGCTGTACTATCAATAATTAATGTTTCAACGGTGGCTGAATTAAATACCACGTCATCGGTGGTTTTTACACTTTGGTCTATTTTATTAGCTAAGTCTACAATATTAATTGAATTTACCAAACCGCAGGTTATATTAGCAAGATACGAACTACTATCGGACAACCATGCGCCTCCAATAGTGGGTTCTGTTATAACATTCGCAACAAAATGAAACGCATTATCTGTTGCATCGCGATATATACCCGCGTATTTTTGCGTGCCGTCGTTATATGTTCCATATATACCAAAATCAACTATATCAGAACTGGTATTACTAGTAGTAAGTTTTATTAAATTAGTCGTTGTTGTGATGCCGCCGTATATATTTAAATCTGTATATGCATCTATTTTATTATTGAGAGAATCAACACTAAACAAGTCGCCACTATCGTTTAATCGTCTGACTAAAAACGCATCAATCTGAGTAGAATCAATAACTAATTGTTTGGCTGCTACATTTTTAAGTTCTAAGCTGGTATTAGCTAAATTTACAATAGGGTCTTCAGCTTGGTTAAGTGTTTCATTTGACATGTTCTATATAATACACATGACAAAAAAATTATAAAAATACATTCTGTATAATTCAGTGTTAAAATTTATTGAATAGAGCTCCAGACATTAATAGCTTTGATGCTTGTATTGGTTCCAGATCGCTAATA
>Ga0210019_1003309_pt1 | contig 14914 bp, 14 predicted proteins | sample CryGeyCG2114_020_2_FD_183969 | JGI IMG/M metagenome (GOLD analysis project Ga0210019, IMG submission 183969) | Groundwater microbial communities from aquifer - Crystal Geyser CG11_big_fil_rev_8/21/14_0.20 (SPAdes) (version 2) | ecosystem: Environmental > Aquatic > Deep subsurface > Groundwater ...
AGAAAATCGTAAGAGAAATACGCTATACCATCCGGATTCAGGGATTCTACTATTCTTTCCTGCTCGGAAAGAACCTTGGGGTCGTCTTTCATCAGAAAATTGCCTATACCTATATAAACCTTGCCTTTGCCGCGGTGCGCCAGGCTGGATCTTGTAATCTCTTTTGCCAGCTGGTTATTTTTTGTGTAATTCATAAGCACGACATAATCCACAACCCCGTTTTCAAGCCACCCGGGCCAGTCCTGGAATGCCGCTGAAAAAGCTGTTTCAGCAGACGGGATCACGGCGCAGGAAATAACCATCCCGGGTGATTTATTTTTCATAGCCTTTGCCAGCTTTCCGACAAGTTCCGTAACCTGATCCCTTTTCCAGTTATCCCACAAAAGTGAATTTTCATTGTCATAATTCATTTTCATCGGATCAAGCCCTGTTTTTTCCCTGAATCTACTGATATTTTCCCTGGCATATCCGTATGTAAGCCCGAATTTATTAAAACTGGATCGCGGCAGAAAAGGAACAGGATACGGATATCGCACATAATCAAGATGCACTCCTGCCAAATCAGGATACCTGGTTATGATTTCGCCTATTACAGATACCATATATCCTGCCACCCTTGGGTCGCCGGGTTCCAGGAACAGCTGCTCATCCCTCAGATAATATTTATCCAGTTCATTTATATCCTCTGTCCTCATCGGAGACCTTAGATACTGGTCTTTGGTCAGGATATCTTCTCCGAACTTTTCCACTATATCCACTTTTCTGGCCTTTCCTACGCTCAATACATTTATCCACGCGAAAACCTTTATATCGCATCTTTTGGCCTCTTTTAAAATCACGTCAATTGTATCCACACCTGCTGACTTCAGCATCCCCTCATAATTTGCTTTGCTATACATTTTTGTATCATAATAAGATTTGCCTCCGCGATAAAGCTGGAGATATATTTCGTCTATCCCTGATTTTTTGCAGGATTTTATAAGCTCAATTGCGGATTTTTTAGAATAAAGCACCTTCTTTTCGGAAAAACACGTAACCCAGGTACCCTTCACGATACTGGGATTATCTTTCGCGTACGCGGATAAAGGCAGGATTAAAAAAATAATAGAAAATGAAGCCCACATGAGCTGAAGCCATGGGTTCCTTGGGCAAATGTATAAAAATGCCCTCCTTATAAAAATCATTCTGCTCCTTTTATAACTACAATAAATTCTCCGCGGGGTTCATTTTTAGTAAAATGCTCCAGCGCCTCTGAAGCTTTCAGACGAAGAGCTTCTTCGAAAACCTTTGTAACTTCGCGGCAAATAGCTACATCCCTGTCTCCCATTATATCCAATATATCCTTTAAAGTCTTTAAAAGCCTGTGAGGCGATTCATAAATCACGATGGTTCTTTTTTCTTGGCATAAGGTTTTCAATTCATTGCGGCGCCTGCCTGGCTTTGGGGACAAGAATCCTTCAAATATAAAACTATCAGTAGGCATGCCTGATAAAACAAGGCCTGAGATAATAGCGCTTGGCCCGGGGATTATTGTCACAGGTATATTATTTTCAATCGCGAGCCTCACTATATTAAACCCGGGATCGCTTATGCCGGGAGTGCCGCTATCAGAAACAAGCGCGACATCTTTCCCTTCCTTTAAAAATTTCAAAAGATATTCGCCTTTCTGGATTTTATTGTATTCAAAATAACTTGTGGTAGGAGTGCTTATCCCGTAATGCGAAAGGAGCTTTTTGGTGTGCCTCGTATCCTCGCACGCAATAAGGCTGACTGTCTTCAGCGTCTCAATAGCCCGAAACGTTATATCCTTGAGATTTCCTATAGGTGTAGAAACAATAAATAACATTTATAATTATTCTACCGTAACACTTTTTGCCAGGTTTCTGGGCTGGTCCACATCGCAGCCGCGTTTGACTGCGATGTAATACGCAAGAAGCTGCAAAGGAACCACTGTAACGATCGGGGAAAAAACTTCGTCTATCTTAGGTATATATATTACCTCTTTTGTAAAATCTTCTATGAGCTTATCGCCTTGGGTGGCAATAGCGATTACCTTTCCTTTTCTGGCGCATATCTCTTCGATATTTGAGATCATTTTTTCATATACAAATGACTCGGGCGCAATACAGACCACAGCCCTATATTCGTCTATAAGCGCTATTGGCCCGTGCTTCATCTCTCCTGCAGCATAGCCTTCCGCAGGTATATAAGATATTTCTTTGAGTTTCAATGCGCCTTCAAGCGCTGTGGGGTAATTGAGATTTCTACCAAGATATAAAAATGAGCCGAAATTCAGGTGCTTTGTGGCAATTTTTTGTATGCGGTTCTTTTCAGCCAGTATATTTTCTATAACCCCGGGTATTTTTCCAAATCCTTCCAACAAAGATTTTTTTAGGCCATTTTTTAATAGCCCTTTTTTATCCGCGATATAAAAAGCCAGTAAATAAAGAATCCCCAGCTGAGCTGTATACGCCTTTGTGGACGCAACTCCTATCTCCGGCCCTGCGTAGGTATATAAAACACCGTCTGATGCCCTCACAAGGCTTGAACCTACAACATTACATATGGATAAAATCTTTGCCCCTTTAGCCTTTGCCTCTTTAACAGCGGCCAGGGTATCTGCGGTCTCGCCTGACTGGCTTATCGCTACTACAAGCGTATTTTTATTCACAATCGGCGAACGGTATCTGAACTCCGACGAGAGATCCACCCACGCGGGTATATTTGTAAATTTTTCAAGTATATATTTTCCTACCAGCCCTGCATGATACGCAGTGCCGCACGCGATTATAATAATATTTGAAATATCTTTTATGCTCTCATCCGTAATATTCAAGCCTTCCAGATTAAGTTCGGAACCGTCTTTGATTCTGGAAGATATAATCTGCTTTAAAACCTTCGGCTGTTCGTGAATCTCTTTCAGCATGAAATGCTGGAAACCGGATTTCTGCGCGGAATCAAGGCTCCATTTTATGACATCTATATTTTTATTCCTGAGTTTCCCGTCTGAATCAAACACCTCTACCTTGTCTTTTGTGAGAAGCGCGACTTCCCCGTCTTCAAGATATATCACCTTTTTTGTATATTTCAATATCGCTGGCACATCTGATGCGATAAAATTCTCGCCTTCGCCTATCCCGATTATCAAAGGGCTTTCTTTTCTCGCGGCGACAATCCTGTCAGGCTTATTTTTAGATATCACGCCGAAGGCAAAAGATCCTTTAAGGTCTCTGACCGTTTTTAATACCGCTTCTTTGAGGCATCCCTTATAATACTTTTCTACAAGATGGCTGATGACTTCTGTATCTGTCTGAGACTTGAATTTATGGCCTTCCTCGATAAGCTGTTTTTTAAGCTCGCTGAAATTCTCTATGATGCCGTTATGGACCACTGCTATGTCGCCCGAACAATCCCGGTGGGGATGGGCATTGATATTTGTGGGCGCTCCGTGCGTTGCCCACCTGTTATGCGAAATGCCTATATGGCTCTCGGAGATATCTTTACCTTTAAGAAACGCCTCCAGGTCTTTTATTTTGCCCTTGCGTTTTTTTATAATAATCCTGTCCCCGGGTATAATGGCTATCCCCACAGAGTCATAGCCTCTATATTCCAGCCTTCTAAGGCCTTCCACCAGGATAGGCAAGGCGTCTTTATTTCCTATATAACCGACAATCCCGCACATATGTTCTCCTCCCGGACTATTATATATTACCCGCTCACTTGTGCCAATAGAAAAAATATGCTAAACTTATAACTAATGAAAACTATGCTTAAATTAAAGGCCAGCGCTTTCATCCTCGGCCTTACTTCAATGATAGGCCAGATAATAATTATCAGGGAGCTTCTTGTCGTATTTTACGGCAATGAACTTAGCCTGGGCATAATTTTTGCTTCGTGGCTTTTCTGGGTTAGTTTCGGAAGCCTGGTCCTGGGCAGGCTGGTAGATTTCATCCCTTCCAGGGAAAAATTCCTGTCTTATATACAGCTTGCGATATCTATTGTTCTGCCGCTTAACATATTCTTCATACGCTTTATAAAATCTATATTAAAAATTCAGGCCGGCCAGATCATAGGATTCACGCAAATAATAAGCGTTTCTTTTGCGTCTCTTTCCGTTATCTGCATGTTGCTGGGCCTGAGTTTCATCCTGATAACCAGGATCGCTGCAAAGGATAACAATCTTCCTTCCAAGCAGGTGGCAAGGATTTACTTATTCGAAAGTCTTGGAGCCGCCGCCGGAGGCCTGATATACACATTCTTCCTTGTAAAATCCTACACGCCTTTTCAAAACGCGCTTATTTTAGGAAATCTTAACCTGATTATTTCAATATTATTCACCAGAAACGTGGTCCAGCTAGCATATCTGGTAATATTTTCTACTACAATAATATTTAACTGGCCAAAGCACCTGGATGGGTTCACGAGAGCGCTCCAATCCAGGCCCATGAAACTCGTGGAGAACGCGGATTCCATATACGGCAATATTACTGTAACTAAATTTGGCAATGATTACAGCTTCTACGAAAACGGCACGCTGATGTTTACCGGAGGGGATATAGCTACAAGCGAGGAATCCGTGCATTATGCAATGCTGGAACACCCCTCTCCTAAAAAAATACTTCTTATAGGAGGCGGCACAGGAGGCTCTATAGCCCAGATCTTAAAATATAAAATAGATCGGCTTGATTACGTGGAATTGGATCCTATGGTAATAAGCCTTTCCCAGAAATACATGGCCCCGATAACGGATAATAAGGTAAATATAATCCATATGGACGGGAGATTATTCGTAAAAGAGGCCTCTGGCATAGGCAGCCTGAAAACGCCTTATAAATACGACGCTGTAATATTGAACCTTCCCGACCCTTATACCGCAAGCCTGAACAGGTTTTATTCCCTGGAATTTTTTCAGGAAGTAAAAAAGATACTGGAGCCTAAAGGCATATTTTCATTCGGGCTTCTGTCTTCGGAAAACTACATAAGCCCTGAACACGCTGTCTATTTAAGCTGCATCTACAATACTCTTAAGAAAGAATTCTTTGATATAAAAATACTCCCCGGGAACACAATGACATTTATAGCCTCTGATGAACCGGGCATGCTTACTTATGATTCTAATGACATCATAAAAAGGCTCAAGGACAGGAATATTAAAACCAAGTTTGTAAGAGAATATTACATACCCTTTAAACTAGACCCTTTAAGGATCAAATATGTGGAAAGCGCCATCGCCAAATTCAAAAACGCTCAGATAAATACTGATTTCAAACCCATAGGATATCTTTATCATGCGATACTGTGGATAAGCTTCTTTGACGCCACAAGAAACCTCCTGCCTTATATCGATAAAATAAATATCGGGATTTTTATCCTGGCAGGCTTTGTTTTTTTAATGATAGCGTTATTGGCGCAGAAGCTGACAAGGGCATCTTTAAAATTTCCGATCCTGGTATCTGTCGGGGCAACCGGCATGAGCCAGATATGTTTTCAGGTGATTATACTGCTCGCATTTCAATTCATATACGGTTATATGTATCATCAGATAGGCCTTATCCTGGCTTCGTTTATGATAGGGCTGGCGCTGGGAAGTTTTTTGATTATAAGTTTCATGGAAAGAATAGAGGATGAAAAATCTGTTTATATTAAAAGCCAGGCATGGTTATGCGTCTATCCGTTGATACTCGCGTTAATGCTTGCGGCCATTTCAAAAATAAATCAACTGAAGCCCGGGACAGGCAATATGCTCCAGATAGCTTTTGTAATAATGCCTATGATAGCTGGCGCTATAGGCGGATTTCAGTTCCCTCTAGCTAATAAAATATGGCTGAAAGATTCAAAAGATGTGGCAAAAACCACAGGCCTTTTATACGGAGTAGATTTGCTCGGATCCTGCATAGGCGGGTTAGCGATAGGCGCGATATTGATCCCGATACTCGGGATTATTCAGACCTGTATATTGTTAAGCGTTATAAATATATTTATTTTTATATTAATTTCCAATTCCAGGCCTTGCTTTATCCAGAAAATGTGATACACTATTTATAGAAGGTTCAAAACAAGGAGGCGTGGAATAGCGGTAAGCTTCTAGGTTTATAGCCTATAAAAAAAGCCCTTAAAAAAGGGCTTTTTTTATTTCTATTTGTTTTCTTCGCCAAACACCTCTGCGCTGAAAATGTATATTTCCGCGGACTTGTCCTTCCAGGCATCAGAAGGAAGGCCCGCTTTTCTGCAGGTTTCTTCAAGAAACGTCTCTCTGTCCCAGTTATACTCTGTCGCCACCTGAGGCAAAAGAAGCCCTGAATTAAAACCTCTTTTTATGACAAGGCCGTGCTTGCCGACCTCTATTTCATTTATATCCTTTATTTTCTTTAAAGGCGTCAGCACTGATATTTCGTACTCTAATTTACCGAGCTCATCCTGGGCCACCGGATTAAACCTGTAATCATGAACCGCCGCTGATTTTGCGACATCAATCACTGTCTGGTAAAGAGGCTTCACTGCCTGGACATACCCTATGCATCCCCTTAACCGGCCGCCTTCTTTCAGCGTCACAAATGCCCCGCAACTTTCCTTGAGCCGCTCTTCTGTGACGTCCGGCAAAAACTGCCTTTCTCCTGTCACAGCTTCTGCGACAGAAAGTTTTGCGATTTCCATTAATTTTTTCTTTTCCTCTTTATTGAGATATTCGTCATTCATTATCATCTCCCCCTTTTTCTCAAGGCCGCCTGGTACGTATATGACAATGCTCGAATAGCCTACAACCCTTGATTTATCGCCTGTCGCGTCCCCTGAATTGGCGTATTTTATAAGTTCTGCTTTTGCGCCATATTTATTCGCAAATAAAATCAGCCCCGCTACTGCCACAGGGGCGTCTATTTCAGTGGATCTGTTATTGATTTTTTGGACTAAATCGCCTGCGTCAAGCGCTTCAATCGCGCTTAAGCCGCTGGCATCAAGCTCCACTGCCTTATCATAAGGATAATAATGCGAAAGGTCCACGCTTACGACAAGAAGAGTATCGTTGTCTATGATATCGTAAAGCGCGTCGCTTAAAATCCCGGCATCGTCCGAAGACGGCGCGCCCATGGCAATAGGCACTATCCTGAAATCCTTATTTTTATACACGCTCTGTAAAAATGGGAGCTCCACCTCAATAGCATGCTCTTTCTGGTGCGCCTGGGGGTAAAAAATAAACCGTTTATTTTTCCGGATTATTTTATTGGCGAGCTCTTCGTCTACTTTAATAAGCCCGAGCGGGGTTTCAAATGCTCCTTTATTATAAACAGACATCCCGTCAAAACTGACATAATGGCTTGGCGAGATAATAATGATTTTCTTGAAATCCGTGCCTTCCAGCTGCTTGAAGCTGTAGCCTGCGATCTGGCCCGAGTAAACATAGCCTGCGTGCGGCACTATTATTGCCAGAATCCTGCCGTTTATATCGATTTTTTTAGCATTGGCTAAAAATCCGTCTACTTGTTCTATAAGCTCGGCCTTGTCAGCAGGATAAAACGCGCCTGCCACAGCCGGTTTTCTGATTTCTTCGGAAGAAGAATTAGGGCAAAAGGTTAAAAATAAAATAACCGCAAATATAACTATCTTTTTCATGGTCACCCTGCCAGCTTTTTATAATATTTCGCCTCTCTATGCGGCTTCCTCAATAAATTTAATTTTTTCAGGCCGGGCAGAAGAAAAACCGTAAATATCGCAAGTCCTGTCATCTTAAAAAACTCTTTACGCGTAATTTTATCTTTCAACATATATTCCCCTATATTAATCCCATCTGCCCGGAATTTTCGCGCTGCAGAACTTGCAATTTCCGCTAGTTATATAATTTTGCGTAACTGTATAACCTAACCGCTCAATAAGAAGCTTTTTACAAGCAGGGCAATAGGTATTATTGCCCTCGTGCTCCGGGATATTGCCTATATAAACGTAATTTATGCCTTTTGACATGGCAATGTTTCTCGCTAGAATCAGAGATTCTTCAGGCGTAGGCGGTAAATTTTTCAGCCGGTACGTAGGCCAGAATCTTGAAAAATGAACCGGCACATCCGGCCCCAGGTTTTCGGTTATCCAGTCGCACATCCTGGAAAAATCCTCTCTTGTGTCATTATATGTAGGCACTATTAAATTGACTATCTCAAGCCAAATTCCTTTTTCTTTTATAAGTTTTATAGCGTTCATCACAGGGCCTATACTGCCCCTGGTAACATTTTGATAAAAATCTTCTGTTATGCCTTTAAAATCAACCTTGATAGCATCCAAAAAACCGCAGGCCTCTTCTAAAGGCTTCTGGTTTATGTAGCCTGCCGTAACCCAGACATTTAATATATTATTTTTGCGAGCTTCTTTTGCTATATCAGCTGCGTACTCAAAAAATATGATCGGCTCTGAGTAAGTGCACGCAATGCTCCTGCAGTTATTTTCTATCGCGCCCTGCACAACCTGTTCCGGAGACATGTCCATATTCACAGTATCTTCAGGGTTAGACTGCGATATTTCCCAGTTCTGGCAATAAAGGCAGTGTAAATTACACCCTGCGGTAGCCAATGAATACGATAAAGACCCTGGCAGAAAATGATAAAAAGGCTTTTTTTCAATCGGGTCCGCGTGCACTGCGCAGGGTTTTCCGTGAACAAGTGTCTGAAGCTTGCCGCCCATATTCATTCTGGACCTGCAGTTTCCTCTTTCTCCTTCTTTTAATTCACAACCCCTGGGGCACAATAGGCATTTGACTTTTTTCATTCTTCTATCACCCTGTAATATTTTGCTTCTTTTGGATTTAAATTTGAGCCTGGTTTTTCAATGTTGCTTAAAGCGGATTTTAAGGCGCCTGGCGTTGGCTTATTGGCCTTTATGATCGCGGCGCCTATCATTACTAAAATTATTATGATCACTACGTTGAAAATTATTTTCTTAACCATGCCTTTTCTTTAGAAATAAAGCCGACGCTATTATAAACATCGCTATACTGGTAAGATCTGCCAATGTCAGGCCGGTGCCCCATAGATAAAGATTGTCCCCCCTGAACTGCGAAACAATAATCCTTATCACGCTATACATCATTAGGTATAATAAAAATAAACCGCCTTCAAACTTAATCTTTTTCCTCAGATTCCACAATAACAAAAATCCCGAGAAATCTAAGATTAACTCGTAAATCTGGGTCGGATGGCCGTTTATCCCGCCGCAACATCCGTTTAGAAAACATCCGATCCTGCCTATTGCCTGCCCCAGTATTATAGAAGGAACTATCAGATCAGCCAAAACCCAGAAAGAAATTTTTCGGATCTTTGAAAATATAAGCCCTGTTATTATGCCCGCGAATATGCCCCCGTGTATAGAAAGCCCGCCCTGCCATATTTTAAAAATAGCTAAAGGGTTTTCCAAAAAACTTTTGAGATCGAAAAAAAAGATATAATAAACCCTTGCGCCTATTATAGACCCCACTAAGAGATAAAAACTGAAATCATATAACAGATCCGGATTGATTTTTTTTCTTGCCGCCTCTAGCTTGGCAATAAGTACGCCGAATAAAAAAGCTATGGCGACCATCATGCCATAGCTATATATTGTAAAAGGCCCTATTTTAGCTATTATAGGATACATATTAATCGTTTTAACCTATTTGCAAATCTGTTTTTCCTGTCCTTTGTTTTGCAAACTCCCAGGAATAATCGTAGAGATGAAGGCCTTTGCTGGTGGCTATGATTTCGCCATTACCTACGCCGATCTCCTCAGCCATATACTGCTTTACAAGCTCCAGTCCGCCCAAATTGGAAGGAAACCCTCCCCATAAATCCCAGGACCTGAAATACGGGAAAAAATGCAGTTTGCCATAGCGGATCCTTGTGTCTATAAGCCTTAGGCACGGAGGATCATTCAGTTTTATGTCAGAGGGCATTCCTATTTCTATTGTTGCCTGGTTTGTGCCATACCCCTGGGTCTTGTACATCTTTATCACTTCCTCTACCTGATTCACATCCAGAGGCATTTCTTTTACCATCTCCTTATTATTGACTGTTTCTTTCATCCTTATCTTGGCGTCCACCATTCTCTCGCCGTATGTATAATCCTCTGTTTCTGTTTTCTGGCCTGTTAATAGATACGCAAGATACCCGTTTATATACTCCATGCTTGTAGGCGCCGGAATCCCTGCGCCTTCCGACATTATAGGTATTATCTGATGGCTTGGATTTTTTACCCTGATTGTTACAAAATCAAATTCCAGCCTCTTCTGGCCTGCGTAGCTTCCTCTCGTAATCGTATAGACATGCCCTGCCTCTAAAATCTTCGAAAGGCATCTGAACCACGCGTCGTCCAGGTCAAAAGCCTCTATATGCACAGGCTTAAGCTCGTTTCTTTCCATTTTATTTCACTCCCCAGTATTTTTTCAGCTCGTTTGTGATATCTTCCATTTTATTGTTTTCCAAGTCTTCTTTTATTATTTTACCCTTAGCGGCTCTCTTCTTCAAGCTAATTAAATCCTCCAATGCCGAGACGCTCATCATCTCGCAGCCAAATACCCTTGTATGATTTTTTATAAAATTATCGTCGGAGGAAACCGTTATCCTGTTTTTTTCTGATGATACCCTGAGTATGTCTATTATCGCTTTATCGGCGTCTTTATCCTTATGCGAAAATAACACCTCTATCCCGCCATATGTCTCTCTGGATAAACCAAGGCTTTCGCTTTTGCCGTCAAAGACAACTATTATTTTATCAAACTTGCGATTTCTCTCTTTGAAATCCGAAAGCGCCTTTATAAAAGACAGGCGCGAGGCCTCAAGGCTTATGTCTTTTTTTGCGTCGAATGCCTTTATCTTGCTTATTGCATTATACCCGTCAATAATAAGACATTTCATGCCAACGCTACCTTTATTTTTTCAAAAGCCTCTTCTCCTTCAAATGCCACGCCTTTTATGCCGAACTTTGAAGCCGCTTCTATCAGATCTTTCCTGTCATCTATATAAAATGCCTTTGAAGGCACTGCATTCGCTGACTTAAGCGCTGCATCATAAATCTCTTTCGCAGGCTTTCTGAACCCTACTTCATAAGAAAGAATAAGCTTGTCGAATTTGCTGAATACGGGAACTCTATTTTTAAGAAATTCCCAATGAGTTTCATTTATATTTGAAATCATAACCAGCTTATATTTTTCTTTTGCTTCTCCGAGAAAAGCCTGAATTTTTTTATTAAGCGGGCCTTCGAAAAATATGTCATTCCAGATAGGCAATAATTTTTCATTGCCCATATCCAGCTCCAGGGAATCCCTGACCTTTTTGAAAAAATCTGAAGAGGAGATCTTCCCCTCTTCATAATCCTTTGTAAGGCCTGAGTCAAAGAAAAGCTGGTAGATGTCATGTTCATTTTTCCTGGTATTGGCAAGTATTTTCTTAACAGCAATCCTGTGGTCAAAATTTATAAGGACATTTCCTAAATCACAGAATATGGCTTCGTATTTATCTTTGGTCATAGGTTTAGCGTAGATGATATTTTCAGTCAATCTTAGGCAGGCATTTGATCGCTTTCTTAATCGCCTTTGCAGGGTGCTCGTAATCCTTGAGCTTTCCTGCCATGTAGGCATCATAAGCAGCCAGGTCAAAATTCCCGTGGCCCGAGTAATTGAATACGATACATTTTTCTTTATTTTCTTTTTTGCATACCAGCGCCTCGTCTATCGCCGCCTTGATAGCGTGGCTGGTTTCAGGGGCAGGCAATATCCCTTCGGTTCCTGCAAATAAAAGCGCTGCCTTGAAAACCCCTGTTTGATGATACGCGCGCGCTTCGATAAGTTTTTCTTTAAATAATATAGAGACCAGTGGCGCCATGCCATGGTATCTCAACCCTCCTGCATGTATTCCTTCAGGCACAAAATCATGGCCAAGGGTATACATTTTTAATAAAGGCGTCATCTGCGCTGTGTCGCCGAAATCATACCTGTAAGGCCCTTTTGTAAGAGTCGGGCACGCTGTAGGTTCAACAGCTATAAATCTGATATCCTGGCCTTCCATCTTATCTTTCATGAACGGAAAAGTGAGCCCTGCGAAATTACTGCCTCCGCCAACGCAGCCTATCATGATATCCGGCTTTTCTCCTATGAGCTTCAATTGTTCTTTTGCCTCAAGCCCTATTACAGTCTGATGAAGCATTACATGATTAAGGACGCTTCCAAGAGAATACTTTGTATCAGTATGCGTGACTGCGTCTTCCACTGCTTCTGATATTGCAATACCAAGGCTTCCGGGAGTATGCGGCATCTTTTTTAAAATTCCCCTGCCTGCTTTTGTTTTATTGGTAGGAGAGCTAAATACCTCTGCGCCCCATGTATGCATAAGAGATTTTCTGAAAGGTTTTTGCTCATAACTGCACCTTACCATATAAACGGTGCATTTTAATCCGAGTATTTTGCATGCAAACGACAAAGCGCTTCCCCACTGGCCCGCGCCTGTTTCTGTGGCAATGCGCTTCACTCCTTCTTTTTTATTAAAGTACGCCTGGGCTATTGCTGTATTAGGTTTATGGCTTCCAGGGCCGTTGCCGCTTTCATCTTTGTAATAAATCCTGGCCGGCGTTTTAAGTTCTTTTTCTAGATTATGCGCCCTGCGTAAAGGCGTAGGCCTCCAAAGTTTCAAAATCTTTATGACCTCATCGGGTATTGCTATCCACTTATCAAGCGACATCTCCTGTTTTATAAGCTCCATCGGAAATATAGGCGCCAGTTCATCAGGAGTCAAAGGCTTGTGAGTTCCTGGGTTTATAGGAGGGGGCAAAGGATTAGACAAATCTGCCTGAATATTATACCATGCCCTCGGGATACTTTTTTCATCAAGCAATACCTTAAAATTATCCATCTATCCCTCCTATACCAATTCTATGCTTATCTCCGGCTGATGTTTTATTGTTTCGTGGATCAGGCAGGATTCAGCGACTTTTAAAAGCGCTGCTTTTCTCTGGCCCGGATCAGCATTAGGCAATTCTATCTTTGCGCTTATCTTTTGAATCCTGGAAGGCTTATCGCTTGCCTTTTCCCAGTCCAGGATTATTTTCATGCCATCCGGATTCAAGCCCGTATTTTTACAAAATCCTAAAACATATACGCCGATGCACGACCCAAGAGAATCTACGAATAATTCCGGCGGGGTAAAGCCTTTATCTTCGCCTCCAGCTGCCTGCGGCTGATCTATTATTACAGAATGCGACCTGTTCTTTGCTTCAAATTTCATACCGCCTATATATTTTATCTCTGCTTTTTCCATGGGTACTATTATATCAATAAGTGGGCATTCAGGCAAGGACTAGAAATACTTAAGAATCTCCGGAGGCCTTCTTTCAATAATAGGTATGTCTTTATTTTCGAAATATCCGAGGGTAATAGGAGCCACAACCCTATAATTATCAGGCACTTGGAACTTTTCTCTGAACCATTTGTCCTGATCCAGGGTAGCCATCATACCTACCCAGCACGATCCTATTCCCATGGACGCGGCAGCCAACATCAGGTTCTGGGCTGCCATTGCGCAGTCATTCTGATAAAAGAACGTTTCAATCCTTCCGAGTACAATAACCACGCATGGCGCATGATAAAATATGCTAAAATCTTTTGCTTTCATACGTTTTTTATATCTGATAAACTTCGGATTCTCTTCTATCATCTTATTAATATAAGGTATGGAGCGGTCGGAAAGCTCTTTTATAAGCAATTTATCCTGCACAACAATAAACCCCCAGGGCTGTTCATTCATACCGCTCGGCGCCCATTTAGCCGCTTCAACAAGCTTATCTACGATTTCCCTAGAAATAGGCTTATCCAGGTATTTTCTGATACTCCTGCGGGCTTTAATAATATCTATTATATCAGTCATATCAATATTTTACCTGCCCTTTCTCTCACCTGTCAATCCCTAAGTTGACAAAAGCCTACTTAAACCCTATTTGCGGCTTTGGTTTAATAGGCTGAGGCGTCATAAGTTTGCGAATTGCTTCAAAAATAGCCTGTATATTTTCATCATGTTTCTCTTTCCTTTCAAGTTCGGCTAATTTATATGCAAGGTCCTTATGAGTTAATAGTACTTCCCGCAATTTTACAAATGTTTTAATAATGATGATACTAATTTTAACTGCTATATCACTATTTAAAACACTTGCAAGCATCGCAACGCCATGCTCTGTAAATACATATGGTAAAACTGAAGAGTGCTTCATAGATTCGAACCGGTGCCAATTTGTCACCAGTTCGTCTTTCTCATCAGGCATAAGTTGAAACATAAATTCTTCTGGAAATCTTTCTTTATTGCGTCTTACTTGCCTGTTTAGATATTTCGTCTCTACATCATATAATCCTGCAAGATCTCTATCAATCATTACCTTTTTACCTCTAATCAAAAATATCCTTTGTTCTATTGCTGCTTCTGGAACCAGCTCTTTCTCCATACCCCCTCCTGGTATAAGATGCCGAATTGGCACCTTAGGTTGTCTATTATATAAGACACATCCGGAGGCAGTTTTCTTTCAAAATTTTTACACCGCGTAGGTGGAGGTGGTTAAAGCCGGGTGCGGCAAAGGATGGGAGAAATGGCCGGGGCGAAATAGGACGGCGATGATTTCACATCTTGATATTCCAAAAAGGAATATCAAGTTTTTAGAATCCCCCCCCCCTATTTAACAGAAGAATATTGCGCGGCATATCTGTCTACAAGTTCGCGTATCATTCTCTGGTATTTGGTGTGGCATTTGTCGGCTTTATGCTTAAAAAAGTCTACGCTTGATTTCTTAAGAAGCAGGGTGATCTTTATAGTTTCTTCCGGCATGATAAGATCTTCCGGCCTCGGGAGAAAGTCATTAACCCTGGTCAATTTTCCTATAGGCTTATTTGAATCTATTATCTTCTCTTTCATAATATAGCTCTCCT
>Ga0210019_1003311_pt1 | contig 14891 bp, 13 predicted proteins | sample CryGeyCG2114_020_2_FD_183969 | JGI IMG/M metagenome (GOLD analysis project Ga0210019, IMG submission 183969) | Groundwater microbial communities from aquifer - Crystal Geyser CG11_big_fil_rev_8/21/14_0.20 (SPAdes) (version 2) | ecosystem: Environmental > Aquatic > Deep subsurface > Groundwater ...
CCCTACCAGGCGGTGGTGCTCTGGGTGAAGGGGGCGCAGGGGGGGGAGAACTTCGTGTTGGGGTTGGCCGACAAGCATTGGGACGAGGTGGGGGACTCCGTGAAATCGGGGCCGATCGGGAAATACCTCCCCTCCGGCGGCGTGACGACCGAGTGGCAGAAAGCCTCGGTGCCGCTGAATGAGTTCTCGGTCAATGTCAATGAGCTGGCGTCGCTCGCGGTTTGTTTTGAAGGGTCCCTCTTTCCGGATGGGTCGGGCAAGGGGGGGGTTTATCTGGACGACTTATCGTTGGAATAAGACGCAAGAGAAAAGGAGAAGTCAGATGTTTGCGAATCGGAGGTGGTTGGCCGTCGGGATGGCGGCGCTGACCTGGATGACCTTGGGCGGGATGACGGCCCAGGCGCTGGCGGCCCGCGTCCTGGTGGATGATTTTGAGGGGGATGAGGTAACGAACCGTCTGGGGAACCGGGCGAATGTCTTCATCAAGGCGCCGTCCAAGGCGATGGTCAGCGTCAAGCAGGACTCGGTGGAGGGGAAGCCCTCGAATGTCCTGATGCTCCGTTACGACCGCCAGCAGAGCGGCGGTCCGTACGATTCGGGCGGGTGGTGCGGTTATTACACGCTGCTGAAGTCTCCCGGGGCTCTCGTGGCGCCGACGCCGGACAATCCGAACCCGGCGCCGTCGGCGGAGACTTACATGAACGCCGAGGGGAACAACGCCATCACCTTCTGGGTGCGGGGGGAGACCGGCGAGGAGAACTTCGTCGTGGGGCTCTCGGACCGGCATTGGGACCGGGTCGGCGACTCCGTCAAGTCCGAGGAGATCGGCAAGTATCTCCCGAGCGGCAAGCTGACGAAGAGCTGGCAGAAGGCGGTGATCCCGTTGGATGAGTTCTTCGTGGATTACGCGCAGCTGGCGGCGGTTTCGATCGTGTTCGAGGGGGACCTCTTCCCCGAGACCGGTCACGCCGGGACGGTTTACTTCGACGAGATTGTGCTCGAATAAGCCGATGCGGACTCCGGAGGACGCCGGGCGGATCGGGGCGGCTGTGTGGTTGGCCCTCTCCGTCTGGTGCGCCTCCGGAGTCTTTTTCCCCGCCGGGCCCGCGGTCGCGGCGTCCGGCCCAGGGGAGGGTCTCGCGATGTGGGTCTGGGATGCTCGGGTGGCGGTGGACCGGGGTTCCCGGGCGCAGCTGCTCCGTTTCTGCCGGGAGCAAAAGGTTCGGACCCTCTATTTTTCCGCCTACCGGCTGGATGCTCCGATGGACCGGGTGTACCGGGAGCTGAACCGGGAGGCCCACCGGGCCGGCGTTGCGGTGCATGCCCTCGCGGGAGATCCCCGCTGGGGCAAGCCGCAGTACCATCACATTCCGATGGATTGGGTCGAGGCGGTGCTTCGTTTCAACCGGCAATCGCGGCCGGAGGAGCGGTTCGACGGCCTGCACAGCGATGTGGAGGTTTACTTGCTGACCAAGTCCTGGGCGGAGCATCCCGCCGAGATGCTCGGCGGCTACCTCGATATGAATGCCAAGGTGGCCGAGGCGGCCCACCGGGAGGATCCCACCTTTTTTTTCGGGGCCGACATCCCTTTTTGGTTCGACGACGACCCCAACTACCGGATTGCCTGGCGTGGGCAGATCAAGTTTCCGGCCCAGCATGTGATTGACACCGTGGACGGGGTGACCGTGATGGCTTACCGCAACTTCGCCGAGGGGCCGGACGGGACGGTCAACCTGGTGCTGAGCGAACTGCGCTACGCCCAGGCGGCCGGCAAGCCGGTCCAGGTCGGCCAGGAAACACAGGAGAACATGTATCCCCCTTACATCTCCTTCGGCGGGACCAGTTGTGGCCGGATGGAGGGGGAGCTGCAGCGGATCCAGGGGGTCTGCTCGGCCTACGCCTCCTTTGACGGTTTTGCGATCCACCATTACGAAAGCTTCAGGAAGCTCTGCTCATGAGACCGGCCGCGGCGGCGCTCCTTTTGGGGCTGTTGTTCGGGGCGGCGGGGGCCGCCCGGGCGGATGTCCTGTATCTGAAGGACGGTTCGGCGCTCAAGGGGCTGGTCGTCGAGGATCACGAGGACCGGATCGTTTTCAGTCAGGAGCAGGGGGAGCGGGAGATCTTCCGGGATCAGATTGACGAGATCTTCTACGACGACCCGGAGTGGAACTACCTCTATCTGGGCAATCAGGCGGCCCGGCTCGGGGAGATGGAGTCGGCCAAGCGATTTTTCCGGAAGGCGCTTCAGCTCAAGCCCGGGTTCGTTGAAGCCAAGGACGCCCTGGGTTGGCTGGGCGATCTCCAGGGCAAGGCGATTGCCGGGGAGGCTCTTTCGAAGGATCCCCTTCGGGCGCTGGAGGCCGGTTGGAGGATTCGTGTAACCGGGGATTCGGACGGCTATCCGGTTGTCTCCCAGGTGACCCCCGGGGAGAACGGCGCCCATACCGGTCTGCAGGCGGGGGACCGGTTGATCGCGGTCTGGGGCCATTCTTTGAAATATCTCTCCTTGGGAGAGGCGGCCCGACGCCTTTGGGGGATTGAAGGGACTCCCCTGAAGGCGACCATCGGGCGCCGCCTGCGGCTTCCGGCCAAGTCGGCCGGCGGCGGGGTTTGGCCAGGACTGGGGTTCGAGATGGTTCCGCAGGGGCTGACGATTCGGGAGGTGGCCGAGGAAGGGGCGGCGGCCCGGGCCGGTTTTCAGGCCGGCGACCGGGTGACGGCCCTGCAGGAACGGCCGACCCGCTACTTGCCGCTCAAGGAGGCGGAGCAGCTCCTCCGGGAGCGGCCCGATCAGGAGCAGGTTTTGGAGGTTCACCGGGATCTCATTCTTAAGCGTTCCAAGGAGGAGGGGAAATGAGCGAGAAGTTCCGCCGGAAGCGCTATCTGACCGATCTGTCCCTGCAGCTGCGCTACATGTTCCTGACGCTGTTCCTGCTGCTGGGTTTCCTGGGGATCGCGATCGTCGTGGTCTACATCACCGGCTGGTCCCATCTGGTGGAGCGGCTGGCGAATGTCTACCCGCAGGGGCGGCTGGTCGAGATCCTCAACCTGATCTACCTGCGCCTGGCGATGGGGTTCCTGCTCCTGCTGCCGGTGGCGCTCGGGCTGACCCTTTTCTATACCCACAATGTGGCCGGGCCCCTGGTGCGGATCAAGCGGTACCTCCGCCTGATGGCCCGGGGGGAGTTCGACCTGGCCCCCCTCTACCTGCGCCGCTTCGATGAGCTCAAGGAGGTGGCGTCCCTGATCAACGAGATCTCCTCCCGCCTGGGGCCCCGTTTCCAGGAGCGGAAGAAGCTGACCCAGTCCCTGGCGGAGACGGTGCAGCAGCTTCGGGGGGAGATCAACCGGATGCCCTCTGTCAGCCCGGAGCTCCGCCGCAAGGCCGATTACCTGGCCGAAACCCTGCGGATCCTGGAGTGATCGCCCGTCGGTTCCGGCTTTGCCGGAACGACCTCCGATTCCGGTTTCTTTCGGCTCTGTTGGGCCTTTTGCTGGTTGGAGGGTTTGGGACCTCCGCCGCCGAGGAGCGGGCGGAGGCGCTGGACCGGGACGGGGACGGGCGGCCCGAGGTCTGGATTCATCGGGACGAATCGGGGAAACCGATCCGTTCCGAGGTGGACCGCAATGGGGACGGGCGGCCGGATCTGACCCGTTACCTCGCGGATGGGGGGCTGCCGCAGCGGGAAGAGGCGGACCTGAACTTCGACGGCCGGCTGGATGCCTGGTCCTATTACGAAGTCGGCTCCAAGCGGCTGATGTGGCTGGACAAGAACGGCGATGGCGAGCCGGACGCCCGGTTTTATTACGGACCGGACGGCATCCAGCTGATCGGCGGCGAGATGGACGAGGATTTCGATGGGGTCCCGGACCGGTCATTTGGGGCGGTTCCCCCGGAGGAATCCCGCCGCCCCGACCCGGCCGGTTGACAAATTCGACGGGCTTTGTTAGATTACCGTCTCACCTTGAGACCTCGCGTGATCCCGTACTCTTAAGGAAGGCATCATCAACCCTTAAAAAAGGAGCGCTCTGAAAGAAGATGGAAGTTCTGATCAAGGAATCGTACGAGGAAATGTCGAAGCAGGCCGCCGAGATGATCGCCGATATCGTTCGGCGCAAGCCCCGCGCGGTGTTGGGTCTGGCCACCGGCTCCACGCCGGTCGGCACCTACAAGGAGCTGATCCGGCTGCACAAGGAGGAGGGGCTCGATTTCTCCAAGGTGACCACCTTCAACCTGGATGAGTATGTCGGCCTCCAGCACGATCATCCGCAGAGCTACCACTACTTCATGGCGGAGAACCTGTTCAACCACATCAACATCAACCCCAAGAACACCCATGTGCCCGACGGCACCGCCAAGGACATCCCCGCCTTCTGTCAGACCTACGAGGAGTGGATCGTCAAGGCCGGCGGGCTGGATGTCCAGCTGCTGGGGATTGGCGGCAACGGGCATATCGCCTTCAACGAGCCCGGCTCGTCGCTCGGCTCCCGCACCCGCGTCAAGACGCTGGATGAGAAGACCCGGCAGGACAACGCCCGGTTCTTCAAGAACATGGATGAGGTACCGAAGTACGCGATCACGATGGGGATCGGCACGATCATGGAGGCCCGCCAGCTGATTCTCTTGGCGAACAAGGAGAGCAAAGCGGCCGCGATCGCGCAGACCTGTGAGGGGCCGGTGACCGCGATGGTGCCGGCAACGATCGTCCAACTGCATCCCAAGGCCACGATCATCGTGGACAAGGCGGCCGGTTCCAAGCTCAGCCGGGAATATCCGGCCGAGCCGCACATCCTGGTCGTTTCCTGACGATGGCGCTGCCGGACCGGGACATTCTCCAGGCGGTGGAAGCCGCCCGGAAAAGCTCCGAGGTGGTTCGGGAGGTGAAGCGGGCGTCGGCCCGCTTCACCCTCCTGTCCAAGGGGAAGAAGGAGTTGGTCAAGGCCGGCTACAAGGCCCTGACCCCGGTCCAAATCAAGAAACTGAAGGCCGGCGGCAGCACCGCCGAGGATTTCGCCCAGATCGCGGTCGGGAAGGGGTTTGATCCGGCCCGCGTGCTGCGCTGTCATTTCGTCGGTCCGGTGATTCTGGAGGCCTCCGACGGATCGGTCGAGGTGGACGGCATTTCCCATCCGGCCGGGCTGTACGATTCCACGATTGCCAGCTCGGTGATCGGCAGGAACGCCCTTGTCAAGCGGGTGGGGCTCTTGTCCCGCACCGTGGTGGGTGAGAAGGGGGTCCTGTTCGATGTGGGGGTCGTTTCGGCCGGCAAGTCGAACGCCTTCGCCAACGGGCAGGAGATCCTGATCGCGGTGGAGACCGGCGGCCGGGAGGTGCATCCCTACGCCGAGATGACGGTCGCCGACGCCTGGGTGATCAGCCGCTCCCGCGGCGACGGCAAACTGCTCGCCGCCTACCGGTCAGCGCTGGAGGGGTATCTCAAGGCGGTGACCGCCCCCTGCAGCGTGATCGGATCCAAAGCGGAGATCCTGCACACCCCGACCGCCGAGGGGGTTTTCCTCGGGGCCGGCTCCCGCATTCGGGCGGCCGCCTCCGTCCGGGACCTGACGATGCTCAGCACCCCGGAAGAGGTGACCGAGATCCGGGACGGGGCGATCGTCAAATCCAGCATCCTGCAATGGGGCAGCGAAGTCGCCTCCGGGGCGATCGTGGACAGTTCCCTGTTGACCGAGCATTCCCATGTGGAGCGCCACGGCAAGGTGACCCATTCGATCCTCGGCCCCAACACCGGGGTCGCGGAGGGGGAGGTCACCTCCGCGTTGCTGGGCCCATTCGTCGGCTTCCACCACCAGTCCCTTCTGATTGCCGCCCTCTGGCCGGAAGGCAAGGGGAATGTCGGCTACGGCGCCAATGTCGGCTCCAACCACACCGCGAAGGCCCCGGACCAGGAGATTTGGCCGGGGGAGGGGACCTTCTTCGGGCTGGGGGTCAACATCAAGTATCCGTCGGACCTGACGCAATCCCCCTACACGATCATCGCTTCCGGGGTCAGCATGCTGCCGCAGCGGGTGGAGTTTCCCTTTTCATTGATCAACACGCCGGCCGCCCTGCATCCGGGGGTCTCCCCTGCCTACAACGAGATCATGCCGGGCTGGGTCCTCTCCGACAACATCTACATGGTGAAGCGCAACGAGGGGAAGTACAAGAAGCGGAACAAGGCGAAGCGCTCCTCGTTTGACTTCGAGGTCTTCCGCCCCGAGATCGTGGACATGATGGTTTCGGCCCGGGAGCGGTTGAAGAAGGCCCAGGGTCAGGAGATCTACACGAGCAAACAGGTCAAGGGGCTCGGGAAGAACTACCTCTCCGAGGCTTCCCGCAAGAACGGGATTGAGGCCTACACGACCACCATCCGCACCTACGCCCTCTCGGGGCTCAAGCGGGAATTGGAAGCGCTCCAGGGAAAGAACGGGGCCGCTTCGCTCCTGCAGAAGTCCGGCGGCTCGCCCCGCTGGCAGCATGAGCGCAAGCTCCTCAACGAGGAGTTCCCGGACGGGGACCTCAAGGCAATGCTGACGGAGTTGGCGCAGATACAGAAGCGGATTGCCGAGGAGGTCCAGAGCTCCAAGGAGAAGGATGACAAGCGGGGGGCCTCCGTGATCTCCGATTACGCCGAAGCCCATCCGCCGGCCTCACAGGACTCCTTCGTCAAGGAGACCCGCAAGGTCACCGAGCAGATCGTTTCCGAGATCGACGCGCTGATCAAGAAGCTCGACGGTCAGCTCACCCACGCCTAAGCGCAGTTCTAAGAGAAAAGGGGCAGGCCCCGTTTGGAGGCCTGCCCCTTTTCTTTCACCCGGTTTTAAAGGTTGTCCTTACTGCCAGTTGGAGGACCAGAGCAGCCAGAAACGGTTCTGTTCGGTCCGCACCGTCTGGTCGTCGTAGTCGTTGTCCCACCGGAATTCGCTTCGGAACTCCAGCTTCCAGTCTCCGATTGCCTCGTAGCTGAGGCCCAGCCGGCCGGAGGCGATCGGACGGCGCTGAAGGTCCCGGGAGGCGTCGGTCATGTGGAAATTGACTGCCGGGTGCAGCGTGAACTTCCGGCGGCGGTTCCAGGTCCAGCGGGTCAGCGGCCAGCCGAAGTTGGCGTGGGCCTGATGGGCGGTCCCGTGGCTGCGGGCGGGTTGGCTCGGGTCGATCAGTTTCCCGGTGATCATGCTGTAGCCCAGCGACAGGGAGGAGGTGGAGACCAGCCGGATCGAGCCGGAGATCCCCGTTTCGTGTTCAATCCCCCGCTGGCGGATTTCGTTGAAGTCCTCCTCAAAGGAGCTGTACTGATAGCGGCCGGTCAGCGTCATCCGTTCCCCGACCGGCCGGCTGATCCGGGTCCCGAGCGACCAGCGGTACTCGTCGTTGTAGATATGCTCCTCGGTCTGCGGCACATCGTTGAAATAGGTGCCGAACGCGGTGATGTGATACCTGTTCCAGCGGTGGGTGAGCTCAGTTCGCAGATCCATCCGCCGTGTTTCGTCCGGCCGGGTGGTTGGGCCGGGCGTCGAAATCGTCTCCACCCAGTTGGCCCGGATCCGGGGCTTCGGCCACCCCTCCGGCACCAGGACGCCTAAGTCCGCGGTGTACCAGGCCTGCCGGGTCATCTCCACCTCCGAGTCGTGGTCCAGGTCGTTTCGGTACCAGCTCGCCTGCAGGTCCAGGTCGAAGAGCCACCAGGGCTCCAGGTCGAAGAAATGCTCGGTCTTCATTCGGTCGGGGGTGATCTGGGATCCGAAGACGAACCCGGAAGGGATGTCTCCCAGCATCCGGAAGTCCGGCCCCACCCGCTCAAAGACCCCCCGGTGGCTGAACCAGGGGAGGTCCAGCCAGGACTCCACCGTGAAGGAGCTGTCCCGCAGCTTGTCTTTCTGCCCGAAATGGTCCTCGATCAGGGCGTCGTCGGTGAGACTGAAGGCCTCCGCCGCCTTGACCGTCCAGATGTTCGGGATGAACTTCATCTGCTGTTCCAGGAAGAGGACGGTGTTGTCCCGCGGGATGTTCGCCAGGTCCACATTCCGGACCCGTTCGTTGTCCCGGGTCTTGAGGAAGCCCCCCCCGAAGACCAGCTTGTTGTTGAGCAGCCGGAACCGGTCCCGGGCTCCGATCACCGCCCGGGGGTAGATGTAGGAATCCCGGTCCTCCCTCCAGTAGGGATAGGCCCCCAGGATCCCCTGGAACTCATGCGTTTCGTCGTACAGGTACAGGTTGACCCCCCGCACCCGGGAACCCCGCATGAAATAGGGGTGCCCGAAAGAGGCGGAGTCTCCAAAAGCGAGGTGGTTTCCCTCGGAGTAGAAGTCGGCCAGGATCGTCCGGTACCGCAGGTCGTTGTGACCGTTGCGGAAGCCGTCCAGGTCCACGACGAACCGGCTGTACTGGTCGGGATGGCGTCCCTCCGCGGTCGCTTCCAGATGGTGGTTGACCTGCCAGCCCCGGCTGTCGAAGTCCTGGTCAGAGCCGGAATCGGCGTCATGCTTGCGGCGGGTGACCCGGGTTTTCTGGGAAATCTTTCCCTTGGCGGTGAGGCGTGTCCCCTCGTCCCGGAGCTTTCGGGTCTGGCGGCGCCGTTGCGCGTAGAGGCCGGTCAGCGCCTGTTCGGTCCGGTGCCGGACGACCCGGTCCTCCTGGGCCGATTTCGGCAGGCGGCCCAGCTCCCGCAGCGCCCCCCGGTAATCCCGGCGATACAACAGGTAATCGGCCCGGGCCAGAGCCTTGCCGTCGGCGGCCGGCGGGGTTTCCGCCCAGCCGGTCCCCGGCAGCAGCAGCGACAGGATCAGCAATGGGGCCAGCCACCGGAGAAGGTTGTCATCATGACAAGGGGATGGAATCACGGGGTCCAGAGCTCCACGATCAGGGTACCGGTGTAGCGGCCGGCCACGGCGGTCGGTCCGGCATCGGTCGCCAGGTAGAAGGTGAAGGGGGAGGCCAGGGTGAAATCGCCGGTCCGGTTGGAGTCCCCGGCGAATCGCAGATCGAACTCATCCTGTCCCATCAGCCGCCGCCAGGTGATCGGGTCGGGGGTCATCTCTGTCAGGTCCGGCACCCGGACCCAGGAGGCGAGCGACCCGTCCCGGCCGTCCACGATTCCGCCGGCGAAGGGGCCGTGGGGGTTCTCTCCCAACAGCAGGGGGCCCACCCAGAATTCGTCTTCGTCCACCGGCGGGGGACCGGCCAGCGCGGCGTCCCAGCCGCTCTTCTGGATGTCGGGGCCGTAGTTGAGGTCCCAGACCTTCATCGGCAGACTGTACCTGCCGCTTTCATGGACCAGGCCGGCGGAGGAGGCGCGGTGGATCGCCTCCTTGACGCCCGAGAAGAGGGAGGCGTTGTCGCTGTAGATCCGGATCGCGAAGGGCTGGCTTTTCCGGATCCGGTTGAACCGGAAATAGCTCCAGGAAACCTCGACCGGCATCGGGTGCATGTACCGCCCCGGCGGGACGGACCCCAAGTCCAGCACCTGGGGGAAGAGCGACAGCTGTTCGCTCTCGTTGCCGACCTCCAGGGGGAAGAAGCCTCGGGCGGTGTCAGAGCGGTCCCCGTTGCCGTCCACGAGGGGGAAGGTGACCGTGAACTGTCCCAGCGGGATCGTGGCGCTGGCGGCGGTTGCGTTGAGTGTCGCGCCGGTGGTGGTGTAGGCGTGGACCAGGGTTGCCTGTTGGCCGGCCGGGATCGTGCCGGTCAGGACCGGCGTCAGGGTGATCTCGTTGCCGATGCCCAGCTGGGTCAGGGTGATGTCCACCTCGGCGAACTGGGCGGTGTTCTCGTTGTTCTGAACCACCACCTCGAAGCGGACCGGCTCTCCCGGGTTGAAGTTTTCCCGGTAGGAGAAGCCGATGATCTTCATATTGGCCGCCGCCTCGGCCGGCGCCCCGCCGCCGGCGTCCAGCAGCCCCAAGCCGGCGAGCAGCAGACCGGTCAGGAGCAGAAAGCGTTTCATGACGGCGTGACCGCCCCCGATTCGGAGACCGTGAACGAGATTTCCTTTTGCAGCAGTTCCCCCAGCCGTTCTCCGTGAATGTCCTCGGCGTCCACCGTGACGATCAGGCGATACGATCCTGTTCCCGGCAGCGCCGTCCAGGCCGGGATCGTGAGTGTCGCGGTCGGCAGGAGCGGGAAGGCCCGTCCCAGCCGGCCCCCTTGAACGAAGCCGCCGTCGGCCTGGAGGATCGCGAAGGTGCCGTCGGGCCGGACATGGACCGTGCCGGTGCTGCGCAGGGTGACCTCCAGCCGCAGGCGCTGCGGGGTCTCCGTCGCCGGGATCCCCAGGTTGGGATCGGGGATCGGCCGCTCGTCCTCAACCGTCAGATTCGTCAGCTCCACCCCGACCCGCTCTTTCCCCTCGATCTGGAAGTAGACCGGCAGGGCGAAGCGGGGGACGATCGTGACCTTCCCGGTCCGCTCCGCCGGAGGTTCCGGCAAGGCGGTCTCCGGCTCCTTGGCCGGCATCGGGGCCCCCTCGCTGTGGTGAATCGCAAGGGCGTTCCCGGAGGCGGGGCCCTCGAAGACCGGCAGGGGAGCCGGCAGTTCATCCACCAGGATCGCCGCCAGGTATTCTCCGGCGCTGTCCGCCGCGACATTGGCCGGCGGGGTCACGGTGAAGCGGACATTGCTGGTGACCCCGGGCGCCAGCAGGAATTTCTCCGGCTTGAAGAGGAACCAGTCCTGGGCTGAAGGGATGTGCAGACCCGCTTGGAAGTGCCGGTAAGGGGCGCTCTGAACCCGCACCTCCACCGGGACGCCGCCGTGATTGGTCACTTCCAACTCCCCCTCGGTCGGCTGGTCGGCCGGGAGCGTCATCTCCAGCCGGGTCGGCTGCACTTCGACCGCCCGCGCGGTTCCCGCCAGGCAGCCCAGCAGGCAAAGAGACCCGGCAAGGATCGATCGGGGGGTCATGGAGCCGGAACGGTCTCGAAGTAGAGGTAGGTGTCGTAGGTTCCCTGAACCGAACCGGCGTCGAAGTCGGCCCGGAGGCTCAACTCAAAGGGGGTTTCCCAGATGAAGTCCCCCAGCGGGATATCGTCCCGGGTGAAGAGGAGGTTGTCCGGTCCGGCGACCCAGTTGGCGTTCCGGGGATCGATCCCGAGGACGATGCATTCGGTGGTTTCCGAGCCGCCGGGGGTCAGGGCCGGTTTGTAGGGGACCGTCTTGGCGTCGTTGATGTCCGGCACCGCCCGCCAGCTGTCCTCCCCGAAGACCGGGGAATGGATCAGGAGCGGGACGACGAACCGGCCGTCGGTCGAGACCAGGCCGGCCGGGCTGGCGGTGTGGATCGAGCCGGCCACCCCCGCGAAATGCAGGTTGTCGGTGTAGCAGCGCATCCGCCAGGGGTACTCCCCGTTGTACATCCCGTCCACGAGGATCGTCCCCAGATCGGTCGGCCCCGGTTCCCCGGCGTCGAACCGCAGCCCCCCGGAGAAGCGGTAGCCGCCGAAGGGAAGGATCGTTCCGGTCACATACACCTCCTCCCGCACCGAGGCCCAGCCAACCGAGGGAATCCCGCACAGGAGCGCGGCGGTCACGAGCGAAACCAGAGAGAGAGTTTTTTTCACAGCCATCCTCGCCGCGTCAGCTCCTTTTCTAGGTCATCAAATGATTTAAACGGCGCCGCCTTCACCCCGTGCGTTTGGGACCAGCTCAACAACTCCTCCTTCGCGAAGGTCAGGGTTGCCGCCTTGGCGCCGCAACGGTCGGTCACCCCGTTGCCGGCGAAGACCGTCGTGTAGCCCTGCGCGTTCCAGTCCCGGATCGAGTCCCCCTTGCAGTGGCCGCAGTCGGGACAGCGGTCCGACGGGAAGGGGAACTCCACCCGCCACCGGCCCGGTTTTCCCTCCGGGATCTCCGGTTGTTCCACGAGGCGGTTGGACAGCTCCGGTAGGGGAAACAGGCCGGCGGACTCCAGCACCGCCTGGACGCAGAAGTCAAAGCCGCCGCTCATCAGGATCACCGGAATTCCCCGGTCCCGCATCCGGCTCAGGAAAGGGGGGAAGGAGGGGTCCAGCCGGATGCGCTGCCGCAGCAGCCGCTTGAGCGTCTCGGCGCCCGCGGTCACGGTGGCCATCTCCAGGGCGAGCCCTTCCCGGATCGGCAGTTCTCCCGCCACCACCTGGTCCTGGATCCGCCGCCAATGGGGATCGCCATGCTGGTTGAGGATTTCGACCAAGGTGTCCTGGCGGGTCACCGTGCCGTCAAAGTCGCACGCGACAAGGAGTTGGGGCTTCATCGTGCCCCCATTATCCGGGCTCAAGTCCCGGCTTGTCAATCCCCCCCGCTCGGGGTAGACTGATGGACCTATGCGGAAGGCTTTTTTCCTCTTCTGCCTCCTCTGCTCCGTCTTTTTTGCCGGCCCTGCTCCACGGGCCGCGGCGGCGGAGGGCACCGTCCTGGAATTCTGGGAACTGGCCGTCGGCGAGGAGTTGATGCGCTCGCTGCTGGACAGGTTCGAACGCCAGAATCCCGGGATCCAGGTCCGTTTTCAGCAGCTCTCCTACGATTTCGGCCTGGAGAAGATCATCACCGCGATCGCCGCCGGGAACCCGCCGGATGTGATCCAGTTGGGGACCGATCAGGTCCCGCAGTTTTCCTCCACCGGCGTCCTGCAGGATTTGACCGACGACCTGGCCCCGATCCGGGACCGTTATCTGATGTGGGACACGGTTACCTACCAGGGGCGGATTTACGGCATGCCCTGGCTGGCCGGCACCCGGATTCTTTTCTACAACCGGGACCTGTTTGTCCGGGCCGGACTCCATCCCGACCGCCCCCCGGCCACCTGGGAGGAGTTGAAGAAGGCGGCGGAGAAGATTGACCGGCTGGGTCCCGACATCAAGGGGTTCGGGATCCATGTGGGGGAGCCATACTCTCCCTGGCAGGAGTTCCTGCCGTTTGCCTGGGGCAACGGCGCGGAGGTGCTGGATTCCACCTGGGAACGCTCCCGGCTGACCGAGCCGGCTATGGTGGAGGCGCTGACGTTTTACCGGTCGCTCAAACCCTTTTCCCTGATTGAGCGGCAGTCGCAGGTGAACCAGAACTTCACCGAAGGGAAGCTGGGGATGCAGATCTCCGGCGCCTGGAACTTCCGGGGGATCCCCCGGGCCAATCCGACCCTCAATTACGGCGTCGGTCTCTGCCCCAAGCCGTCGGCCTCGCACGGCACGCCGGCCGCCTTCGCCGGCGGCGAGGTGCTGGTGGTCAGCCGGTTGTCGAAGCATCGGGAGGCGGCCCTGAAGCTGATCCGGTTCCTGGCCGACCAGGAACAGACGATGACGATCGTGGAGGCGCAGCGGAATGTGACCCCGACCGTCGAGTCAGCCGTCCAGAACCCTTACTACCAATCCCGTCCGAAGGAGCGGCTCTTCTTCGAGCAGGTCCGCTGGGCGGTCCCTCCGCCGGCTCATCCCGAATGGGGCAAGATCCAGGAGCGGCTGACCCGGATGGTGGAGGAGGTGATCTTCAACGATATGGAGCCGGCCGCGGCCCTGGCGCAGGCGGCGGGGCGGGTGGACGAGATCCTCCAGGCCCGGGAGCATCACGGCCGGTTCAGCGACACCATCTTCTTCACCGGGTTGGGGGCCGCTTGCGCGGTCGGCTGGGGGATCTGGGCCTTCCTGAAGCGCCGCCGCAACGGGAAACGGGTGAAACTGCCGCGGCGGGATGTGGCGACCGCTTCGGTTTTCATCTCCCCCTTCGTGATCACCTTCCTGGTGTTCCAGATGATTCCGCTGCTGCACTCGCTGTTCCTCAGCTTCTCCAGATACAACCTGCTGAGCTCCGAGATTTCCTTCGTGGGCTTCAGTAATTTCTGGGAGGTCCTCTCGGATGTCGATTTCCGGAACGCCCTGTGGCACACGCTGATCTTCGCGCTGGGGACGATCCCCTTCACGATGGTGTTGGCCCTCTTCGCCGCGGTCCTGATCAACACGAAGGTGCCGTTCAAGCAGCTGTATCAGGCCGGGATGTTCCTGCCGGTCGCCACCTCGGTGATCGTGATCGCGACGATCTTCACCTACCTGTACGCCCCGGGCGGGGTCACGAACCGGATGCTGGAGTTCTTCCATCTGCCGGTGCCGGAGCCGAGCTGGCTGCTCAACAAACAGCTGGCCCTGCCGGCGATCATGGTGATGAGCGTCTGGGCCAGCTTCGGCTACTACATGGTGTTGTTCCTGGCCGGGCTGCAGACGATCCCGATCGAGTTGTACGAGGCCGCTTCGATTGACGGGGCCAACGAGTGGCAGAAGTTCCGCTACATCACGCTGCCGCAGCTCAAGCCCATCCTGCTGCTGGCGGTGGTGATCAACACGATCCGGACCCTGCAGGTCTTCCCGGAGATCTTCACAATGACGCAGGGGGGGCCGCTGGGGGCGACGACCACGGTCGTCTGGTACCTCTATGAGGCCGGCTTCAAGCATTTCGAGATGGGGCGGGCCGCGGCGGTCGGCTACCTGCTGTTCCTGATCACCATGATTCTCTCCTGGCTGCAGACCAAGCTGTTCAAGGTGGAGGAGGGGTCGTGAGGGAGCGGGTGGTGGTGACGACCGCGGTCTCGGTTCTGACCGTCATGCTGGTGCTGACCCTGACGCCGCTGCTGCTGATGTTCTACACCTCGCTGAAGCCGACCGGCACCCTCTTTCAGCGGGCGACCGAGATCACGGTCGCCGACTTCGAGATCGGCGAGCTCAACTCGATTGGCGGCCCGATTGAAACCGAGGCGGGCGGCACTTCCAGCGTCCGGATGGCCTTCCAGCCGGCCGAGCCCGTCCCTCAACAGAACCGGGTGGTCGCCGTGCAGTACCACAAGGCCGGCGGCGGCGCGGCCCAGTGGCAGACCCGGATCTCCCAGGACATGCGGAAGTTCTCCTTCCTGGAGTTCCGGGCCCGGGGGGAGGTGGGG
>Ga0210019_1003312_pt1 | contig 14889 bp, 11 predicted proteins | sample CryGeyCG2114_020_2_FD_183969 | JGI IMG/M metagenome (GOLD analysis project Ga0210019, IMG submission 183969) | Groundwater microbial communities from aquifer - Crystal Geyser CG11_big_fil_rev_8/21/14_0.20 (SPAdes) (version 2) | ecosystem: Environmental > Aquatic > Deep subsurface > Groundwater ...
AGCTTGGAGTGTATTTTTTGGAAGGTGTAGTGTTTCGTTTTACTTCCCGAGCAAGTGTAGATGGCGAGCGATCCATAATTGCAGCGATTTTCCGGATCGTTTTCCCTTCTCCACGTAGCTGGGATAACTGACACCGTTCTTCCAACGATAGTTGTTTGTAGTAGGTTCCCATGGCAACACCTTATCCATAAAGTGTTGCACTTCGTTTGTGAATTTAGGGGATCCAGTAATTCAAACACTTTGCTGTCATCCTGAGTGGAACGAAGGATCTCCTCTGGCAATTAACGGAGGAGATTGCTTCAGTACAAAAACACTTCGCAATGACATAGAATTTTTACATAATTTATGAACAATCCACTTCATACATTAGTGCAAGATGCTTTTCGTTCTGATGACGAAAAACAAAGTGAAAGAAATTTATTTCATTCCTTTTTACTTTCGTTTTTAGCGCACGTTTTTATTGTTTTACTTTTCGTTATAAGCACAACATTTTTTGACACTCCTTCTACACACGAAGAACAAGTGGTAGAAATTATTCCTGTTTCTGAAGACAGTGAAGTCTATAAATTGGCAGATATTGCTCCGCCGCAAAATCAGTCTCGTCCAAAGTCAGCACGGTTTGCAGGTGCCTACGATTCCACGGTAGAACGTGAAACCGTTCGCAAAAAAAACACGCACATTGACTCACGCGATCCTGGTAATGCTGAAAGAAAAGCTGCAAAAAAATATGGCGCTCAAAAGAATATTTATGATTTTGACAAGTCACTTTTCTATAAGCAAAAAATTGCTCAAGCCAGAAATGAAGGCGTGCTAAGTGTTGATATTGGCGGAGGCGGAAGCGAAGACTATTTTCCGGATTATACTCATGCTGATCACACCTATTTAAATGTGCATCGTTTTTTGCATTTAGATTATTTTGTTCGTCTGAAGCGAGCGTTTCGTTTGACGTTTAGTCCAGGAAATGTTGCATTTCCCCGAATTCAAAAACAGTATTCAACTGTAGTTGGAGTTGCCGTTGATGCAAAGGGTGAACTTACAGAATTAATTTTGTTGAGGAGTTCAGGCCTCACAGATTATGATCAAGAAGTTTTTCGCACCGTAAAAGCATCATCACCTTTTTCATCCCCACCTCACGAGCTTTTGCAAAAAGATGGTGTTCTCAGAATGGGGTGGACTTTTATAGTTCCCGTATATCTATAAAGCAGCCGTAACCTTCACTTCACGTGCCGCACGCACTTCATCTAAGCGTGCTCGGAAACTCACATTTGGCGCAGTTTTTACGACTTCTGGAGTTTCTCTGCACTCATCAGCAATAGCAAGCATAGCGTCACAAAAAGCATCAATTTGCTGTTTGTTTTCCGTTTCCGTTGGCTCAATCATGAGGGCTCCAGGAACGATGAGCGGGAAATACACTGTTGGCGGGTGAAAGCCATAGTCCATCAAGCGTTTTGCGATATCCATGGTTTTGACGCCATATTCATTTTGAATTTTATCTGATAACACACACTCGTGAAGCACAGGTTTTCTGAATGGCATGTGATAGGCTTTTTCCAAACGCTTGCGAATGTACTTTGCATTCAGCACTGCCATCTGGCTTGTTTTCTTGATGCCTTCTTTGCCCAATTGGCGAATGTAAGCGTAAGCTCGAAGTGTACAGGCAAAATTTCCCCAAAATGATTTAATCATTCCAATGGAATGCGGACGGTTGTGATCTACACTAAAGGTATCGCCATTTTTTTGAATGATGGGCTTTGGCAAAAAGGGTTCTAACTTTTTCACCACACCAATGGGGCCCGCTCCTGGTCCGCCTCCGCCGTGTGGCACCGCAAAAGTTTTGTGCAAGTTAAAGTGCATGCAGTCAGCGCCGATTTTTCCAAGTTGCACTGCACCCATAAGCGCATTTAAGTTTGCGCCGTCACAGTAAACAAAACCACCTTTTGCATGAACAATGTCAGAAATTTCTTTAAAGTTTTCTTCAAACACACCAAGTGTATTTGGGTTGGTAATCATGATGGCAGCAACTTCTTCATCCATGGCAGCTTTTACGGTTTCAGGATGAAGTTCACCATCGGGGCCAGATTTAAGAGTGACCACGTCATAGCCGCAAACAGCTGCTGATGCTGGATTTGTGCCGTGCGCGCTATCGGGGATGAGCACTTTTTTGCGCGGATTTCCTTGCGCTGCATGATAGGCTCTAATCACGAGCAAGCTTACAAACTCACCGTGCGACCCGGCGCATGGCCAGAGCGAAATAGCGTCCATACCGCTTATCTCGGCAAGATAGTTTTGCATTTCCCAGCAAATCTGCAAATTGCCTTGCGCTGTTGCGATGTCTTGCAAAGGATGCGTAAGCTCAAACGCAGGAAGACTTGCAGCAACGTTTGCTGTTTTTGGATTGTGCTTCATGGTGCACGAACCCAAGGGATAAAAACCCAAATCTTTTGCATAATTTTGTGACGAAAGACGAGTGAAGTGCCTGGTGATATCAGTCTCGGTAAGCTCTGGAAGTTTTGCTGCTTTTTTTCTCAGGAGATCAGCTGAGAGCATCTTGTCAGCAAACGCCGGCACATCAAGCTTTGGTGTTTGATATCCTTTTCTGCCTTCGACACTTTGTTCAAAAACAGTGGGTTCATCAAAAGCCATAGTACGGCCAACATGAGCCGTGCTTGTGCATGTTTTCTTTTCTTCTGATGTTGAACTTGAAGTGACAGCTTTATTCCAAGAACTTAAAGTGGGATTACTCATGTTCTATCCTTTATCAAAGTGCGTTTGTAAGCGCTGTTGCGAGTGCATCAATATCTTCTTTGCGGTGAACTTCAGTGAATGCAAGAAGGAGAGAGTTTTTACATTGTGGAAACCATCGTTCCAAACTAACGCCAGCGTGAATATTTTCTTTCACCAAAGCATCAAGCACATCTTGGGCGCGTTTTGGAAGCTCCAGAACGAACTCATTAAAGAAGTTTCCTTCAAACTGAAGTTTTACTCCGGAAATTGAAGAAAGTTTTTGTGCAGCATACTGTGCTTTTGCAGCATTGATGCGAGCTAGCGAAGAGAAGCCATGTTTTCCAATGAGCGAAAGATAAATAGTGGCAATAGTTGCGCAGTGTTGATGGTTTGAACATATGTTAGAGGTGGCTTTTTCTCTGCGAATATGTTGCTCACGCGTGGAAAGAGTGAGCACGTAACCTTTTCTTCCTTGCGCATCTAGAGTTTCACCCACGATTCTTCCCGGCATTTGCCGAAGGTATTTTTCTGAAGCAGTAAAGACACCAAGAGCGGGGCCACCAAAACGAGTGGGCAATCCAAAAGAATTTCCTTCTCCTACTGCAATATCAGCTTCAAAACTTCCTGGTGTTCGCAAAAGCCCAAGAGCAAAGGGTTCTGCGGTTGCGGTAATAAACAAGGCATCTGCATCGTGAGTGAGTTTGCTAGCTTCTTCCAAGTTTTCAGCAATGCCAAAAAAGTTTGGATATTGCACAATGCATGCAGCTGTTTGATCGCAAAGATTTTCTTTGAGGGCTTTGACGTTCAATTTTCCATTTAGGTGAGGCAGAGTGACAATTTCAATGTTTGTTGGAGTTAAAACCGTTTTCAATACTTCGCGGTATTCAGGATGCATGCCTTCACAGACAATAATTTTCTTTTTCTTCTTGTGAATGCGAAGTGCCATAAGAGCAGCTTCGGCAACGGAAGTGGAAAGATCATAAGTAGATGCATTTGAAATATCCATTTCAAAAATGCGCGACATGAGCGATTGAAATTCAAACGTAACCTGCAAAGTGCCTTGGCTAATTTCTGGTTGGTAAGGAGTATAAGGCGTTAAAAACTCACCACGAAAAGCCAAATCGTTTACTGCAGACGGCGTGAAGTGTGGATAAATACCAGCTCCCAAAAACGAAAGAGCCTTATCGGTAGCAAGATTCTTTTTTCCGATGGATTTTAGTTCTGCCAGCAAATCCTGTTCTGATATGGGTTCTGGAAGATCCAGTTCTCTTTTCATGCGAAGTGCATCTGGAACTGAATCATAAAGATCGCTGAGTGATTTTGCTCCGATGACAGAGAGCATTTCGTTTATTTCTTCTTGAGTGTGCGGAATGAACGGCATACAAATCCTTTGCAAAAAATGATCTCAAAATAATTAAGCGCCTTCTTCTTCAAGGAAGGTTTTGTAAGCATCGTGGGTCATGAGTGATTCAAGTTCGCTTGGAGCGCTCAACTTTACTTTAATCATCCAGCCTTCGCCGTAGCAGTCTTCGTTGACTTGTTCTGGGTTGTCGGTGAGGTCGTCGTTTACTTCAAGGACTGTTCCAGAAACTGGTGAGTAGCAATCAGAAACAGCTTTTACCGATTCGAGAACGCCGAAGGTTTCGCTTGCCTTAATCTCTATTCCCACTTCGGGAAGTTCAACGAACACAATATCGCCAAGTTGTTCTTGGGCATGTGAGCTTACTCCAACAAACGCAACATCATTTTCAACTTTCACCCATTCGTGTTCTTTGCTGTATCTGCGGTCATCTAGAATATTCATACCATCTCCTCCAAAAAAGTTATTTTTTCTTATAGAAAGGAAGCTTCACTACTTTTGCTTCTTTCAGTTTTCCTCTGATGTCGATGAAAAAATGCGTTCCCACTTTTGCAAATTCAGTTTTCACAAAGCCAAGTCCAATGGGAATGTTAAGCGTAGGCGAGAGCGTTCCGCTTGTAACTTTTCCGATCTGTTCATCGCCATTTACAATGGCATAGCCTTCGCGCGGAATGCCTTTGTCAACAAGAGTAAAGCCAACCAGCTTTTTGCTTAAGCCTTTTTCTTTGCTGTCAACAAGCGCTTCTTTTCCAATAAATTCATCAACTGTATTAAGTTTTGTTACCCAGCCAAGGCCAGCTTCAAGTGGCGTGGTGTTGTCATCAAGTTCGTGGCCATAGAGGCAAAGAGCTGCTTCAAGGCGAAGGGTGTCTCTAGCCGCAAGACCGCAAGGCAAGATGCCAAGCTCTTTTCCCGCTGTGAGCAGTGCGTTCCAAAGTCCAGGAGCGTCCTGAGGTTCGCAGAAAAGTTCAAATCCATTTTCGCCAGTGTAGCCCGTGCGTGCGACAATAACTTCAGGAATTTTGGCAACGCTTGTTTGAAGAAAATGGAAAGAGGAAAGTGATGCAAGTTTTTCACTGCAGAGTTTTTGCAAAATCTTTTCAGCGTTTGGACCTTGCAAGGCAATCAAGGCAAAGTCTTCGCTTCTGTTGATGAGTTCAATGTTTTGTGGACAATGACTTTTCACCCAATCAAAATCTTTTTCAATATTTGCAGCGTTCACCACAAAGAAGAAGTGATCGTTTGAAAAACGATACAAAATAACATCATCAATCGTGGTGCCATCATCTCTGCAAAAGGCAGTATATTGGGCTTGGCCGTCTTTGATGAGGGTGGCATCATTGATGGTAAGGTATTGAACGAGCGCGAGAGCACCTTTGCCTTTTACTTCAATTTGGCCCATGTGCGAAACATCGAAGATGCCAGCATGTGTGCGAACAGCCAAGTGTTCCGCCTTGATGTTGCTGTATTCAACCGGCAAATTCCATCCAAAGAAATCAACAATTTTTCCCTTGAGACGAACATGTTCATTATAAAGTGGGGTGCGTTTTGGTTCCATAAAACCTTCTTTATTGTTCTTCTGCAGCGAAGACAACATTTTTGAGGAGCATTGCAATAGTCATGGGCCCAACTCCACCTGGAACTGGAGTTATAGCCGAGGCTTTTGTTTTTACTGTTTCAAAATCGACATCACCAACTAAAGTGTTTTCAGCTGTTCTGTTGATACCAACATCGAGCACCACCGCGCCAGGCGTTACCCAATCTGCCTTTACCATTTGTGGTCTTCCTACTGCGGCCACAATAAGATCTGCGTTTCGAACGAAATCGGGCAGATTTTTTGTTTTGGAATGGCAAATACTTACGGTTGCATTTTGTGCCAATAAAAGAAGGGCGATTGGTTTTCCCACAATGTTGCTTCTTCCAATAACAACTGCATGTTTTCCGGTGAGGTCATAGTTGATTGACGAAAGCATTTCCATCATACCGGATGGGGTGCAAGGCAGAAAGCCCTTTGCGCCGAGCATGAGTTTTCCAACGTTTACGGGATGGAAGCAGTCGACATCTTTTTTGGGATCAATTGCCATAATCACATTTTGTTCATTCATGTGTTTTGGCAGGGGAAGCTGAACCAAAATGCCATGCACTTCTTTGTTGGCATTGAGTTCTGCAATCAGCTGAAGCAGTTCTTGTTCGCTGCAGTTTTCGGGCAAGTCGTAGGAAAAGCTTTTGATGCCTACTTTTTCGCAAGCTTTACGTTTGTTGCGAACGTACACTTGGCTTGCTGCATCGGAGCCTACAAGCACAACGGCGAGTCCAGGATGAAAAGAGGAGGTTTTTTGAAGGCTTACAATCTTAGCCTTAAGCTCTTCATGCACTTTTTTTGCGAGTTCAGTTCCTGAAATAATCTGTGCCATCGGCGCTTAGCCCCTTTCTGCAAGGCTTGCCTAAACTCCATTTTAAGTGCGATGTCAATGGCTTAAAGGACGTTTTAGGTTTTTTGAACGCTTGGCTTATGAAGCGCTGACTTGGTTTCGCCCATTCTCTTTCGAGTGGTACAATCGCGCATCGGCTGCAGCCATCAGTTCATCTTGAGTTTCGTAGTTGTCACCTTCAAAGGTGGCAACGCCCAAGCTAATAGTGACTGGAATGTTGTTGCCTTCAAATTCATAAATTTCGGAAGCAACGCTTTCACGAATGCGCTCTGCAAGCTTGATGGCACCTGGCATTGCGGAGCCTCTCAGAATAATGGCAAATTCTTCTCCGCCATATCTAGCCATAATGTCTTCACCACGAACAGTGTCATTTGCTTTTTCGGCGATGCGTTTCAAAATATAATCGCCTGCCATGTGACCATAGGTGTCGTTAACTTTTTTGAAAAAATCGATGTCGAACATGATAAGCGACATGGGAAGTTTATTTCGCTTCGCATAGCTAAACTCTTCTTGAAAGCGCTTGATGAACGCTTGTTTGTTATTCGCTCCGGTAACGGCATCGAAATTTGCCATTTGATAAAATTCTTCGTGAAACATCCGTTCGCCTTTGTCGCCGTAAGCAAACTTTAAAATGGTGGAACTGGAAATTTGAATTTTATCTCCATCTTCAAGCACTTTTTTCTCAGCGCGTGTGCCGTTTACATAGGTTCCGTTTGTGGAGCTTAAATCCAAAAGCTCGGCTTTTCCGTTGTGAACGTTGATGGCAAAATGTCTTCGCGAAATACGATTATCCTGAATGGGAATGTCAACATCATCAGAACGGCCAATAACCGTCTGGCCTGGGTTTAAGAGGAAGAGCTTTCCTTGAAGTGGCCCAGCAAGAAAAAGAATGTAGGCCTTTTGATCGGCTTCTATTTCTCCCAGTTTTTCAATTGAAGTCACTACCGTTGATTCAAACAAATCCTTTTTTTCTTCGTCGCTCATTATCGTGCACCTTTTTCGGTTTCTTTTTGTAAAGTTACTCGAACTTGCTCATCGCGTCCGGGTTTAATTTTTATTTCTTGTTTTGCGTGTTCATAACCTTCATGCCACATTTCAACCTGGTACACTTTTCCAGGCTCCAAGTGATCGAGGGTGAGGGGGGTTTGGCCCGAAGGTTTGCCATCTAGAAACACAAGTGCATTGCTGGGCTGAGAAGTAATGACGGCGGAACCAAAATCGAGACCAAGTTCAATATCGTAATTCGTTTTGTCATTTTCTTTCAGCACAACTTTTCGTTTCCAGAATTTATAATTTTCGAGATAAAGGCCAATAGTGTAAGGTCCAGGTTTCAATTCATTCAGCGTAGTTGGCGTTCTATAAGGAGTTTCCTGTTCGTTGAGAAAAACTTTTGCGCCACTTGGTTGTGATGAAATATGCAAAGAAGCTAAAGCCGGTGGAATTTCTTTCAGCAAAATGTGCAGCGTTCTCATTTCGCCGTTCGCAAACAGCAGTTCTTTTTCGTAAGGTTCGTAGCCGTCTTTGCTCATGCTGAGTTCGTGTGTGTTTTGTGGAGAAACTGAGTTTAGGCTTAAAGGCGAGAGAGTTCCCACTTCTTTGCCATCAAATAAAACATGCGCTTCTGCGGGTTCGAAGCTCAACATAAGCTGAGCGTCTTGCACAACAGCATTAGCTTGTTTGCTGGTTTTGGTGAGATACCAAGTACTAAAAATAAGCAAGATGGTAATGCCAGCAATGAGGAAACTGAAAAGTGTTTTGTGCGATTTTTTTTCTGGTTCTCGTTTTTCTGTTTTTTCTTCATGCGGAAAAGAAGCCAGGTCTTCATCAGCGGATTCTTCATTTTCAGATGCGGTTTCATAGTTGTCTTTTTCGCCAGTTGATTTTTCTTCGACGAAATCTTCAAGAAAAAAATCCCTCATATTTTCAGGAATTTTTCCAGCGCCTGTATGTTCTGTTTTTTCTTCCGCCAATGCAGATTGTGTTGAATCGATAATAAGATGTGGAGTTGCTTCTTGTTTTTCCATGCTTTGCTTGAGTTCTTCAGCAAAAAGAGTTTGCATAAAATGAGAAGCATCAGATTGACGGAACTCGGGATAATGAGTGTGCAAAAGCTTTAGCAGGTCATCGCGAAATTCGGAAGCGGCGCGGTAACGCTTTCGTCTGTCTTTTGCCAATGCCTTTTGACAGATGCTCTCAAACTCTTCGGGAAGTTCTGGACGCAAACTGGTGACAAAGGGAATGCTTGCTTTTCTCACATTGCGAATGGTTTCGCGGTTGTCTTCGGCTTTGAACAAGCGCTTTCCCGTAATCAGTTCAAAGAGCATGACGCCTAAAGAAAAAATGTCGCTGCGATGATCAATCGATTCGCCTTTAGCTTGCTCGGGTGACATGTACGCAAATTTTCCCTTGAGAATGCCCACTTCGGTAAGGCCCAAGCGGTTTGCCGCAATGGCGATGCCAAAATCAATAATTTTAACCGTGCCCGAATAAGAGATGATGACGTTTTGCGGACTCATGTCGCGGTGGACAATGTGAAGGGGATGACCTTCGCTGTCTGTACGGCGGTGGATGTAGTCGAGCCCATTGGCGACTTCAGAAATAAAGTGACAAACAAGCGGAAGGGGAACCAGTTTTTTTTCGCGGTAAACTTTTTTTGCCACCTGCGAAAGTGATTTGCCATTAATGTGTTCCATCACGATGAAATAATCGTCTTCCACTTTTCCCAAATCGTAGGTCTGCGCAATGTTGCCATGCGACAGGGTGACCGCAATTTTTGCTTCGTCGATGAGAGAGTCAATGAATTCAGGATTGGCAGAAATGTGTGGCAAGATTTTCTTGATGCACACGGTTCGCTTCAAGCCATTGGCATCATAGGCAAGGCCTTTGTAAATCTCAGCCATTCCACCTTGAGCAATTTTCTCGGTAAGGTAATACTGACCAGCTTGAGAAGGTTTTGGATTGTGAGTTTCATCCGCCATGGCGGCACTTGTTAACGTGTCTTTTCAGGAAAGGCAATATTTAGTTCAATGGTTTTCTAGGGCAATAGGGCAATGGGACAATAGGACAATGGTGCGATGGAAAAGCAAAAAAATAGAAAGCTACTCCTTCATCGTATACACATACACCAACACTTCCGCCACGGCTTGGTAAAGTTCATCGGGAATTTCGTCGCCAATTTCCAGTTCCAGTAAGGTCCAGGCAAGGGGAGGATTATGGACGATGGGCACGCCAGCTTCTTCCGCGTACTCTTTTATTTTTTCGGCGAAGAGACGCTGGCCTTTTGCGGTGATCATGGGTGCTGCCATTTCTTTGTCATCATACTGAACGGCAATAGCTAAATGGGTTGGATTGGTGATGACAGCGTCCGACATGCCCACGGCTTGCTTCATGTCGCTGTTGGCAAGTTCTTGATGCAGCTGCCTTCGCTGGCTTTTGATCATCGGGTCACCTTCGTCTTGCTTGTATTCCCGCTTCACTTCATCCTTCGACATGCGCATTTGCTTTTTGTGCTGCCAACGCTGAACCGCAAAATCAATAACAGCGATGATAATAAAGATGACGAACACCTTCATCAGAAACTCCGCAACGATTTTTGAAGCCACTTGACTTGATTGGTCGGGTGTTGCGGTTGTGGACAACACAATTTCACGCAGAGAATCACTCATCACCAGATAGGCGATGAAAAAAATGAGGCTAATTTTTGCGATGTTTTTCAAAAGCTCAATCAGAGTTGTCATCTTAAACATGTTTTTCACATTTTCGATGATGTTGATGCGCTTGAGTTGCGGCTTCATAGGCTCGGCAGAAAAAATGGGGCCGATTTGGAAAAACGCAACCGCAAAGGCGATAACGGTGATGGCGATGAGAAATGGACTCGAGGCTTTTATGTAGGAATAATAGGCTTCACGCACTTGCAAAAAAAGCATGTCGGCCGAAAGATCTTTTGTGGTGGCCACATCAAAACTTTGCTGCATCAGTGATAGCAGTTCTTTGGCGATGAAGCCTTTACACGCCACAATAAGCGCGAAGGCTCCAATGAGGATAACAACTGTGTTCAAGTCTTTTGATTTTGCAACTTGGCCCTTCTTCCGCGACTCTCTCATCCGCTTGGGCGTTGCTTCTTCGGTCTTTTCTTGGCTACTGCTTTGGTCGGCCATAGATGAAATTCCTTTAAGCCGCTGATTTTACACTCGTAATTCAGAAAGTCAATTTCTTCGAGTGCTTGTGAAAGTATTATCGGATGGCAAGCATGCAAAGAGTGCTTATGGGGAAATTTTTTTTTCAAGAAAACATCCAAGCAAGAAAGACTTCATTATTATTTCTGCAAGCACTTTGCTTCGTTTCTTGACTTTCGAGAGGACCTCGAATTATATCGCGAAAAATCAAAGATATTCACACGTTGGAGGGAACATGTTGCATCGATCGTTAAAGGCTTTTTTATTCATTTTGTTGGTCTGTTTTGCTTTTGCTTCAACAAGTTTCGCAGGTGTTGACAATGCCGATGTGGTTATCTTCGAACCCGCGAATGATGGCGGACGATACATCACGCAACGTCAGTCATCCACCTTGCAACAATGGCGCTTCAATGTTGGAGCCTACTTCGATTACGCCTTCGAGCCCCTTGAGTTTGCAGATCAAACGGGTACCCGCAGAGCTGGAATTGTAGACGATTTGCTCATGGCCAACCTTGGTGCAGCACTTGGTCTTACCGACTGGTGGCAACTTGGGGTGAATGTGCCTGTAGCGATTTGGGAAACATTTTACGATCCAAACGCTTTGGCTGCTGCGGTAAGCAAACAAAACCTTTTCGGAAAGCCTGGTGATCCTCGCATCGACATGAAATTTCGCTTGCTTGATATCGACCGCTACCGCGTTGGTTTAGCCCTTGTTCCCTTTTTCTACTTTCCACTTGGAACCGAAAGTAAATTCTTAGGAAATGATATGTGGTCAGGTGGTGGAACATTTGTAGTCGACTTCGATATCAAAAATCGCGTTTTCATCACCTTGAATGCTGGATACAGGAACTACAAAAGAATTCGCTACGATGCAGGAAATGCAAATGCTATTTTGGATGACACCATCAATTTGGGAACTGGTTTAAACGTTCGCATCAATGATGAGTGGGCAGTGATTGGTGAAATCTATTCCGAAAGTGTATGGGATAAAGTGTTCAAGAATCAATTGCAGAATCCAGTGGAAGGTGTTGCCGCTGTACGTTACTCACCGCAGTCAACAGCAAAAGGCCTGTCTATCACGGCTGGCGGCGGGCGAGGAATTACAACAGGAATTGGTTCACCACAATTCCGCGCCTTTTTGGGAGTGAATTACAGAAAACCAGCAGTGGTGGAATTGCCAGAACCAGTTTCAGTTGAAGCCGTTGTGGAAGAGAAAATTGTCATCACTCAACGTATCCACTTCGAGTTTGATAAATCAGTTATTCGAGAAATTTCCTATCCCATCTTGGATGACGTGGCCACATTGCTTCACTTAAATCCGCAGATTCAACAAATCAGAGTGGAAGGGCACACCGATTTCATTGGTGGAGATGATTACAACTTAAAGCTCAGTCAAAAACGTGCTGATTCTGTGCGCACCTATCTCATTGGCAAAGGCATTGCTGCCGAACGTTTAGTTGCTATTGGTTACGGCGAAACAAAACCGATTGCTGATAACAACACGACAAGAGGCCGCGCTAGAAACCGTCGCGTAGAGTTTACAGTTATTGAGTAAGGTTCAGAGTGCATCTCAGAAAAGCCTCCTTTTTTAAGGGGGCTTTTTTTATTTTGTCATCCAACTCTTTGTCATCCTGAGAGAAACGCCCGCCTGCCGGACGGGCAGGAAGGATCTCCCCTGGCAATTGATCGAGGAGATCACCTTGCCTGACCGGCAGGCAGGCCGCGTCGCGTCACTCCTCGTGATGACAGCGTTGGGATTATCCAAAGAAATCCAAAATCAAAAACTAAATTCTTTACAGAAAAGAAAAAAGTGTATTTTTAAGCCTTATGCATCAAACCCTTTCCAGTCCTGTGCAATATGTCAAAGGTGTTGGCCCCGCTTTAGGTGAAAAGTTGGTTCGACTTGGAGTTTTTACCATTGCCGATCTTTTGCATGTTCTTCCACTTCGATATGCCGATCGTCGTACAAAGAGCGCCATTCGTGACTTACAGCCAGGAAGGGAAAAAACAGTTGAAGGAAAAATTGTAAAGTCGGGCGTTACTTTTTTGGGCCGAAGAAAAAAACGTATTTATGAAGTCGTTATCGAAGACGAATCGCGCGCAAGTGTTTCAGCAAAGTTTTTTCGCTTTCGACAAAGCTATATGACGGAAAAATATGTGCTTGGTGCAAACGTTATTTTTTCCGGAGACGTGAGCAAGTTTGGAACTAAACTTCAGTTTATTCATCCCGATGTAGAATTTTTTTCCGATGCAAGTGAAGCGCACGAAAGCGAAGGAAAAATTCTTCCCATTTATCCGCTTACCGAAGGCGTGCATCAAAAGACGATGCGCAAAATTATCGCCCGAGCGTGGCAACTCTACAATGCGCAGATTACAGCATCGCTTCCAGAAAATATTATCCAGTCATTAGAACTTTTGGACATTTGGACGTGTCTTCACGATTTACACTTTCCCGCTGAAGATGCCGATGTTGAAGCGCTCAACAGTGGAAAAACAAAAGCGCATCGCACGCTTATCTTTGAAGAATTTTTCTTTCTTGAACTGGGCTTGGCACTTCGCAGGCAAAGCTACAAACAAAATGAAGGCCTAAGTCATCCCTGTGCAGAAAATAGGCGAAGTGATTTTCGTGCTCACCTTCCCTTCGAACTTACGGCTGCACAAAAAAGAGTAGGCGATGAAATTGCAAAAGATTTGCACAGCAACCTGCCTATGAACCGCTTGGTGCAAGGTGATGTGGGCAGCGGAAAAACACTTGTAGCAATTGAAGCTGCCTTGCAGGTTTTGTCGAACGCGCATCAAGTGGCCTTTATGGCGCCGACCGAATTGCTGGCAGAGCAGCATGCTGCAAACATTTCCCAGCTTTTGAAACCGCTTGGCATTGAAGTGGCCTTGCTCACCAGTTCCGTAAAAGCTGCGAGGCGAAAAGAAATGTTATCCATGCTTGCTTGCGGTGAACTTGGTTTTGTAGTGGGAACGCACGCGCTCATCCAAGGCGATGTGCAATTTGCAAAGCTTGGCCTTGCGATCATTGACGAGCAGCATCGTTTTGGCGTGTTGCAACGCGCGGCCATCAAGCAAAAAGGTGGCGACTGCGATATTTTGGTGATGACGGCAACGCCCATTCCACGCACACTTGCCATGACCGTATATGGTGATCTCGATATTTCGGTTTTGGATGAAATGCCAAAAGGCAGAAAAGAAATTGTCACCAAATTATACCGCGAAGGTATGCGTTCAAAATTATACAAAGGCATGCAAATGGAATTGGAGCGCGGCCGGCAAGTGTATGTGGTGTATCCGTTGATTGAAGAAAGCGAAAAGCTTGATCTGAAAAACGCCAGCAACATGGCCGAAGAATTGGCTGCGCATTTTTCTCCAGGTTTTCGCGTTGGGCTTTTGCACGGAAAATTAAAAAGTGATGAAAAAGACAGCGTGATGCAGCAGTTTAAAGCGGGCGAAATTCACATGCTCGTTTCCACCACCGTGATTGAAGTGGGTATTGATATTCCAAACGCAAGTGTGATGGTGATTGAACACGCCGAGCGCTTTGGCCTGTCGCAGTTGCATCAGCTAAGAGGCCGTGTGGGCAGGGGAAGTGAACAATCGTATTGCATTATGATGGCAGACTACAAACTTTCCGACGATGGCTATGCCCGCTTAAACGTGATGACCGAAACCTGCGACGGCTTCAAAATTGCTGAAGAAGATTTGAAAATACGAGGCCCAGGCGAAATTTTGGGCACCAGACAATCCGGCATTCCAGAACTGCGCGTGGCAAATCTTGTGAGAGATGCAAAAATTTTATCCCACGCCAAAGAAATAGCATTCGACCTCATAGCCAAAGACCCTCAGTTGAGCGAGCCTCAACACAAAAATTTAAAAGAAACCCTAAGTCTCCGATGGTCCGGAAAGCTCCATTTGGCCGAGATTAGCTAGCTTTTGAAGAAAAATGATTTTTTTAAAAAAAAAGATGTAGTTCCAACGTAGCAATGTCCTCCCTTAATTCCCACGGTAAAATGTCCTCCTCCATCTGAAGTGGATGGTTTTGTTTAAGCACCCGATAAGCCTTAAAAAACAAGGCTTGGAGGGTTTATGCATGTGGAGGCATTAATGAAAGCAGTGAAGCGAGCAGAAGTATTGCAGGAGATTTCACTTGGCAGGATGTCCAATCGTGAAGCGGCGCAGCTGATGAAGCTGA
>Ga0210019_1003313_pt1 | contig 14879 bp, 16 predicted proteins | sample CryGeyCG2114_020_2_FD_183969 | JGI IMG/M metagenome (GOLD analysis project Ga0210019, IMG submission 183969) | Groundwater microbial communities from aquifer - Crystal Geyser CG11_big_fil_rev_8/21/14_0.20 (SPAdes) (version 2) | ecosystem: Environmental > Aquatic > Deep subsurface > Groundwater ...
CAGAGGTGAAAATGAAACAAGCACTTTTGGTCATTGATGTGCAGAACGAATATTTTACTGGGAAAATGCCAGTTAGTTATCCCCCCAAGAGTTTGGATAATATCTTAAAAGCAATGGATACGGCGACTGGAGTGCGCACTTATGGTTGGACAGTTTGGGGCTGATTATTAGGACAGCCTGACTGGCCGTTGTTTTGGTTTATTGCATCTTCTTTATCTTTAATCAAGTCTTCAAATTCCACAGGAGGCAAGTAACCAATTCCAGAATGCACACGCTTCTTGTTGTAAACCTCCTCGATAAAATACGATATCCGCTCTATTACGTAAAAGGGGTTTCCTAATTCGGTTATTTAAACTCATCTGACAGCAGGATTAAGGATCTACGCTCCTTGCAATGTGCGGTGATGCCTCGCCACCAATCCCTCTACAAGCTCGGGATCGGTGCCGGCTCGGCATATCATTTAAATTTTTGCATTGTCGAACCTAGTCCGCCTTACGGTGGAGGGTTCGAATCTTCAGCTGAAACAAAAAGGCCCGCCGACCCCAAAAGAGGTCGACGGGCCTTTGGCTCCGACAGCAGGATTATGGCACTATGTGCCATGTTACGTTAGGTAATGCCTTGCTGCCCGCTTGGCGGGCCCCCGCTCGGCATATCATTAGAAATGTCGCGCCAGAATCGGCGCGACGACGTAATCGAACCAATCCCGCTTCGCGGGACGGTTCTCAAATTCAACTCTCAAAACAAAAAAATCCGCCAAACCCCATTTGGGGTTGGCGGTTTTTTGGCTCCCCCTAGTGGACACATTCCGAACCAAGTATTTCAAAGAGATCATGGCCTTTGAACCACTTGTGCCCGCCATACGCGAACTGTTGGGGCAACAGGCTGCTTAGGTTGGGCTGTGCTGTAAGATAACCCCACTCTCCAATTTTGCCACGGCCTGTGGCAAATTCTGCCTCCATAAGGCCTGAAAAAATTCTTGTAGAAATACCATTCTTACTGTGTTTTAAGCCCAGCAATGAGGAGGTAGTAAATGGCAGGATATAACCTTAAGCCCTACCCGGGCGATGAAAAGTGCAAAGAGATCTTGAAGAAATGCGGATGCAAACTTTCGTTTCCGGAGGTCAGGGCATTTTTGATGGGCTGTATTTCAGCGGTCGAGCACGTGCAAATGGATGTAATGTTTAGCCATCTGCAGAATGGAGACGAGCCGAATTTTGATACGATGAAAGATGCCCAGACATACATGGGCACAGTAATGGGGCTGTGGAATAAACTGGCCGAACATCAGGATCATCACAATTCCTTCTGTCTCTCTTTTTTTGAGCTTGAGCCCACGAAGGAATCTCTTGAAAAATATCTAAAACTGAGAGGAAGTGAACTTAAACAGTTTGTCAAAGGCCTTGATTACGGCGGAACGAATCCCGATGATTTCAGCGAGCCGGGAAGATTTGATATAGAACAACTGGCAAAAATGGATTTCATGTATGAGAATGTCCTTAAAATTCCTGAGTCGGGTCAGGACGATAAAGAAATACCGAAACTGGTTAAGCAACTCAGACAGATGAATAACATGATCGAAGAATGTATAAACGGTGTCATTCAGGAGACAAAACAGATTCGAGTTGAAATGATGCGGGGCATGAGAGAATCGATGTCGCATCATCAGAGCCTGAAAGTTGGCCGGAACGAACCATGTCCATGCGGCAGCGGTAAAAAATATAAGAAATGCTGCCTTGGAAAATCTAACGACGCATCATCGATGGCAAAGGTCTATCCCATCAGCGATTACAAAAAAGAAGAACCTCACGAAAGTGAGGGAAAAATGTTTCAGTTCGAGATTTCACTTAACTATTCTGATCCACTTATCTGGCGTCAAGTCCTTGTCCCGGCGACATTCACGTTCGACAATCTGCACTCAACAATTCAAGCATTATTTGACTGGGAGAATGATCACATGCACGAATTTACGGCAGGCAAGTCCTTTCGAGGCGAAAAGATAAGCGGCAGAACTCCTCTTGCACATTTCTTTGAAAGACCCAGACAAAAGGCCACATACGTTTATGATTTTGGCGACAGTTGGGAACATGAAATCCTCTTTGAAAAATGGAGCGACGAAAAATCTGCAAATCCTGTCTGTCTTGAAGGTGCAAATGCCGCCCCTCCGGAAGATTCAGGCGGCATCCCCGGTTACTACTGGAAACTTGAAACAATCCAGAATAAGAAACACCTCGATCATGAATCGATGTTGGAATGGATGGGTGAGAATTTTGATCCTGCATTTTTTGATAAAGATGTCATCAACAAACGTCTGAAAAGAATAAAAGGCAAGCAGAAAAATTTGAATTAATGAATACGGTCTTCATGTCTCGAGGAATAGGCGTTATGGAAATTGACATCAGTAGCATAAAAAGAATTTCAGAAAAAAATGAGGACGAAAATTGGAGATTCAGGTCGTTCCTGAAAAACCGATCCAGCAAAACAGTTGATGCAGCTGCGCACGAACTATACCGGAAATTCTCATCAGAAATTGACTGCAGGACATGTTCAAATTGCTGCAAAGTGATATCTCCCATACTTGATGAAAAGGATGTCGGAGCGTTAGCCGTCGCCCTTCATCTCACACAGGGGGCATTCAAAGAAAAATACGTCCTTAAAGACGATGAAGATGACGGTTATCGCTTCAAGACCAAACCATGTCCATTTTTAAGGAATAATGGATGTTCCCATTATGAACATCGCCCCAAGGATTGCAGGTCATACCCACATCTGCATAAAACGAATTTTAATTCCAGATTAATGGGAGTGATAGAAAACTGTTCAGTTTGTCCAATTGTCTTCAACGTATACGAATCTCTGAAGAACAGGCTCTGGCATAGATAGTCATCACTGTACCCCCTGTTTCGGCACAAATGCATCGCACTGAAAATCCGCATCGTCACCCTCCCGATTCATTCGATTGAGATCACAGAGAACGCCTCCAGTAACGCCGTTTTCAAGACAATGCTCACAATTGGGAGATTGGTCCGGATAATCGTATTTGACGCAGTTCGGGCAAACATCTTTCCAAGAAATTCTTTTGCTCATAGTCTACTCCCTACAATTGTTCCCATTCACGCACCACTTTGTTAAAAATTTCCTGAAATGCCGGCCTCTTTTCATTAGATTGTTTTATCGGCAGAGCATATTTTTTCCAGCCATCCACATCATTCATAACATCGACATACATGCGCCGGACCCTTTCAACAACTTGGGCGTTATAATGATATGTTTTTCGCGAAGAAGAGGAATTCAAATTTCCGACATTTGATTTGTAAAACAATAATATTTCATCCGGGTATCTCGATTCCAATGCCTTCGCCACCGACAATATTTCAGATTCTTCATAACAAAAGCAATAAGTCGGTCGTTGTCGAGGTTTCTTGAAATACTGTAACGCCAGATCGTATTCGTTGCGATGTAAACGAATCTTAATCGATTGAACATCATCTTCATTTTCTTCGAGCAGATTTATGATATGCGGTTCATATACAGCCCACTCATCGGGCTTACATTCCTTTTTAAATTCCTTGTAGAATGTCGGATCTTCCCGTGTCCCCATACCAGATGTGATGCGTTCGAAATCGACGACAAAGCTGGATTTACGCCTATGATTTTCTCTTATATCCTCGACAATCTTCTGCCAATCTTTTACCAAACCTTGGCTTTCATAGAGATTTTTTGCTTTCTGAAAATGGTTGTGGGCAAAACTGTAGTATTTTGATTTTCCCTTCATGAGAATTCGAAAGCCCAAACACTCATATATTTTTGCAGCAGCCGCTGGACAGGCCTTTTCCAAAACTTCCGCGGCGGGCTGTGTTGTATAATGGCTATAGTCCTTCAGTTGATCCTTCTTTGTCTCTAAAATCCGCTTGGCTAGTAGGTTTAACTCCTTCGTTATTATGTATACTTCAATTGCCGATTCAAGGGGAGCTGTCTCTAGTGTTGCAACAATCTTTTGATGCCAAATGGTTTTGTCCTTCTTTGGTATGTATCTCAATAATTCCTCATAGGAATATGATGACGGGCAATTCCTATAATCCGCCCAGGCTGACTCGAGGGCGACACTGTTCCTTCCTAACTTTTTCAAGAGCTCCCTTTTGGAAACTTTTAATGACGAGTTGCAAAAATCTATCGACTTATCCTGGGCGCTGAGATTGAGACCACGCTCCACCCATTCTAACGCCGCATCAAATTTACCCCTAGTTTTATATATATTCGCAAGTGTCTCACAATCATCAGGTTGATAACCGGTTTGCTCACACAGCTTACAATACGATGAGATGTCGCATTGCTCTCTGTAAATTGCCTTTAACGTGGAAATGTCATTTTGAAGTTCATAAGGAATCTGCTGTTGTTCCTGTGCGGACTTGGTCTTAATGGCATTGATTTTTGTCAAAGACCCATCTTCAATAATGGCTCTAAATGCCTTCAATCCATTTTTGTTCAAAACCTTTGTGGTCTCTTCCTCCAGTTTATAACAAAAACCGTAATCATCATTTTTTATCCACGTCAAAAGTCTCCTTATGGTATCTACCGGATCTGCTTTCATGGCCTGACGAGCCTTAACCCATGAACAGAAGAGTCCTTCAGCGAATTGACCAAGATCTCCGCCAGAATCGTCAATCTCTTCAATTTTTTCATAGCATCCGGCAATGAATATCTCATAGAGTAAAACGGCGCGTGCGGGTTTCGTTTTAATCAGCTCGTCTATTCGGTTTTTCACATCAGTCAATTCCTGCACAAATTTAGAGGCATAGTTGTACGGAACAAAGCCGCCCAAGTTAAGGGCGAGTTCAATAGAATCAACGAGAGAATCTGTTTTTTCTTAGTGACCGACATAATTTGCCTTAATCCAACAATTATCGGGACTTATATCATCTTAGATACTGGTATCAATCGAAAAAAGCAGATTTCAAATATGAAAAAGTGCCGGGAGTTTTCGTCCAAAGCATATTACTATACATGGAGGACACGTTTTCAGAGATTAAGGCGGCCATTGGCAGACACTCTCTCCATGATTCTGAATCGGAACTTAGCCAGAGCGCCATGAATCTTGTGAGTTTTTTTGAGCTCCTCATGCAGATCGATAAAGAGCACTCCTCTGCCACCAGAACAAATACAGACAAAGAGGGAAAAGGTGATGAAGATATCCGAAGTGAACATCAGTTTTGTAAAGCCCTGCGACGGCCTTGTCGGCTTTGCAAGCCTCATTATCGACGATCAAATATACGTCGGCTCCATAGCCATTCACAAGCGCTTGGGTGGTGACGGTTACCGGCTGACCTATCCACCAAACGGAAAATCGGACATTATCAATCGTCCGGTCGTTCATCCGATCACGCGCGAATGCGGCAAGATTATTGAAGAGGCAGTTGTCAGAAAACTTGAAGAGGTGATGAAGAAACACAATGATCGATACAGTAGTGCTCACATTTGAGAAGGATCAGTTTGAGATTATCAACCCTGATCGTTTCAGTCCTTCAGCACGGATGATGGACATTCAGCCAAGCAGAATCGGGCGTAACGGATGCATCAAGTGTTTTCGGAATCCCGGCAAAGAAGACCTCGCACGCGGCATAAAATCTATCTTGGGCAAGACGGCTACCGCCACACTGAAACGAATGCAAAGCGATATGGGCATGATGGAACCTTGCAAGTCAATAACCAGCGCCTTAAAGAAGATCAGTGACGATCTGGAACAATTCGACCCTATAAGGCTTCCAAACACAATAGGAACACAGAAAAGCGAGTTATTGACAGGTGAATAATAATAGTAATAAGTATTCGGGCAAAAGGAGCTAAAAGCCATGAAATGTGAATATTGTGAATATGAATGGATGCCCAAAAAGGCAAGCCCTGTCTCATGTCCAAGGTGCAAACAGCGCCTTGACAGGCCGAGGCGTGTGGTCGGACTACAGATTGGCGGCACCATCGGTCCAAACGACAAAGTCGGCATGCACATCGCCATTCCGATAAAACCCGGCGTTGGGGTGACAGTCGATCTGAACACCAAGTTCGATGTGGCGCTTAGGGCAATCGCCAAGAATATCGGCGATCATCCCAAATCGGGCGCCATCAGACAGTCTGTCAATGAGACAATAAATGACCGCAGTGGCGAGAGCAAACTACAGAAGATTCACACGGTGGTTATGACCTGTGCTGGCATAACCACAGTAGCCAAGCATGTGGCGCAGATTACAAAATTATTGGGGTTTTAGAAAAATGGAATCGGTAAATCAGGAAAAACTAGTCGTATCGAAAAAACGGGTTGCAGATCATGGAGAGGTTTATACTGCGAAGCGCGAAGTTAACGCCATGCTCGATCTGGTAAAACAGGAAACGGAAAGAATAGATTCCCGTTTTCTTGAACCGACATGCGGCGATGGAAATTTTCTGGCGGAGGTCTTGGAAAGAAAGCTTCTCATTGTTGAAAATCGTTACGGCAAAAACCAACCCGAATTTGAAAGATATGCCGTTGTCGCAATATCCAGCCTCTACGGAATAGATATTTTGGGGGACAACGTTTCTAAGTGTAAAGCACGGCTTTTCAGGATCTTTGATGATAGATATACAGGTCTGTATGGTGATAAAACCAAGGAAGAATGCAGGGATTCTGTAAAATATCTTCTCGAACGAAATATCATCTGGGGAGACGCGCTTACTCTCAATACCATTGGCGCCACTCCCAAGCCAATCGTCTTTTCTGAATGGTCGCCGGTAAACAGCAACATGATGAAGAGACGGGATTTTGCGTTTCACGAACTCCTTTCACACGCGGCGACGAAGGAATTGCCTCTCTTCTCTGATCTGGGAGAAGACGTCTTCATTCCTGACCCTGTGAAAGAATATCCCGTAACGCATTTTTTGAGGATCGCAGATGCCAAGTAATAACAATTATAACCCGGATGTCCTGACCTGTCTTGCCAATTTGAGCAACGACGAGGTCTTCACGCCGCCACAGATGGTAAATCGGATACTCGATCTATTGCCGGAGGATATCTGGAAAGATGAAAAGGCCACTTTTTTCGATCCGTTCTGCAAGACCGGCGTATTCTTGAGAGAGATCGCAAGACGGCTGATGGTCGGCTTAGAAAAGAAAATTCCAGACAGGCAAAAGAGAAGCGATCATATCTTCAAGAATCAGATATTCGGCATTGCGATAACGGAACTCACCGCACTGCTTTCCAGAAGATCGGTCTATTGTTCAAAAACCGCCAACGGAAAATATTCTGTCTGCGAATCATTCGATAACAAACACGGCAATATTGTATTTGAACGAACAGAACATGAGTGGGTAAATGGGAAGTGCCAATTTTGCGGCGCGAACAAGGAAATTTACGACCGCAATCCCGAACTCGAAACTCACGCATATCAGTTTATCCACACAGAAAAACCCGAGGAGATATTCAATATGAAATTCGACGTAATCATAGGCAATCCGCCGTATCAGTTGAGTGATGGGGGAGCAAAAGCGAGCGCCTCACCTTTGTATCATCTCTTTGTTCAGCAGGCCAAAAAACTGAATCCTCGCTTTCTAACCATGATTATTCCATCTCGGTGGTTTTCTGGAGGAAAAGGTTTAGATGAATTTAGAAATGAAATGTTCATGGATAGGCGCATAAGAAGGCTTATTGATTTCCCGGATTCAACCGAATGTTTCCCTGGAATAGACCTGAGTGGAGGTGTCTGTTATTTCTTATGGGATCGCGATAATAAGGGGGATTGTGAAATAAGTACTTACATTGATGGAAAAGTGTCTACAATGAATAGGCCCTTAATTGAGGACCATATTGGATCCTTCATAAGGTATAATGAAGCAGTATCGATTTTGCACAAAATATCTAGATTTAAAGAGAAAGGATTTGGCGAACAGGTCAGTGCAAGAAAGCCGTTTGGTTTCTCAACGGATTTTGGCGGATATAAAAAATCCACATTCAAGGACAGTGTTAGAATATTCACTAATAAAGGTGTTGGATTCGTTAAACGTACTGATGTTACGCAAAATAATAAATGGATGGACAAGTGGAAGGTTTATATCTCCATGGCGTATGGAGAACGCATATCCTCATCCTATTGGGTTCTTGGCAAACCATTCTTAGGTGAACCTGAAACGTGTTGTGCTGAAACATATCTTCTTATTGGCCCGTATCCATCAAAAAAAATATCGCTGAATGTCATGAGTTACATTCGGACAAGATTTTTCAGATTTCTTGTTCTCCTAAACAAACCAACACAACATGCCACTAACAAAGTTTATACGCTTGTTCCCTCACAAGATTTCAATGAGCCTTGGACAGACGAAAAGCTCTACAAAAAATACGGCCTGTCCAAAGATGAAATCGCCTTCATAGAATCCATGGTCCGCCCAATGGAGGCAAACGATGAATAAAGAAGGCAGCGAAGCGGTTACAATTTGTAACCGGTTGGAATACATCAATAAAGATATCGAGGTGTTGGGATGACCAATAAACTGCAATCATCGGCGCCTGGCGGAGACATCCTGCTATATAGAACAGAAGACGGCAGAGATTGCGTTGAAGTGCACCTCAAAAATGAAACCATCTGGTTATCGTTGAACCAGATGAGCACCCTATTCCAGCGTGACAAATCGGTCATTTCTAAACATATCAAGAACTTATTTGATGAGGGGGAGCTGATCTCCGATTCAGTTGTTGCAAATTTTGCAACAACTGCTGCCGATGGAAAGATCTATAACGTTGATTATTTTAATTTAGATGTGATCATCTCCGTGGGCTATAGAGTGAAATCCTTGCGCGGGACACAATTCCGCAAGTGGGCTACAGAAAGGCTTCGGGAGTACATAGTCAAGGGATTCACGCTTGATGACGAGCGTCTCAAAAAAGCGGGCGGCGGAAGTTACTTTGATGAATTGCTTGCCCGCATCCGCGATATACGGTCGTCGGAAAAGGTCTTTTGGCGAAAGGTCTTGGATATTTATGCCACAAGCATTGATTACGATCCTCGGGCGGAGGTCTCTCAAAAATTCTTCGCAGTTGTTCAAAACAAAATGCACTGGGCGGCGCATGGGCATACTGCCGCAGAGGTTGTTCATTCACGTGCAGATGCCGCCAAACCCAACATGGGTGTGACGTCATGGACGGGCAAACATCCGAGAACGGAAGACACTGAAATCGCAAAAAATTATCTGAATGAAAAAGAACTGAACGCCCTGAATCGTATTGTAACAGCTTATCTGGAGTTTGCAGAAATTCAGGCATTAAACCGTAACACAATGACAATGAATGACTGGATAGTGAAGCTGGATGATTTCTTGAGACTTAGCGGCAGGGATATTTTATCTCATGCCGGTAAAGTAAGTCATGAGAAGGCTATCGAAAAGGCGCGCGCTGAATACGAGAAATATCACACTGCTCATCTTGACGATGAGTGGCCGGTTGAAAAACACTTTCTGGAGGCTGCAAAAAAACTCGCCCCGCCGTCGAGCTCCATGAAAAAGGGAAAGAAAGGCGGCAACAAATGACCGCAACCAATTTCTTTCCTCAAAGGCCTGATTCGAAACCGACCATATATGCCTACGAGGACACACATCCTCAATACAAAGGACTGCTCAAGGTCGGTTTCACAAACAAAGATGTGAGACAAAGGGTTGCGGAACAGTATCCCACGCTTAGGCCCGGCAAACTCCCCTACGGGATCATGCTCGAAGAGTCTGCTATGCGCCGTGACGGAAGCGTTTTTACCGATCACGAGGTGCATCGTTATCTAAAACAAAAGGGCATTAAGAATCCAGATGGAGAGTGGTTTAAATGCACCGCCAAGGACGTGAGATCGGCGATTATCGCGATCAAGGAAGGTCTCCTCTCTGAAGAGAATCGTTCCATTGATTTCAAGATGCGTCCTGAACAGGAAGCGGCCGTAGAAAAAACGATCGCCTACTTTAAAAGCTTCAGGAAGGAAAACCATGATAAGACGCCGCATTTTTTATGGAACGCCAAGATGAGATTTGGGAAGACCTTCGCCGCTTATCAGCTTGCAAAGAAAATGGGCTGGAAAAAGGTTTTGGTCCTCACATTTAAACCAGCCGTTCAAAGTGCATGGGAAGAAGATTTAAAGACGCATATGGATTTCAAGGGATGGCAGTTTATCTCCAGAAATGGGCTGACCTTTGAAGAGGCAAAAAAGAACAAACCCTTTGTCTGTTTTGGTTCATTTCAGGATTATTTGGGGAAGAATTCCGTCGGCGGAATCAAGGCAAAAAACGAGTGGGTGCATACGACCAACTGGGATTGTGTGATATTTGATGAATATCACTATGGCGCGTGGCGCGATAATGCTAAAGAACTCTTTGAAGCGGAGGACAGCAAGGAAATCAAATTTCAGGAAGGCGAAGGGTTGGAATATTTTGACGAAGAGATTCTGCCCATTACGACTGACGCCTATTTGTATCTTTCAGGCACACCTTTCAGGGCAATTGCCTCCGGCGAATTTATAGAAGAGCAGATTTACAACTGGACATATTCGGATGAACAGCGCTCGAAAAAAACATGGCTGGGAGACAACAATCCATATTTGTCATTGCCCAGAATGGTCATGCTTACCTATCAACTTCCCAATTCTATCCGTGAAATCGCAATGCAGGGAGAATTCAGCGAGTTTGATTTGAATGTCTTTTTCTCCGCTGAAGGAACGGGCAATAAAGCAAAATTCAAATACCAGAATGAAGTGCAAAAATGGCTGGATCTGATTCGCGGGGCATTTCTGGAAACAACCATAGACAATCTTAAGCTTGGCGCGAAAAAACCTCCAATGCCGTTTTCGGATGTGCGTTTATTGAATGTTCTGTCACACACCTTCTGGTTTTTGCCCAGCGTTGCCTCCTGTCATGCCATGAAAAATCTTCTCTCGGAGCGGCAGAATGCCTTTTATCAAGATTATAAAATCATCGTTGCCGCCGGAAGCAATGCTGGAATCGGCGTAGAAGCGCTTCCGCCGGTGTTGGATGCAATGGACGAGCCGCTAAAAAACAAGACCATAACCCTTTCTTGCGGCAAATTAACAACTGGCGTTTCGGTGAAACCGTGGATAGGCATATTCATGCTTCGAAATTCGTCCAGTCCGGAGACGTATTTTCAAGCAGCATTCAGGGTGCAAACGCCATGGACGATCAAGAATCCGGATGATCTCTCGCCAAACAAGGAGGAGATCATCAAACAGGAATGTTATGTCTTTGACTTCGCGCCGGACAGGGCGTTGCGTCAAATCGTTGATTACAGCTGCCGCCTGAATGTAAACGAATCGAATCCTGAAAAGAAGGTCGAGGAATTTATCAGCTTCCTTCCCGTGCTTGCCTATGACGGCAGTTCAATGAAGCAGATCGATGCCGCAGGTATTCTCGATATGGCAATGAGCGGAACGACTGCAACTCTTCTGGCAAGACGCTGGGAAAGCGCTTTGCTGGTGAATGTGGACAATGGGACGCTTCAGCGGCTTATGGATAACAAAGATGCCATGAACGCACTGATGAGCATCGAAGGGTTTAGAAATTTAAATCAAGACATTGAAACCATCATCAACAAATCCGATGCGATCAAAAAAGCCAAGAAGGATGCAAATGAAAGGGATTTGACGGCCAAGGAAAAACGAGAGCTGACCGAAGAAGAAAAAGAGTATAAGAGCCTTCGAAAACAAATACAAGAAAAGCTCATCAAGTTTGCAACCATGGTGCCCGTCTTTATGTATTTGACGGACCACCGCGAACGGAGCCTCAAAGATGTTATCACACAACTGGAGCCCGGCCTTTTTAAGAAGGTAACCGGCCTATCGATAAAAGAATTTGAATTGCTCGTGAGCCTTGGGGTGTTCAACAGCGCACTGATGAATGACGCAGTTTATAAGTTCAAGCGATACGAAGACGCAAGCCTCGTTTATACTGGCATTAACAAACATGAGGGTGAAGACATCGGCCTTTATGACACGGTTTTAAGCTCGAAAGACTATCGGGCAACGTTTGAGAACGTGGTTAAGTGAAAGAAAATATGTTGCGTTAGCATTTTGGAGTTTTTTTGATGAACAATGACAGGTTTTTAACCATAACCAAAGAAACCAAAGATTCGGGATCAAACGATTGGAAGCTACTTGACGATGTGACAAGGGTTTTTAATTGTCTGATCATCGTTGGAGCTGGCAATCACTATGATCTTACACCTACGGTGGCACAAATTGCGCGGAAGGAATTAAATTTCGACAGATTTAGAATTATTAGACCTCACTTTGATTATAGTACCGTTGATGATCGACAATTTGATGGATTATTGGAAGCGCATGGTCGTCCATTTTATCGTCAAATATTTGAAATGGAGTCCACCCGCGAAAATGTGGTATTTTATGGAGGCTTTCCCAATAAATACATTGTCAAAGAATCATTTGCTGTCGCGTTCGGTTCTGCAATTCGTTTGAATCTTGAAAACTTAACCGCCAATAGAGTTAATTCTTCGGAAGACGGGTTTTATCACAATTGTTACAGGGATGTTCTCGTAAGCTGTAGCAACAGCTGAATGGCTTATTATGATTTCGATTTCGAATACAAATTCCCTTACACAGAGTTGCAAAATAGATTTCCCCATCATCTGAATAATGGCAATCATCAGAAGACAATATTTGTAAATCCTTTAGAGTTTTTTTATCAGTATTTTGATAGACGTAATGTGCGTTGGTTGAATATGAATCAGGATGGAATTTTAGAAGAGAACATTAATGTTGATAGGTTGGTAAGCTGTCATGGAAATGTTCAGGTTTCCAGAACGGACTTGATGTTGCCGGGGAACACAGGTGCAATTGATTCGGAAACGAGACAAAAAGCCGAATATTTTATAGGTGAATCACAGGTAGTTATTGCCTTGGGTTGCTCATTTTCTGACTACGATTACGATATTTTTGAAATGCTCGACAAGGCCAATACAAGCAGGTTTATTATTTTTGATCTTAACGAAGACGCGGTGTATAAAAATCTGAAGGCTGTTTTTCCAAAGGCAACTATAATACTTCGCCACACATCCCTGCCAATAATTCCAGATTTCAAGCAAACGGCTTTGCAACAATGCGCTTTAGGAATTAGCTTTAAATTAAACCAGTCAAAAGGTGCTTTATGGAAGGCATGACGCTGTTTCACCAGCTATTTCCGGATATCGGACTGGAAGAAACGCGAACAATAACCGTTTTTAAAAAACGCGATGGCCTGCCAAAAGGGAGTTACGGCTTTGTTGAACTTTATTGTGTTGATCCGAATTGTGATTGCAGACGAGTAATGTTCAATGTGGTTTCTGAAAAACCCGCGAAGCATTTGGCGACCATCAATCACTCATTTGAACCTCCGCTACCGGATGATGTTATAAAAGAACAATCTTTTCTAGACGAGTTGAATGTTCAATCCGAGCATTCGCCGACACTTCTAAAACTCTTCAAGGAAGTCCTCTTAAATGATTCTGTTTTTACCGAGCGCATTGAAGAACACTATAAAATGGTAAAGACTGCCTTAAAAAACCCAACCCATAAAGTATGGAAGGTTATTAAAGGTGCAACTAAAGATTATGCCGGAGAAAATCTCCGCTCGAATATCAAGAACATTGATCCTTATTCTCCTTGTATATGCGGCAGTGGCAAAAAATTCAAATGGTGTTGCCGTGAAAAGATGATGAGGATTGATTCTGAAAGGGAGTAAAGGATGCTGATATTACGTTGTACACAAAAGCTACTAAAGAAGCTGGATGTTCCAGAGAACCAGTTGGCTTCCGATAATGCCGTATCGATCTCGCCTCTTGGAAATTGGCATGCTCATGTCATTGGGGTTTCTCGTAATCACGGCATAATATTCATAAACGATGCGACACTGTTCTCTTTCGTCGTATTCGATGTCTCAAAGGCAACGCTCAAAAATGAACTTCCGGCAGTTTTCAACAGCGCACTCTATAATGTTTTGTTGTCCGAGGTATTTTCCACAGATTGGATTAAGAAGGCGAGCGAAGTGAGCAGTGTTTTCAAAGTTGGGCGTAGTACGAGTAGGCGCGTTCTTGGAAGTATCAACGATCTTATAAGGCATTACCAGTTCTATATTTTGAGGGATGATGGAATTGAAAAATGTAACATGCAGAAGACGGTTCGCGAGATGAACAGAATCCCGCAAAAGAATCTCGGTTGGAATTATTCGATTGAGGCTATGAAGAAGCTTGCAAACGAGCCGTTTCGTGAGGATGCGCTTCTTCACTGATAATTGAGGGGTAAAAAGGGCAACGAGCGGTTGCCCGATTGATGGAGGCCTAACTGTTTGAACTGTCGCCGTAATAAGGGCATTCAATAGAGGCTGTATAAACGGGATTGCCCAAATGCATGGGATAATTCTTATCCATCAGAGCGTCCACCAGCCAATACCAATTGCAGGTCGACTCAACTGCAATGCCCTTTATTTGCCCTCGATATGGAAGAAGTGTCGTCAATATCTTCTCCTTGTCGTTAGGCAATCGCCGGGACAAGATCCTCTCGGAATCCTTATTCAGAATCCCTATGTAACTATTACTTGAATGCAGATCGATTCCAACATATAAGTCTTCCATAACTCCCTCCTTGGCCTTAGGCCTTTAGGTTAACAACCACTTTTGTGGGAGTCATCACCATGATGACTTACCATTGGGATTAACCGGGAGGGACTATTTTTGCAACTGACTCGTCGCTAATGTTATCAGGCTTCGGTAATTCGGTATTAACAACGTGCTTATAATTTAATAGTAAGGCCGCATGGCTCGCAAACCAAGGATTGAGTTTTCGGGTTTTGCACAAGAGGTTATAAAGGTAGCCGATGCGCAGGC
>Ga0210019_1003314_pt1 | contig 14875 bp, 17 predicted proteins | sample CryGeyCG2114_020_2_FD_183969 | JGI IMG/M metagenome (GOLD analysis project Ga0210019, IMG submission 183969) | Groundwater microbial communities from aquifer - Crystal Geyser CG11_big_fil_rev_8/21/14_0.20 (SPAdes) (version 2) | ecosystem: Environmental > Aquatic > Deep subsurface > Groundwater ...
TTTTTAAATTAGTTATGTATATAATGGTTTTTTGACTGCCATTTTTAATAGAGATATGTCCGATTGATTGAGGAGGGTTAAGAAGAGTTTTAACATCGGCTAATTGATTGTTTGAGGAATATGAATTAATAAGGAAGAGACCAAAACCGATAGTTATGATTACATAGAAAAGAAGGTTTTGGTTGATGGGTTTCATGAGTTTAGATAGTTGTTACTTTAATAGGTAATAAATTCCAGCGCTGAGAATTTTTAAATTCTTTATAAGTTAGTATACCAGCTTTAGCGCCATATTTTTCCACAACCGAGGTGGCGTTGGCTGAGCCTAGAATAATAGCTTGTTTAATATTGGCATCTTGCGGATCTATGAGATTATTTTCATTGGTGTGTATAAGCCCAGAGACAAAACCGGAGCCAAAGGCGTCGCCGGCGCCGGTTCTGTCTATCACTTTCTGGTTTTTAAAAATACCGGCCTGCCAAACTTTTTTACCGTTGGAAATGGTTAAACCCCTCGGGCCATCGGTCATAACAACGGTGCCATAGACTAAATTATCTAAGGCTTTAAATAATTCTTTGTCTTTATTTTGAGAAATACCGGTTAAAAGACTAGCTTCCTCTTTGTTTAAAATAACTAAATCAGAGTTTGAGAGAATATATTTTAATTTATTTATTCCCTGATTGATATATGAATTTGAGAGATTGATAGCGATTTTAGCATGGTTCTTTTTTAAGGTTTTAATAGCGTATGCAATAATATCTATTTTTATATTGCTGGGGTTTATAAAGACCCATTTTGGTTTGAGAGAAGAGAGTTTTAAATCTTTTTTTTCTAGAGTACTACTGGCGCCTCTTTTAACAAAGATGGTACGACTGCCGTCTTTGGTAATTATGATAGTTGAATAGTCGGTGTGGGTTTTTTTGTTGCGCGATACTCTGGATATTATTTTTTCTATTTTAAGATTATTGGCCAGTTCAGCGCCAAAAAGATCATCGCCCACTTTAGCAATACAAACTGTTTTAAAACCTTGGCGCGCAAAAGTAGTAGCGGTATTGATAGCCCCGCCTCCGACGGTGGCGATAAACTCATCAACATCTAGCTTGGCGCCAATCGGAAAACATTGAGCCGAGACATCAAAACCTAGATCATGAAGAATGTTTTTGTTTTTAGTGGTATGAGAGTCTGGAACTTTTAAAAAAACATCTTTGGTAGCCGAGCCGATTGTAAGAACATCTATAGGCATTATTTTTTTATAACTTTTAAAACGGCAGTAATAATACTATTTTTATCAAGGTTGTATTTTGTAATAAGTTCTGCAGGCGTGCCGGATTCTCCAAAAGAATCGTTTATGCCAACCATCTCTATTTTAACCGGATATTCACTAGACAAAACTTCAGCGACAGCGCTACCTATTCCCCCCATAATTTGGTGTTCCTCTACTGTGACAACACAACCCGATTTTTGAGCGCTAGATATAATAGCTTTTTTATCAATCGGCTTAATCGTGTGTAGATTTAATATAGATACATGAATATTGTCTTTTTCTAATTCCTTGGCGGCGAGTAGCGCGTTATATAAAACTCCGCCAGCGCCGATAATAGTGCAGACTGGTTTTTTACCTATTTTAGGATTCCAAATAGTATAGGCTTTACCTGGAATAAAAGGAGTATCTGCTGTAGTTATAATTGGAGTTTTTTCGCGAGCTAGACGAATATAAATGGGACCATATATTTGAGCGGCGGCCAGAGTAGCTTTTTTAGCCTCAATGGCGTCGCAGGGCACTATAACTTTCATATTAGGGAGAGTTCTCATAATAGCAATGTCCTCAATGGCTTGATGAGTGGCGCCATCGGGCCCCACCGAGATACCGGCGTGATGACCCATTATTTTTACATTAGAGTCGTTGTAGCAGATAGTGGTTCTAATTTGTTCTAAGGCTCTGCCGGGACAAAACATGGCGTAGGAGGAAATAAAAGGGATTTTACCAGTTATCCCGAGGCCACTCCCAACCGTAGCTAAGTTTTGTTCAGCCACGCCTATTTCAAAAAATCTGTTTTTAAATTTTTCTTTAAAAGCCAAGTTTCTAGTTGACTCTGTTAAATCGGCACAAAGAACTACAATATTTTCGTTTTTTTCGCCGGCTTCTAAAATACCTTCGCCATAGCCGTCACGCAGAGGCCGACTGGCAACATTTTTTAAAAATATTTTTTTATTTAATTTAGCAGATCCGTTTAACATATTTTATTCACACTCAATTTTATTTTGCAGAGTTCGCAGTTGCCTAAGCGCTTCTTTGGCCTCTCTTTCATTTGGCGGTTTGCCATGCCAACTATATTCGTTTTCCATAAAATCAACTCCTTTGCCCGGAATAGTGTGGGCGATAATTAGGCTCGGTTTTTCGTATATGGCTTTGGCCTCGTCTATAGCGTCACTAATAGCCTCTATGTTATGACCATCAATTTCTAAAACATGCCAATTAAATGATTCATATTTATCACGCAGAGGCTCAAGAGGCATTATCTCTTCGGTATAACCGTCTATCTGAATATTATTTCTATCCATAATAGCGATTATATTATTGAGCTTTAATTTGCCAGCCAACATAATAGCCTCCCAGGTGTTGCCCGCATTATGTTCGCCGTCCGACATAAGACAATAAATACGATTTTTCTTTTTGTCTAAATTAAAGGCAAGAGCCATACCGATAGATTGGGATAAGCCAGAACCTAAAGGTCCAGAGGTGGTTTCTATGCCGGGCAAAACTCCTCGGTGAGGATGACCTTGCAGACGACTACCTAATTTTCTTAAAGTTTCAATAGCTTCTTTAATAGGAAAATAACCGGCGTGGGCAAGCGTCATATATAACCCTGGGCAGATATGACCGTTTGATAAAATAACCATATCTCTTTCTGGCCATAATGGTTTTTTAGGATTGTGATTTAAAATATGAAAATAAAGAGTGGTAAAAATATCGGCCATACCTAAAGGGCCAGCCGAGTGACCACTTCCGGCGTTAAGAAGCATCTTAATAATGTCTTGCCTGATAAGATTAGCAGTGGTATATAATTCTTCTAATTTTTTTTGATTTAAATGAGGCATGTTACTTATTAATTTTAGAGTTAAAGTGCAATAATGTAAATCTGTATAAGATGTTTTTATTCTCTGATAACTCTAAGAACTTCTTCTAGAGTGGTGACGCCTAATTGGGCTTTTCTTAGACCATCCTCAAACATAGAAACCATGCCGAGTTGACGGGCAAGTTTTTTTAAGCCATCTAAGCTGAAATCACGACTGGTGATTAAATTTCTTATTTGTTCGTCTATGTTTAAAACCTCAAAAATTCCCAGACGGCCTTTGTAGCCGGTATCACCACAGGCGGAGCATCCTCGACCACGAAACAAGACTCTTGGAACTTCTTGAGTGCTGTCGGGGGCTATGTCTTTAAGTTGTTTTTTTAGAGTGGCTAAAATTTTTGAGTCCGGTTCATAGGAGTAAATACAGGACTGACATATTTTACGCACAAGTCTTTGGGCGATAATAGTGTTCAAAACAGCTGAAACCAAGAAAGGAACAACTTTCATATCAATCAGTCTTGGAATAGCGGTAGGGGCGTCGTTGGTGTGGAGGGAGGATAAAACAAGGTGACCGGTTAGAGCGGCGTTGACGGATATTTCAGCCGTATCAAAATCACGCACCTCACCGACTAAGATAATGTTTGGGTCTTGCCTTAAAATAGACCGAAGGCCGGAAGCAAAAGTAACTCCGGCCAAGGGGTTGATTTGAGTTTGGTTAACATATTGAATTTGATATTCAATCGGATCTTCAATGGTAACGATATTTACCTCCGGTTTATTTAAAAGATTTAAAAGCGAGTAGAGAGTGGTGGTTTTACCGGAACCGGTTGGCCCACAAACCAAAACCATACCGTAGGTTCTTTTAGTATTTTCTTGAATAATGGGGATGTCGTTTGGATGAATACCAAGCTCTAGAAGAGACATGGGCTTTTGAGTTGAGGGTAAGAGACGCATGACAACTTTTTCGCCATGAAAAGTCGGCATAATAGAGACACGAATATCTATAAATTCTCTAACTATTTTATATCTAAAACGACCATCTTGGGGCTTGCCGTGTTCATCTAGTTTAAGAGCGGATAAAAGTTTTATGCGGGCAATAATGGCGGCGTGGACTTCTTTAGGAACACGCATAATTTCGTGTAAGATGCCGTCTACACGGTAACGAATCATTATAGTGTCTTCCAGAGCCTCTATATGAATATCGGAGGCGCCTAGCGAGGAGGCGTAGGAAATTATATTATCAACCAGGCTAACAATTGGCACATCGGCGGCGGCTTCTTTTATATCTTTACCGGCTGATTTTATAGAGGCTCTAATATTTTCTTCTATTATTTTTTTAAAATCCTTGGTAAAGGCTTTGCTATAAACAGAGTAGCCTTTATTTAAATCGTCGCCGGTAGCGAGATAGGTAATAATGCCGGCTTTAAGAAAATTAGTTAAAAATTCTATAGCCTCAAGGTCGCTAGGGTTTTCCATAGCCACATTAAAGGAGTTGTCGTTGTTCCTCCCGAAAGCAATTACCCTTCTTTTGCGAGCAATATCCTCTGGAATTAATTTAACAGTTGATTCATCTAGAGAGCTGGAATTTAAATTAACTTGAGCCACTCCATAATATCGGCTCAATAAATTTAAAAAATATTTCTCGCTCATTATGCCACGCGAAATTAAAACATCGGTGATGTTTTGCCCGAGACGATTCGCCTCAATAACCATTGAATCAAAATCTTCCGGTTTAACAAGATTATCTCTTGTTAAAAGCTCTTTAAGTTTTTGGTCGGGAATTTGGACCATATATTTTGTATTATTATATTTTAGAAAGTTGCCACCACGAAAAAGTAGTCAGCCACTTGCTTATAAGTATAACAAAGAGTGCACCCAATACCCATAGGTAACGAAAAGAAACTGGTTCTTTTTTAAAATAATACAAAAGAGATATTAAAAAATGTGTAGTAAAAATTAGTATTAGATATAAAATCCAACCGGGATGAGAGACTGTGAAAATAGAGATGAAGGCTAGTAGAGGCTCTTCTTTATAAAATAAACGGTAGTTTGATCTTTTGTTTAATATTTTTATAGTAAAAAAAACTAATAACCCAACAAAAAAAGAAATTATATAAGGGCCAAAGAATCTTTTAAAGGTAAAGAAAAATAGATAATTTAAACTTTGGTAAGGTGGAAGAAGATATTTAGTTAAGGCGTTGGACTCCCAGAGAAGATATTGTCCGTATATATAATGAATTTCTACTATTAAAAAAATTCCTAAAAATAAAAATAAAATAAAGGGCAGAAACTTTTTAAGAAACTTTAAGGAATAGAGTTGCAATCCAAAAGTTAAAACAAGAAGAAAATAAAAAATAGGGCTAATAATCATTTATATATCTAAACCGGGCTCGGTGCCTACTTCGTATACACCAGGAGCATTGCCCCCATCACGGCCGTCATAGTTGTCGGTGTCTACATATTTAGTACTTTCAAAGGTGGCGTTTAGTTCGTAGGTGATGGCAGAATTGTTACAGGCGTAGGAGTAGAAATGATATGGAGTAGAGGTAGCTACCAAGGGATCAACCGGAAGAACGGCTAATGGCGAGCCTCCCGGAATATCGGTAAAATCAACCGGAATCCAACCGGTACCATCAACTGTGCGGTCGTTATCTTCGGTGCTTGTTTTAGAACCGTGACGACCGCCACAATTGGCGGGCATACCTAAATTTTCGTTAACGTAACATAAAGACGTACAGCTTGAGGTGGTCCCATCTAAGTCGGGTGAGGTAACGTTGGTCACATAAAGACTTAGGGCATTATTTAAGGTGGAGAGATCAGCAATTCTGGTTGAGTCACGAGATTGCCTTAGAAGCTCGGCCGGGTTTAAGACTAAGGTGGCGGCGGTGGCTAGAATAGCTAATATACCAATAACGATAAGGAGCTCCATAAGAGTGAAGCCCTTTTTACTATTTAAATTATTTTCTAGATTCATTAAAATATTTTATTATTTTTATATATTATATATCTAAATTCGGATCGGTGCCAACTTCGTAGGTGGTAGCGCTATTACCGCCATCGGTGCCGTCGTAATTTTCGGTGGTTAAATATTTAGTACTCTCAAAAACTGTATTTAATTCAAAAGTTTTATTGGTATTGTCGCAGGCGTAGGAATAGAATAAAGTAGAATTATTATTTGGGTCAATCGGCAGAACTGAGATAGGAGAGCCTCCCGGAATGTCGCTAAAGGCAACCGGAACCCAACCGGTAGCGTCTATAGTGCGATCCAAATCTTCGGAGGTTGTTTTAGAACTGTGTCGCCCGCCACAGTTGGCGGAGACGGAGGAGGCGTTAACATAACAAAGAGTAGCACAGCTAGTTGTACCGCCATCTAAGTCAGGGTCATCGACGCCGGTAATATAAATACTGATAGCATTTTTTAAAGAGGCTATATCGGAGATACGGGTTGAGTCGCGAGACTGACGCAAAATTTCTACCGGATTTAGAACTAAAAGAGTAGCCGTAGCCAGGACTGCCAAGACACCTATAACGATTAATAATTCTAGTAAGGTAAATCCCTTTTTAGAGTCTTTCTTCACTTTTATTATTATAGAGCTAATTTAGTTTATTGGCTATAATTTTGGGGATATCTTTATTAAAAAATTCACTAAATATTTTTGGCGGGTCTATCTCTAATTTAAGTTTTTGATTATCCTCGGAAATAAATTCCAGAGAGTAGGCGTGTAAAAGCAGGTGGTCTATTTCTGGTTTTTTAGTGTAAAACTTATCCCCGACTATCGGATGGTTGATAGAGCTTAAGTGAACTCTAATTTGATGAGTACGACCGGTTTTAGGAAAAACTTTTAATAAAGAATAATATTTATTATTGATTTGAAAAACATCTAATACTTTATATTCGGTAATAGCCTCTTTAACCATTTTACTTGATTTGGTAGATCTTTTAGTGGTGCCCGATTTAATACCGATCGGTTTATTAATAGTACCAGTTGGTTCTTTAATTTTATCCCTCACAATAGTGATATAGGTTTTTTTAATATTTCTAGTTTTAAATAGATTTTTATAAAAATCAAAAGCCGACTGAGTTTTGCAGATCATAAGAAGGCCAGAGGTATCTTTGTCTAAGCGGTGGACTATGCCGGGTCTTTCGGATTTATTGTCGCCCACATTTTTTATTTGAGGATATTGAGCTGTCAGAATACTGGAAACAGAAATTTCGGCCGGTTTATGGAGTGTGCTGTGAGTTAAAATTCCAGCCGGCTTGTTGACAACAATAATATTATCGTCTTCATATATTATTTCTAAATTCATTATGAAAGGAGGGTTGACTCAAATTCGGTCAGGTTGGCATTTTTATCCTCGGAAACCTCAAAGGCAATGTTAATAAGTTTATCTAAAAGTTCATGAAGTGGAAGACCCGAGGCTTTCCAAAGATGTTGCTGAAGCGAACCGGGAATAGTATTTATTTCGTTAACATAAGCCTTGTCGCCGTCAATAAGAAAATCTATGCGGGCGACACCCGAGGCGTTTAAAAGTTTAAAAGTTTTTTTGGCAAGTTTTTGGATTTTTTCTTTTAAGTCGTCCGACACAGGAGCCGGAATTTTAACTTTATTTTTAAGACCCTGCATAGAACCACCTTTACCCCCGCCTACATATTTTTCGGAGAAGGTTAAAAATTCATCTAGAGAGATGGGTTCCTCAAGAAGCGAGGCCTCTACTTTTTTATAACCTATGACCGCACAATTTATTTCGGTGACATTTGCAATACCTTGCTCAATAATAACTTTATGAGAATATTTTAAAGCCACTGCCAGTCCATCCTCTAATTCTTCTTTATTAGTAGCTTTGGTAATACCGATACTAGAGCCCAAATTAGATGGTTTAATAAATATAGGATATTTAAATTTAGCCTCTATATCTTTAATAGACATATGTTTATCTAACTCAAATTTTTCTGAACTTAACCAAATATAATCAACGATGGGGAGTCCGTTGATTTTAAGAATATCTTTCATAATTATTTTATCCATACCAATAGCCGAGCCTAAAACATTTGAGCCCGTGTAGGGCACATTAAGAGTATCTAAAAAGCCTTGAAGCGTGCCATCTTCCACGTTGGTGCCATGGACAATAGGCAGGCAAACGTCTATGTTAATAGTTTTTAAAAGACCTTGGCGAATAATCATTTGTCTAGTTTCCGGATGAATGAGAATTTTTAGATTACTACCGCTATTTTTTTTCTTTTTAATATCTTTAATGGAGGGGAAATTTTTAAAAAGCACCCAGGAGCCGGTGTTTGTTATATAAATAGAGTAAACTTTATATTTATCCTCAAGCTTTTTAAAGCCCTTGACAATGACTTGAGCAGAAATGATAGAAACATCGTGTTCAACACTCTTGCCCCCAAATATGAGACAGACATTCTTCATTACTATATATACTATACAAATGTTGATTTTATAGCAAATTAGAATCTATAATAATTTGTAGCTTTATTTCTTTTTAGAATTTTAACAGTAAAGTTAAAAACAATTCAATGTTAATAGTTTAAGAATAGTTGTCGGGCCAATCATTTTGAAAGATAACAACGTCGTTAGGCCTTAAAATACTGATAAGATCCTCCTCTAAATTTAGCATAGAGCCATAAACTTTTATTTTTTCTTCTGAAAAATTATTTTGAAGAAGGCTTTGTTTTATAATTTTAGAACTACTATTATCTATTAAAATAACCAGATCGGCTACACGGGAAAGATTGTAACCTATAATTTTATGAATAGACTCTGCTCTATCCCCCATCTCAACCAAGCCCGGGGTAATATAGATTTTTCGCCTTGATTTAAAATGAGAGAGCGTGCTTATAGCCTCTTTAACGCCGGCTGGATTACCGTTGTAACTATCGTCAATAACTAGAACGTCGTTGGGATGAAGCGTTCCGTTCATGCGGTGTTTTGGAGGTTCTGCTTTTTCTATACCAGTTTTTATTTCCTCATTTGTTAACTCTAATTCTTGGGCGGTTAGATAAACTAGAGATATGGTATTTTTTATATAACTGGCAATAAATTTAGTTTTGATTTCCAGATTGTTTATTTGAATTATTTGACCGGAACCATCCTCAAAAAATTCTTTAATTTCAACTTTTAAATTATCTGTGGTTTTAACTTTTTTATGGTCTATATATTTTTCAAAATTAGATTTTATATTTTCATCTAGAGTATTTAAAACAACTATAGCGTTTTCTTTGGCATATTTAACAATCTCAAATTTAGTGGCAATAGTGTTTTGAATTGTTTGAAAACGTTCTAAATGGCTTTCGTTGATGCCGGTTAAAATGCTAATATCGGGTTGAGTTAGGTTACATAATTCTTTGATATCACCTTGATTAAAAGCGCCCATTTCAACAATAAAAATTTCGGTATCTTTGGCTATTTTCTCTTTTATAGTTTTGGCGATGCCAAGCGGAGTGTTTAAATTACCCTCGGTTTTAACGGTTTTATATTTTTGAGACAAAACATCATATAACATTTCTTTGGTAGTGGTTTTACCATAACTGCCGGTAAGGCCAATAATTTTTAGATGAGGAATTGAGTCTAGTTTTTGCTTAGCTTGGTTTATAATGGCTTGCTTGATAAATTTATCAAAAGGAGAAATTATAAGAGTTGAAATTATAAGATATATAAAAAAAAGATAAGCAAAAACCAGAGAGGCAATGATAAAAGATATTAAACCGACAATTAATGACTTAAATATAAAAAAAATTATTAAAGAGGAGACTAAGATATTTACAATATAAAAGAAAAGAGATAAATAAAAAATAACTTTAACTTTGGCGGTATAGATTAGGGTCTGTCTTCTTTGAGTACCCCTATTTAAAAAATTATTGAGAGAGACCTTAAAAAATCTTTGAATATGATAATTTTCAAGTTGGAGAAGGTAGAGTTGAAACTCCAGTTTTTTAAAGATAAACATTAGTTAATAAAATTATTTAGTATGGTAATAAATTTTTGAGGTTGATCTATAAAACAAAAGTGACCGGCATTTTCTATAATCTCTAGTTTAGCATTGTTTATGTTTTGTTTTAAGGTTTTAGCCATTGATATCGGAGTAATATCATCATCTTGACCCCAGACAATCAAAGTCTCTTGATTTATGTTTTTTAAAAGTGGTTCTAAATCTTCGTTAATAATATTTAAAAATGTTTTTTGCATTGCGGGAGTAGCTAGATAGTCTGGTCCAATTTTTTTATATATGGTTTGTCTTAAAGAATCTAGGCCCGGAATATAGAAAAATGGTTTTACTATTTTAGCGATTATTTTATAGATAAATTTTTTTAAATTTTTTTCCTGTAGTCCGGCACTGTCTACTAAAACTATTTTTTTAATCCAGCTAGCATTTTTTGAGGCCAACTTAATAGCGATACGTCCGCCAAAAGAGTGGCCAATTAAAATAGCCTCATTTATATTTTCAGATTTTATAAATTCATTAACTAAATTAGCGTAATCACCTAGAGTGGCGCCATCTTTAAAACTTTGAGAGACGCTGAAGCCGGGAAGATCTAGGGCGTAGATAGTTTTCTTTGGTATATTGTTTATTATTTGAGTAAAAACTCGTCCTTCCGACCGCCAGCCGTGTAAAAAAACTAAAGTCGGAGAACTATCCCCTGCTTTTTTAAAATATGAGATTATTTGGTTATTAATCAGTTTTTGCATCGTTAACAGTACAATACAAAAAAATACCCTCTTTGGGAAGAGGATGTTTTTTATTTATTTTTTTATTTTAAGGATAGATTTTATAAGTTTATAGGCCTCATCGGCATTATCCACTATGTGATAAAGATTAAAATCTTCTTGACTTATAGCTTGATGGTCTTTATAAACTGTCTTTTTGAGAAAATCTTGGAGTGGTTGCCAGTAATCACGGCCAACTAATATAAGAGGGATGGGTTTTATTTTTTTAGTTTGGACTAAAGTAACAAGTTCAAAAAATTCATCTAAAGTGCCGAAGCCTCCAGGAAAAAATATATAAACTTGAGAGGCGAAGGCCAACATAACTTTTCTGGTAAAAAAATGATGGAAATTGGCGGAGTCTTTAACATATTTATTAATAGTTTGTTCCTCGGGCAGTTCAATATTAATACCAACCGAATCTCCGCCGGCTTTAAAGGCGCCTTTGTTAGCGAACTCCATAATACCAGAGGCGCCACCGGTTATAATAGCGTAGCCGTCTTGAGCGAGTTGCCCAGCTAAATCTTCGGCATCTTTGTATTCCTTAGGTTTTAGACCGCTTCTAGACGAACCAAAAAAAGTAGCGGCCTTCTTATATTTGCGTAAAAGTTCAAAGCCCGTAACAAATTCAGACATTATTTGAAAGATGCGCCAAGTTTCGTTTTGACCACCCGAATCTTCAAAAAGTTCTTTATCCATTCTCTTAGACTCAACTTCTATTTTTTTAGGTTCATTTTTCATTGATATCATTTTAGCATATTTTTTAGTGATACATTAGTTTTAATATTGATTTGGTAAGAGGGTTTAATTTTTTAGACATATATTTAGAAATAAGAGATTTATTGATGCGAGTAGCTGTGGGGTAGGGATAGGTTTTAGAAAATAATTTATTGATATTTAATTTTGCGAAATTAGCCAATATTAATTCTTGAATAAGTTCTCCGGCATTATCGGCCATCATGGTACCCCCTAAAATTTTATTATTTTTAATATAGATTTTTAGTTTGCCTTCCTGGTTATTATCCGTTATGGAGCGGTCGTTATCTTTAAAATTTGTTTCCAAAATATTATATTTTATTTTTCTTTTATTTAATTCTTGGGGACTTAAGCCAAAAGTGGCTATCTCGGGGCTGGTATAGGTTACCCAGGCAAAATTATCGGTATTTATTTTTTTCTTAAACGGAGAGAAAAAATTTCTGATGATAAGGCCGGCGTGGAGTTCGGCGGCGTGCGTGAATTGCAATCCACCTATGACATCTCCAATGGCATATACTTTTTTATTGGTGGTTTGCAAATATTTATTAACTTTGATGTGGCCACCTTTGTCTGTTTCTATGCCAGCTTTTTCAAGATTAAGGGATTTTGTGTTTGGTACTCTGCCGATAGATGAAAGAATAAGGTCGTACTCTAAACTTTTGGTATTGTTATTTTTATCTTTAATAATAACGCAATTACCTTGAAGACTATCAAATTCGTAGTCGTATATTATTTCAAGACCATCTTTAATCAATTTATATTCAAATAAATTTATAATTTCAGGATCTTCCTTATTTAAAATTTTATCTCCTCTTTGAATAATGGTTACTTTTGAACCCAAAAAACTAAAAGCCTGGCCAAGCTCTATGCCGATTGGTCCTCCGCCAAAAATAATAAATTTTTCTGGAAGTTTATCTATGTCAAATATTGTTTCGTTAGTAACTATTTTTTCTTTATTAATGTCACCCGCTTCAAGTTTTCGAGGGGATGAGCCTGTGGCAACAACTATTTTTTTAGACACATAGATTTGATCGCCAACTTGAACGGTGTTTTTATCTTTAAAGGAGGCCTCGCCTAAAATAACATCAAGGCCAAGATTCTTAAGATAAGAGGTGTTTTCATGTTGTCTTATTATGTTTTGCTTGTCTTTAATGTAGGATTTAATTTTTTTAAAATCTACCGAGCCGGAGGAAGTAACACCAAATTCTTCCGAGCTTTTAGCGACTTTAATAACGCGAGCAATATGAATTAGAGCTTTACTTGGAACGCATCCGAAATTTAGGCAATCTCCGCCAATATTATGGTCGGTTTTATCAATAAGTAAAACATTAAAGCCGACTTTATTCATAAAAGAGGCGACATTAAGTCCGCCCGAGCCAGCGCCGATTATTATAATGTCGTATTTTTTAGTCATTATAGAAAGTCTAGAATAAATTCTTCGTAGTTAAGAAATTTCAGCAACTTATAGCCGTATTGAATGGTTAAGCCGAAGTTGTCGGTTAAAAGAGGCAGAGTGCAGGGAGCGAGGAACATAAAAAGGCCGGCTATGAATGCAGAAATAATAAGTCCGATTTCAATCATGATTGTATATTTTTAGTTAATTGTAATAGTTGGTTGGCTTTTTGCCTCATTTCATTAAAGTCCATAGAGCCTCTTTTGTGGATTCTGATATTGCCTTCGCTATCTATAAATATTGTTTCAGGCATACCAAAGCCTCCGATTGATTTATAAAATTTATCACTTGGGTTAAGCAGAAATATTAGATCATCGGTAACGCCGATTTAATTGGTAAAGCCTTTAGCATTTTCCAAAGACTCTTCTCTATCAATAGAGATTATATCTAATTGACCATTAAACTCGGACTGCAGTTTAGCAAAATCTGGCAGTTCATCGCGACAGAAAGGACACCAAACAGCCCAGGAATTTATGATAGTCGGCGTACCGGCAAAACTTTTCAGCGATATATTATTTCCCTTATAGTCTTTAAGGGTAAGGCCTTTAACTTCTCCTAAATTAGGCAAATCGGTGATGTTATCAGAGTTGGTACCGGCATTATTTTGACTTTCAATATTTTTATCTTGCTCCTGTAAAATAAAGACTCCTATGGCTAAGACTATGATTATAAGAGTTATGATTGATATTTTTTTGTCATATTTTTATTTATTTTACAGATAATACAGAAAAATATTTTTATATTAGTTCGTCAATAATCTGTTGCCAGGATTCATAGGGCAGGGCTCCGGAGACTGGAGTGGTGTTGCCTTCTTTATCTATAATGATGGAAAATGGTGTGCCTCTGCCTCCGGCTTTGGTAGCCTCGGCGCGATCGGTATTAACCTCGTCTATAATTGATTTATCAGACAAACAGGAATTAAATTCTTCGGCATCTATGTTTAAGTTTTGAGCTATGCTTTTGTACAAATCGTTGTCTAGGCTTCTTTGATTTTCAAAAACTTGGTTGGCAAACTCCCAAAAAGAATCTCCCCCACCTAGTTTAGCCACGCACTCCGAGGCAACAGCGGCGCTTTGAGCGTTAGAGTGGATATTAGTTAAAGGAAAGTGTCTGTAAACCCATTTAACCTCACCTTGATAATCTTCAACTACTCTTGAAAGAGTGGGGTGAACTCTTTGGCAGAAAGGACACTCAAAATCGGAGTATTCCACTATAGTGATAGGAGCACCTAGATCTCCTAATATGTGGTCGTCGCTTGAAACCGGTCTTATAGTAGAAGAACTACCCGCTTCATTATTGCGAGTTGGTTGATTATCTTTAAAATTGTTAGAGATTGACGAGGCGACGCCGTCATTACCGCCTCCACCTGAAAATATAATAGCGACGGCTATTATAAGGCTGGCTATTATAATGGAGATTGTAATTGTATAGTTATTGGTTTGATTCATTTTATTTTTATTTTTTCGCTCTCTATGCTTGTTTTGTAAGCTAATATTAATACAGAAAGGTTAATTTTAAATGCCATGCAGACTTGGAGAGACTTTCTCCGGACCGCGATTTTTATATCTTTTAATAAAGTCCTTGATACGGTTTATATTAAATTCTGATTTATTAAAGGTGTCTAACCTCCCCCAGGCGACGACGGCTATATCGCTATCGTTTTGACTTCTTGGTGTAATGATAACTTTATTGCCGGCTAAATCCTTTAAGGTTTTGCGTTCTTGATATGTTTTTTTATCTTCTGAATCTGACATAAAGAAAATTTTATTTTATTTCTAAAAGCTCTTTAAACTTACCTTCGTTAAAACCAATAACTACTTCTTCTTCTCCTTTGTCGTTTGTTATAATGGTTACTGGAACTCCCATTTGGCCAGTCTTG
>Ga0210019_1003315_pt1 | contig 14870 bp, 8 predicted proteins | sample CryGeyCG2114_020_2_FD_183969 | JGI IMG/M metagenome (GOLD analysis project Ga0210019, IMG submission 183969) | Groundwater microbial communities from aquifer - Crystal Geyser CG11_big_fil_rev_8/21/14_0.20 (SPAdes) (version 2) | ecosystem: Environmental > Aquatic > Deep subsurface > Groundwater ...
TGACCAACCCTCCAATACGGGGCAGGTGGAGGGCCGCTTCCGGGTAAATGCAGAAATCGGTGATCCCCGCCACGCGCGGACCCGCGCCCAACTCGAACAGAATTTCGGTAAAGGCCGGGGACAGGGAAACGATGCGTTGCGGGGCAGAGGCCCGTTGGGCCGAAACCGGTCCGGCCCAAAGGCCTCCACCGGGAAACCACACAAGCAGAAACAACCCGAGGGAGAAAACCAGGGTTGAAACGGGGCGAGTCGTTTTTCGGCCCCGAGGCGCAGGCATAAAACAGGGCGCTATCGACAGATGCGTTTTTGGGTTAGACGTTGCCACCGGAAACACCGCGTCCCAGTGAGAAGGAGGGCAAAAAAATCCCCTTTTGGGGAAGGGGATCGATACGGCTTACCCTTCACCTCTCGAACCACGAAGAGTTTGTGAAGCGCTTGCGGATAAGGTCTTCTGGCTCCCGGATCGTTCTCCACCCACCCCTTCCCATTTGACGGATCAAACAGTGGATCTGGCAGGTTTTGTCCCCGGTTACAGCGGCGGGTCCGCGACGGATTCGCACCGTCTTCCAATTTCAGCAAGCAACAATGATCTGGATGTAGCCTAGCAAAATTCGCCGTGAAGTCAACAACGGAATGGGTGGCGAACTCAACTGTTGAAGAATTCGCTGACTTCTTTCAGGTTGTCGGCGTTGACTTCGTGCCTCTGTCCGGTTTCGCGGGCAATGAGGTGGTGCCCCCGGCTCTTCATTTCCTCCAGCGCGTGGTCGGCCAGGAAAGAGGGGACCACGTCGTCGTTGGCGCCGAAAATGCCCAGGATGTGGATGGGAGGCCGAGCGGGTTCCTCATCGGGGATTTCGGGCAAAAACCCGCAAATGGAGGCGACGCGGTGGATGTCATGACCGCCAAACAGGGAATACACCAGCGACGCGGCCGCCCCCTGCGAAAAGCCCCAAAGGCAGATTTGCCCCTCGGCTCCGGGATATTTCTGGTCCAGGAACCGGAAGGACGCCTCCACCATGCCGGAGGCGAATTCCACGAAACGGGCCACGGCCTGTTTTTGCCGGGGACCATCCTCCCACCAGCTCCATAACCCCTTTCCGGCGTCGATGGGACCCTCGGGGTAGACCATCAAGGCGTTTTGGACGGTCAGCTTGTTCCCATAAATAAGCATGTTCTCCGGGGTGGAATCGGCGCCGTGGAACCCGATGAGCAATTTCACCGGACCTTCCGGCTGAATCGGGGTCTCCCCCACGATAACCTTTTTCCCGTCCCATTCCTGATTTTGATACTGGATCGACATGTTCACCTTATTTATGATTTACGGGGATCTGCAATAATCGGGAAACTCCCGGTTGGATTAAGATTCGAGCCGCCCTGAACCCGTTTCGAGAAGCCGCGAGGCCAGACGGACGGCTTCTTCCCGGGACTGGAGGGTCCCCAAAACCCGGCTCTCCTCGACACATTCTAATATATCCCGGAAAAGGGGCGAGGGGGCAAGTCCGAATTCGCGGATCAAGTCGTCCCCGTTGATCAGAGGCGGCTGATCCTTGGCCGGGAGGTAGCGGCCAAAATAAAACGCGCAGGTCTTCCGGGCGGCGGCCAAAAGATCTTTGTCCCCTAAATTCCCGGTGGCTCCCAGCAGGTACAAGGCCGGGATGAGTTCTTCCCCGCTGGCGGTTACATACCGGTACAGGGCGGAATCGTCGGAGGTCCTACCGGCAAACTGCAACCGCGACGAGCGGGCCTGCCGGAAAGATTGGAGGGTCCGGGTCATGTATTGGATTTCAATATTGCTGAATCTCAGCCGATCGAGCACCCGTTCCGCCCCCGGTTGACCGTTCGTTTTCTTCTGTGCTCCCCCTCCCGGGGGCGAAGGGCAATCCCGATCCAGCGGTTCCAATAACGCCGCCATCCGGATCCCTCCGGATTTATCGCTCACGCACGCTCCGGCGCGGTGGGCCCATTCCCCCATAAAAGACTCCGGGGCCGCGAGGAACCGGTCCAGACCTTCCAGATTTTCCAGAGAAGATGATTGGAAGGAAGCGATTTCAGGAACAATCTGCTCCAGAAGCCCGCATTCGCCGAGCCGTTGCACGTTCCGGATGCAGGCGGGGGAGATCAGCAGGGCTTTCAATTCAGAGTTTACCCGTTCCGGGGCGACGGATCGAATGGCTTCTTTCAGGAGGCCGATCTGCTCCAGGGTGCCCGGTTCGATCTCGAATTCCAGCGCCGCCGCAAAACGGAAGGCCCTCAGCATGCGAAGCGGATCGCTCTGAAAAATGGGACCGGGAAGAACCCGCACGATTCCCGCTTCCAGATCCTGTTTTCCCCCATGCGGGTCCAGCCAGTCGGGTTTACCGTCTATAAAATCGGCCAGGGGTTGTCCCATGGCGTTGATGGTGAAATCGCGGCGGGACAGGTCGTCCAGGATGGTTTCTCCCTGCAACTCGCTAAAGTCGTAGACCCTACGGTCCTTGCCCACGACGCGGAACGTTTCCCGCCCGGGAGTGTCGTCGAGGGGAACCAGGGTGAACCGCGACCGGGATGCGAATTCCCGCGCCAGGCGGGATGCGCCCCGGACCGCGAAATCGAAATCGGAGCAATTCCGCTTCAACCAGCCATCACGCAAAGTCCCGCCAACAACGTAAATTAATTCATTAGTTACGCTAATTATATTTATAATTTCCTTTAGATTATTTTGGGGGCTGGCGCTCATTGGTTTTGGGTGAAACGATCGCAAGATTGAAAGGAATCCATCAATTTTACCTTAATTTATTCCCAGCCGGGCACGGAAGGTTTTCGTGCCGGACCGATCCGTCCCGATTTCAATCAGGGGCGGGCCCGTTGCTTCCCATATCCAGGTGAAAAAGGAAGTTGCGTGGTGGGACCGGATTGCAGAACCCCGGTGCCCTCCCAGAAATCGGTTACCTCCACCCGGTTCGGAGCCAGCTCTACCATTCTATAAATGGGTGCCCCATAGGCCTCGTGGGAACCTATAAAGCCCCGTTCGCCGAAATACAGGACCCGGTGCCGGACATTCGATTGCAGGTAAAACAGGAGATTCCCCAGCGATCCCGGTTCCTGCCCCTCCAGTTGCGGAGCGAAGTGGGCCCGCACCGAGCGGTACTCGTTCCGCCGGTCGGGCAGGGGAGTGTAAAGATACGTTCCGGGATCCTCGGCCAGCGGCACTCCATCCAGTACGATCTCGACGGAAAGTTGGTCGTGGTGCGCGTGGCCCCCATAGCCCTTTTGCCCGGTGGGTCCCAACCGCACGGTCAGGTATAGCCGATCGGATCGAAAAACATACAGCCCGAAATCGGGAAACGCCTCCAGAGTCAATGGGGTCAGCAGATCGTCGCCGGGAGCCGGAAATTCCGTCCGGTGCTTTTTCGAAGGCGGGAGGCCGTTCAAGCGCGCGTTCCAATCCTGCCAATCCGCCTCGGACCCGGTCCGGTGAGTTCGGGAATGGGGGGGGGCATCACTTTTCTTATAGGAGGGCAAGGAAGGATTTCCTGCGAGCCGGGAAAGAATTTCCATTTCCAGGGTCCGGGATCCCGCGAATTTCCGGAAATCCTCCCGCCGCCAAAACGCCCATCCCGCCGCCCCGAGGTGGCGATGATCCAGAACGTCCTCGTCCAGCCATTCCGGATCTCCGATCGTTTTGTCCCAGTTTTCGAGATGTGTAAACCGCTTCGCTATTTCCCTCGGGGAAATCATCATAACCTGTTGATTTAATTTAAGAAATCTTCCACTATCGTTGTCCCCGATCTGCACGATCTGCCCCCCCGGTCCCGTAGCCGCCTGGGTGAATTCGATGGCTTTTTCCATTCGTTCCAGGAAGGCCCCAGGAAGGAGGGTTTGCCTCCCGCCCTCGCCGAGGGAATGAACCGGGAGCGGCGATTCCGGTGCGGGGAAGGGAAGCCGGAGAAAGTGTGGGTCGAAATGCCGGAGCGACGCGGTCTCCTCCTCGGGAAGCCCGAGCACCAGGGCGGCGGAATAAAGCATCATCTCCAGAGAGAGCCGGTGGTAGCTGGTCGAGGCTTCAAAGTTCCCGCCATCGGGTAAAAATTGCGAGTCCATTTCCTTGACCAGCTCGGTCACGGAAAATGCCAGCCACGCCCGGGTCTCTGCAGTATTTGAAAGATGAGCGGCGGCGAACAGCAGTCCAGAGATATTGGCCAGGTAATGGTTGCTCCGAAGAACCGGGTCCCACTCCAGATTCTGCGCGATGTGCCGGGCGTGATCCTGGATGGAACCCGTCAGGATCTTTGTGAATTCCGTATCGAAGGTTTCCCCGCCGTTGATGAAAATTCCGTAGGCCGCGAGCCAGTTGGCCACGCGGATGCCCACATCCATCGCGCAAACCCAGTTGACGCCGTACCGGGGCGGGTTGGTGGCGATGAAATCGAGCACCTGGTTCCGATATTCCCTGAGATAAACCTCCGGGGGGACAAATCCTGGATGGTTCCGGCGTGCGTAAAGGCAGGCCAGCGCCAGTTGCGGCAGGTGCTGACCCCGCGCCAGTTCCCACGGAACCTTGATATCGGCTCCGGGGTGCGTTCCATACCGGATTTCCGGGGACCAGGTCTGCTCGCTCCAGCGGTAGCCACTCTTGAAATCGAGTTGCCAGTCGAGCGGGACGTAGGATCCGTCCAGCCGTTTCCAGATCTTTTGAGAAATTTCAAGGTTGGCGGGGTTGATCCGTCCGGTTAACCAGGCGCCCCCGGGGTCCGGGCGGACGGAAGTGACGGGGGGATAAACGTGGCCTTCCACACCCCGGCACCGCATCCCGGGATGCACTTGCACCCATCCCGATCCCAGCAGATCGAACCGGTGGTCGAGGTACCGACGGCAAAGCTTGGCGAGAAGGTTCCCATAACCGGGATCGGACTCCACGTCAACGGCGGGAAACCGGGCGCCGAGGGCTCCGGTCTCCAGTAAATCCTGGGAGAAGGTGGGATACAAACGATCCCGTTTTCGTTTGGCGGCCCGTGCCATTCCCCGGCGGATCCATTTGATCCCCTTTTGCAGGGCGATATGCGGGGGATGGCGGAACAATTCCCGAAGCAGATGGTTCCAGTTCATGGCCGGAGGCCCCCGTCGGCCGATTCGATAATTTTCCGGCTGTGTTCCTTCCAGGTGTAACGGGTTTCTGCTTCTACCCGCGCATTTTTGCCAAGCCGATGGCCCAGCTCCGGATCGCGGAGAACATGGAGGAGTCCGTTCATCAGCGCATCGGCATCCCCCGGCGCGACGAGCCACGCGGTTTCCCCGTGGTTCAGGACGCGGCCGATCTGGTCGAGATTGGAGGCGACGATGGGTTTTCCCATCGCCATGTACTCGAACAACTTGATGGGAGAACCGAAAAAGGGGGTCCCATCGGGATTGGGGACATGCGGGGAAACCAGGATATCGCAGGCCGCGAGGTGTTCCGGGCCTTCCTCCTGGGGGATCAGGCCGGTGACAAGGCAGTTGTCCCCTGCCTTTCCGCTTTCCAGAACCTGTTGCACGCGCGCAAGCGTTTTACCGCCGCCGATGAGGAGCAGGCGGGTCGATTCCCGGCAATCCGGATTTTCCTTCAACAACCGGACGTAGGCTTCGGCGAGAATTTCCGCGCCGTGCCACGGCCCGAAGGTGCCGATGAATCCCAGCACCGTCTTCCCTTCGAGGCCATATTGCCCGCGAACCCGGGAGCCGCTGACGTTCGGGGAATATTTCGTTTCATCGACGGCATTGGGATTCACGAGTATTTTGTGCGAGGGGATACCGCGCCCGGTCAATTCGTCCCGTGACGGTTCGCTGACCACCACGATCCGGTCCGCCCATTGGAGATTCAACAGTTCGATTTCCCGGGCCAGCCGCTCATGGAACAACCGTCCGCTTCCCCAGTTCCGGCTCATCCACAAGACCGATCCATTGTATTCGCAGACGAACGGTACCCGGAACTCCCTTTTCAGTAAAACCCCGGCGTAGTTGAACGGACTGTACCTCTGATAGACCCATTGCGGGGCCAGGAGGCTCCAGTTGTTTTTCACGAATTGAAAAACCTGGCGGGAATAGTGGACGTCGGGCATGTTCGGCAGGTTTGCGCCTTTACGATATTGCGGAAAGCAGAGATGGAAATCCAGGTCGGAAGGGACGCCGGTTAACACGTCGGTACTCACCACCTGGGTGCGGACTCCCAAATTCCGCAGTCCGGAGATCACGCCGCTCGTGTGGGATACGGACCCGCCGCCGGTCAGGTTGAAACTGTGGTCCGTTCGCAAGTACAGCAGGCATGCCGGCTTCGCCATTCCGGGGGCTTCGAATGCCGTCGATTTCAACTGTTCCACTTCCTGCATGATATTTCCGTACAGTCCCGGCCAGCGAAGAAAGTCACCCGCCAGTCGGCCCAAAGAGGAGGATAAGCCGGATTTAGGGGCCACCCTTCCCTTGCCGTCGCGCCATTCCCACCTCCCGGCTCCCGAAACCGCCAGGTAAACTTCAAAAAGATCGCGGAAGGGGATGGCCTCTACATGACCGCAGAGAATGGACACCCCTTTCTTCGGAAATCGCGTGGCCGTTTTCAGGTGCGCGGCGACCTCCGCCAGGGTCACGGTTTCACGGATGTCCATGTCAGGATCAGTTGCCATCGGGGTCGGGGGGAGGCGCGGGTTGCAGGCGAAGTTTTTCCTTCGGATCGTTTCGTGCGGCGTATTCCTTTACCCGGCCGTACCACGACGAGGTGGAGTACAGGTCGTAGCGGCGTTGTTTATATCTCAGGTCTTCCATGCGGGGAATGTTGGCAAGAACCGGGGCTCGAAGCAAGTCTTCGATTCCGCAGGGAAAATGGATGTTGCACGTGGGGTCGAGTATCGCGGGCCGTCCGCCGGGAAAGCCGATCTGGATGACCTCGTGAGAATCTTCAAGCAGGGGCCCCCGTCCGCGGGGATGGTTTTGCGCCACCATGGTGATCCATTGTACGGGATAACCCTCCCGTTGAAGAATTGTGCCCAGCACGACCGCATATCCCCAGCACCAGGCATGTCCGCCGGAAATGATCCGGACCGGATCGCTTCCCTCGGTGGGTTGCGCGGGATCGAGCCTGTTGTAGGTCCATTGCATCGCGTCCAGGGCGCGGGCCAGGAAAAATCCGCCGTCCATAGATTTCCAGGCGCGTAAATAGATCATCCGGTCGAGAGCGGGAGGGTAGGGAGGCATCCCGCATTCTTTGAAGGTATCCACTTCTTCCGTGAAGACGGGAGCGAATCCCCGGTCTTCCAGCCGCAGACGCACCTCGTGGGGAGCGGTTTTCCAGGTATGATTGTCGCAGGCTAGGCCGGGGTTGCGCGCATCGCTCGGCAGGGCGGCAATCAGGACTCCGCCGGGGCGAAGGATGCGGTGAATTTCTTCCAGAACCCGGTCCACGTCCCAGGCATGTTCGAGGACGTTGTCGGCGTACACACAATCGAACGAACCGTCTTGAAATGAGAGGCGCTCGAAATGCTCCACCTGGAACGAGGCCCGGTCCGAGGCGTAGCGGTCCCGGGCTTTGGCGATGAATTCCTCTCCGCAGTCCGCTCCCACGACCTGGGTCCAGGGGTAGAGCCGGGCGATCCGGTCGGTCCAATAACCGGAGCCGCATCCCAGGTCGAGAATGGTTGCACGGTCCAGGGGAATCATTTCCTGGAGGCGGAACGATTGCGCCTCGTTCCTCGATTCCCCCATGATGGACCCATATTCCCTCCGAACCTGGAACCGGGCTTCATCGTCGGCATCGGCGCGCATGCGGGACAAAAGATCCGGCCGGGCCGTCTCCGCCATTTCAGACAGGGTGATAAATTCAAACCGCCCGTCATCGCGGAGCCGATCCAGATTGTCGGCGATTCCATCGAATTGCAGATTGCCCTTGGTATGACCGATCATCACGAAATACTCGTGTCCCGCAAGCCGCTCCGGTTCATAGGAGGGGATGAAGTGTGCGAATGAGCGGGGAAGGATCCGGTTGACCCCGCGCCGCAGGGGACGCAGAGCGGAATAGAGTTGCCCGGCCATGGACTGCAATTTGCGGCGGAAGCGGTGTGTCTCGGTGGAGGATTGCGCGCGGCGGCGGGTTTCGAGGAATCCGAGCAGATGTTGCGCGAACCGGCGGCCTTCTTCCCCGTCGAGGAACCACCGTCGGTCTGGGGCAAACGTGAAGATGGGAAGCTCGACGATGCCCTGTTCCGCCGGCGGCGCTTTCAATTGCGGATCGAACCGGTTGGCGAAGTGGGGTTGATGATCCGAGCAGGCCAGGGTGTAATCGTATCCCCTTTCTTCGGAACGTCCTCCCCGGTAGACGGAAGAGTCGCAAACGATCCCGTGGTGGACCAGCGCTTCGGATATGGCGCGGAAGGGCTGGGCCTGGTAAGCCCCGGCGCGATAGCAGGTGACCCGGTAATCGTCCCGTGCATCGCTCAGCAGGGCTTCGAGGGTCAGCTTGCATTTTCCGATCAATGCCACGATATCGCCGGGATAATCGGCCAGACGCGAGCGGCTCCAGTCCCAAATCCATTGCCCGTCCTTGTGTCGGGCTCCGAGTTCCGGCAACCAGTTGGGGTGAAGGTGGAGTTGCACATCGTGGCCTCCTGCCACGGCCTGTTTCCATTGCGATTCCATTTTTTCGGCGATGGCGGCATCATTGGCCTTCAGCCAGAAATATTCACCCATTTCCGCAAAGATCGTGAGCTTCAGATTCCGCTCGTCGAATAATTCGAGCAGGCGGTTCATGGGATCGAAGATGTCGGTGGTCCAGTCGATGGACTTTCCCTCCGGAACAGGGTGCCAGGTTTCGTAGTCCACGGTCACCGCGACCAGGTGCCGCTTTCGGCGTGCGAGGAATACCCCGTGACCCGATTCGAGTCGGAACTGCCGCTCCACCGCGAAGCATTGCTCCACCATTCTTTGCAATTCCTCGAACTCGAGGTAATTCTTGCCGGGACACCAGGCGGAGATGAAGGCGATGCCGCCGGGAGAAAGGTGGCCGGAAATCCATTCCAGGGAGCGGACCTTGCTTGCCTCGTCAAGGTAATAAATGACGTCGCTGTAAATAATGGTGTCGAACGATTCCCGGTCCAGCGGGGTTTGCCGGAGGGAATCGGCGGAGGCTTGAACGAAGCGGATGAAGGGGTAGCGGGATTGACCTTTGGAGATCGCTTCCGCGGCCACCTCGACGCCGGTCAGGTTCTGGAAATTCCCCTGAAACCGGCTGAGGAAAGCGCCGAATCCGCACCCGATGTCGAGCAGGGAGTTTCGGGACCGCGCATGGGATTGGATTTGGTCAAAATAAAAATCGTAGCGGCCGGAACGGGCGTTTCCGATATTCCACGGGTCGCTTTCCTCCCGATAGATTTTGGAAAAATTACGGACGACTTTCATCGGCGTTCAAGTGTTGAAGGACATAAATATATTGTACCAGCAGGACCAGCGCGTAGCATAAAAGTGAAGCGATTGCGGCGCCGGAAATTCCCAGCGCCGGGATCAGGAATCCATTCAAAACGATGTTTGCCCCCGCCGCCAACACCCACACCTGCACCCCGAACCAGGGAAGTCCCACGGAGGCGAGATAGACGGAGAGAATATTATTGATTCCGTAAAACACCATCGCCGGGCAAAGCCACAAAAAGGCGGGAACCGAGGGTAAAAATTCCGCGCCGAACATCAATCGAACGACGGGGGAGGCCACCAGCGCGGCGCCTCCCGCCAGCATAAGCATGATGCCGCCCAACACGAGAGAGGCGTTTTTCGCCAGCTTCCATTTTTCAATCAGGCCGGGAAGGGTCGACAACCTGGGGAACAACACCGTGCCGACCACCGCCGGAAACAGATAGAGCATATCGGCCATGGCGGAGGAGATGGAATACTGCCCGGCGTCGCTGGCCCCCAGGAGGTACTTCACCATCAACAGGTCGATCTTCAGAAGCAGAAACGCGAAGAAACACGCCAGGTAAGCTTTCAGTCCATAAGGAAGACCGCCCTTCAATAATGCCCACGAAAACCCGGCCACGGGAATTAACCAGGGCCGGAGGAACCACAACCCGAGAAAGAAAATCGCCATCGGGGCCAGGATGCCGCAAAAGAAAACTTTTTCGACCGTGACCGGGGTGAAGGCGAGAACGATCCCCAAGGCCAGAAGCGAGAGCGACCGTCCAATGATGTCGGTGAGATTATAAAAACGTACCCGGTTCAATCCGAGCAGGAGATTTTGCAGGAACATCCCCGACAGGCTGAAGGGAATGGCCAGGCAGGCGCCCCAGAGCAAGGGGTCCTGAACCGGCGCCAGCGAGGGAAAGAGGCGGCAGGCCCCCCACCCCAACAGGCCCATCACCCCGCCCAACCCGAACCCGGCAACGAGAGAATTGACGATCAGTACCGGCGCGGTGGATTTGTTTCTGGAAACGTAATAGGTGGCCGAGGAATGAAGTCCAAGATTTCCGAACTGGACGCCGATGGAGACGAGCGCAAACGCGATGGCGTACTCGCCGCGTCCCTCCGGACCCAGAGCCCGTGCCACGAGGACCGTGGACGCGAGGCCCATGAGAATGAGCAAAATTTTGGCTCCGAACGTTTCGCCCACTTTTCGGACGAAATCGGACTGGGCCGCGGTTCGCATCAAATTCTTTCCGGATCGAAGCGGGGTCAACATGGATTAATGGGTCTGCCTTGGGTTAAGGTTGATGGACGAATTCCTTCCACCACAGGGCGAAATTGAACAGGTACCACACCTGGGAGCCGCTTCCCTTCTCGATAAGTTTCAGCACCTCGCCGCGATCCAGAAAATCCGTTTGGTCGCAAAACTCCATGAGCTCGCTTCGGATGCGCGTTCCCAGCCGGTCCCGCAACCATTCGTGCAAGGGTACGCCGAACCCCTGTTTGGGACGATGGATCAATTCGTCGGGGATCAACCCCGTGACGGACCTCTTGAGGAGATGTTTTAATTCCCCGTTTCGGGTTTTCATGGCCGAGGGGATGCTGAAGGCCAGCTCCACGAATTTGTGGTCGAGAAAGGGCACCCTTCCCTCCAGGCTGACGCCCATGCTCATTTTGTCCACGCGCATCAACAGCAGTTCGGGAAGCCGCAGGTTGAGATCGAGATAAGACATCCAGTTCAGAGGGGACGGTTCCCACGAATTCCCGGAAAATCTCCGGTGGATTGGGGCCAGGGCCTCCCACGAGGAAAAATTCCTGAACTGGTGGCGAAGCCGGGACGAAAGGAGACGTTGTTTCTGTCCCTCCGTGAACGCTTCGGCCCCGCCCCAGAATACCGGTTGATGCTGGCATGCGCGTCTCAGCCATTCATAGTAAAAGGTTTGCTCGCGTCCCAGCGCGCGAAGCCCGGTCAACAGGAGCTGTTTCACCGCACGGGGCACCGGCCATCGATTTTTCCGTTCCAGGTCGAGGGCCATCTTCCATCCGGGATATCCCCAGAACAGTTCATCGGCGCCTTCACCGACCTGGCAGACGGTCACCCCGTTGTCCCGTGCCAGTTTGGAAACGTAGTAAACGGGAACGCAGACCGGATCGGCGATGGGCTCGTCCTGCAGGTAAACCATTCGCGGCAGGAAATCGAGGAGGTCGTCCAGGGTCAATTCCTTCTCATGGTGCTCCGCGCCAACCTTACCGGCCATGATGCGGGCAAAATGAAGCTCGTTCCGGCACGAACGGTAATCGCCAGCATAGCCGATGGAAAAGGTTTTGACCGGACGGGATTCCCCCTCCGAAAACAAGGCGGTGTTGGTGCTCGAATCGATTCCTCCCGAAAGGAAGACCCCGATCGGAACGTCGCTCATCTTTCTCAATCGAACGGCGGTCCGCAATTCATCGAGGATCCTTCGGCAGACCTCGGCCTCCGATTGTTCCCGCATCGGGTGAACGTGGTCCCACACGTCCCAGTACCGCGTCTCCCGCATGTCTCCCGAAGCGGCGATCCGGAGCCAGGTTCCGCCGGGAAGTTTATGAATCCCCTCGAACAACGTTTGGGGAGCGGGAGACGTGAGGAAAGAAAGATAATGATAAAACGCCTCTTCGTTCACCGCGCGGTTCTGGGCGGGGTCGCTCAACAGAGCCTTGATCTCGGAGGCGAAGAGGATCCGGTTCGACTGCCTGCTGTAGTAGATGGGTTTGATCCCGATCCGGTCCCGGGCCAGCCACAATTCTTTTTTAGTGTCATCCCAGAGCGCAAGGGCGAACATCCCCCGGAATCGGTGCAGGCAATCGATGCCCCATTCCTCGAATGCGTGCAGGATCACCTCGGTGTCGGAGTGATCGGTCTTCCAGCGATGGCGGCCGGTCTGTTCCAGTTCATTGCGAATTTGCGCGTGATTGTAAATCTCCCCGTTGTAGCTGATCCAGAGCGTGCCGTCCTCGTTGCACATGGGTTGCGCGGCGGCAGGGGAGAGATCGACGATGGAGAGGCGGCGGTGGCCCAGCCCGATTCTTGCATCGCCCGAAACCCAGGTGCCGAATCCGTCGGGCCCCCGGTGAACCATCGTTTCCCGCATGCGCGTGATGAACGGTTCCGTGACCGGGGATTTTCCGGGATCGAACGACAGGGCTCCAGCGAGACCGCACATAAAGGGACCTCTAATTTTTACCATTAGCCCTGAGCGGGCCTTTTAGAAAGGAGGGACTGATTTTCCCGAGCTCCTGGAAACCATAACAAAGGTTGACCAGATGGTACAGGTATACGTTGGCCATGTAGCTGTTTAAAAAATTGGAGATCAGGATCAACAGGGTTTGATAGGCGAGGATCGCCAGCAGGAGCAGGAAGAAGACATCCTTTTGCTTCAGGGAAACATACAGCGTACAGGGAGAGAGGGCCAGAGAAAAAAAGACCACGAAAATTCCGATGAGGGCCGACGCGGTGTGGAGCGCGATGGCCGCAAGCTCCGATGGGGCATAGTTGAAAATTCGGAGTGGATGATGAAAAAGATGGATGCGGCGTTCGGTAAACTGCCGATAGCAATCGGGATGGCAATCGGGGGATTCATAAAACTCGCCATGATACACGCCGCCGAGCAAAAGCGTCCTGAAGGTATAAAAAACCTTGCGCGCAAATTCACCCGGGTCGTCCGCGACCCGTTTGAAAAACTCCTGCTTGAGAAACCGGTCTTTTTCATAGACCGTGTAAGGCGTGACCTCGCCGAATTTTTCCTTGACCAGAGACCGCAAGAGCGGGTCTCCGTCGAATGGAGTGATCCCCCATGTGTTATCCGGGAGAGTTCCCAGTCCCATGAACAACACCGCGCCCGAATTGGTCGAAGTGAGGAGATAATGACCGGTGGCTTTCTTTGCATACAGCGCCCAGGGGACCAGCATCAGGTAAACGGAGACGGTCCAGACGGCGATTTTCCGGAGTTCCCGGATTCGAAAGTTAAAAACCGCGGCGGTGATGAGCGCCCATCCCACCGGCATCAGGTAGTAGTCGGATCGAAAATTCAACGCCAACCCGAAGGCGAGTCCGGAGGCGATCAGGCCCCGGATCCCGGCTGTGGGTGCGGTCATCCCGCGAACCCATCCCAGGAGCGACAGCAGGATCAGGCTGACGGCGGTACTGTAAGGCCAGCGCACCGAGTGGAAGGCGTACCAGGGTATCGAGACGATCAGGAAACACTTGAGGGCCGATGCCGATTTTTCCTGGAGGCGCCCCGAGGATTCAAGGTGCCGGACAAGGAAATATGCGGAGGCGACCGCCAGAGCGTTCTGAAAGAGGAACAAGGCCAGGCGGTTCTCGGTGATCAGGAAGACCCATCCGTATCCCCACATGGGGAAGGTGGGGGTGGCTTGGGGAACGGCATGGGGATCGAATCCGGAAAGGATGATTTGCCGGAAGTCACGGTAATGCGGAAGAATTCCGGACATCCCCTGAGAGTCGAAGTTGAGTCCCATGACCAGCAGGGACATTCCCGCCATGAGCGGGAGGAAGTGCCGGCTGGCGAAGGTGAGGGTCAGGCGAATCCATTTTTGGCATCCGGTTTCCTCCGGGCGGGGCGTGGCCATCAGGAAGTGAGCAGGTGTTTTTGGACCTGGAAAGCGATTTGCATCGCCTGCAACTGTTGCCAGAGCGGGATGGGCCACTCGCCGCCTTGTTGAACGGCCCGGGCAAAGGCTTCCAGTTCTTCCCGGTGGCCCTTCTCGGGAAACTTGGTTTCCAGCCCCTTTTCGGCCAAGCCCGCCACGCGGAGTCTCCGGTAATCGCTCAACGCGATGACCTTCCCGTCAAAGAACATTTCCAGGTGTTCCTTCGGGTAATCCTTGTGTCCCATGGACGTGTACACCAGGGTGGCCAGGGACCCGTCCTCGAAAGTCAGGGTGGTTATGAAATTATCATCGGTCCGGTACAGCCTGCTTTGACGAATGGTTCGGGCCTCCACCGTTTTGATCTTTGCCTGGGTCCAGAACGTCATCAGATCGTAAATGTGGCAGGCTTCGCCGATATTTCTTCCGCCACCGGCTTCCTGATGCACCCAATGGTCATTGGGCAGGAACCCGGCGTTCATCTGATAGTCCATGATGAGGGGTTGCGTCCTCCCGCTCAGGAGTTGATTGATCCGCTGGGCGAAGGGGGAGAAGCGGCGATTGAATCCGGTCATGAGCAGGGGCGGCGTTCGATCTTTCGGAAACGAATCGTAAAAGGCGGCGATGGACTGCAATTCCTCTTCGTTGAGCGCGAGGGGTTTTTCGACCAGAACGTGTTTGCCTGCCTGCAGAGCCTTGAGAACCAGTTCGGCGTGGGAGTCGTGCCGGGTGGCGATGAGAACGGCGTCGATTTTGTCATCGGCCAGAAGTTTGTCCGGATCGGTCGTGGAGTAGGAAGCGCCAAATTGTTTGGCCGCGGCGGCGGCGGAATGGCC
>Ga0210019_1003317_pt1 | contig 14865 bp, 11 predicted proteins | sample CryGeyCG2114_020_2_FD_183969 | JGI IMG/M metagenome (GOLD analysis project Ga0210019, IMG submission 183969) | Groundwater microbial communities from aquifer - Crystal Geyser CG11_big_fil_rev_8/21/14_0.20 (SPAdes) (version 2) | ecosystem: Environmental > Aquatic > Deep subsurface > Groundwater ...
GCCGAAGAAATTAAAATTCGAGTTGGCAGGGCATTGCCTTTTAAAAAAGAAGAGACCTTTGAAGTACGAGGCAGGGATTTAATAAAGGGTTTGCCCCGCAATATTAAAATTTCAGCCAATGAAACAGCCAAAGCAGTCGCTCCTGTGTTAGAAAAAATTATTGAGGGCATCAAGCATGTTCTACGAGAGACACCCCCTGAACTTTCAGCTGATATTATGAACAAAGGCATGATTTTATCTGGTGGGGGCGCACTTTTGCGAGCATTAGATCAATTAATCGCTAAATCCACGGGTGTGCCTTGTTTTGTGGCTGACGAACCCCTCTTTTGCGTGGTTAAAGGTACTGGGGTTGTTTTAGAAAACCTTGATATTTACAAGAAAACAATTATGACCAAAAAGTAAGATAATAATTGTAAGATAAATTGAAATAAATAAGGGCTACAGAAATATATCTGTAGCCCTTAAAGTTATATTTTTATTTTTTACTTTATAAAGGCGAGGCCAGGGCTTCGTCTTTTTTATTAGGTAGAATTATGCTAAAATATAGGATATGCAAGAGCAAGTAATCAAGTGGCACAACAAGCAATGGGATTATTTAATGGGAGCGATTAAACAGGGCAAAATGAGCCATAGTTTTGTGTTTTCTGGGCAAAATGGCTTAGGTAAAAAAGAATTAGCCCTCCTGCTTTTGAGGGTGTTGAATAATAAGCAAGAGCTTAAAGTGCCTGATTTAATTGAAGTTGAGCCCAATAAGGGTTTTATTTCAATTGAGCAAATAGAAAACTTGCAAAAAGAGCTGGCCTTAACCCCTTTTCAAGCTAATTTTAAGGCAGTTTTAATCCATAAGGCAGACAAGATGAATAAAGATGCCCAGAATCGGCTTTTAAAGACCCTAGAGAGCCCTAATCAAAAAACGATTTTTATTTTGTTGAGTTCGAAAAAAAATGTTTTATTGAAAACAGTAATATCTCGTTGTCAAGAAATAAAGTTTTTCCCTTTATTTTTTGAAAAAATGGTGGTATTTTTTGAGCAATATAAAAGCCAAGAAAATTTTAAAGAAATTCTTTTTTTAGCCCAAGGTCGACCCCAGATGGCCTTAAGTTTTTTTGAGAATAAAGATCTTTTTGAAAAACAACAAAAAAAGCTTCAGTTTATCGATCAGGTTGTTAAAACTAACTTGCTTTCTAGGTTTAATTTGTCTAAAAAAGTTTTTAAAGAAAGAAAAGACGAAGAAGAAAGTTTTAACTTAAGCGACTTTATTAAAGAATTGATTAGTTTTTTGCGCTGGGGTTTGCTTGCCAGGGAGGGGGTTAAGCAATTTTCAGAGGGGGCTGTTTTGTTTGATTTTTCTGAAAAGTATGATCCGCTGACCTTAAAAAGGGTTTTAGGAAAGGCCGAGGAGTTGCAATTTTTATTTGAAACCTTTAAGATAAATAAAAGGCTGGCTTTTGAAACCCTAATGCTTCAACTGCCCTAAACCTAAATTAGTAAAACTTAACTCAACAGCTCTGGGATATAACTTCAAAGAGTCCAATAAGTGGTTAGACCTTGTGATACTTTTATACTCTTTGAAGTTAATCCCTTCGCTGTTTCGTTAATTTTTTTAAGATTATGGAATTTCAAGAAATAATTAATTCAATCAGGCCCGAGATAGAGATACTTTTAGCTGACTACAAAGCCGAGTTAATGAAATTAAGAACGGGCCGCTTGTCGCCAGCTTTAATTGAAGATATTGAGGCCAATTGTTTTGGCTCTTTGTTGCCCTTAAAGCAAATGGGTAGTATTTCTTCGGTTGGGCAAAGAGAGCTTTTATTTACAACTTGGGACAAGTCGTATGTAGAAGGGGCTGTAGCTGGTATTGAACAAGCGGGCTTGGGCCTTTCAGTTAGGATTGATGGCCCCAACATTTATTTAACAGCACCGGCTTTAACTGAGGACTCAAGAAAAAATTTGGTTTTGGTCTTGAATAAGAAAAAAGAAGAGTTTTTCCAAGAATTAAGACGTTTAAGAGATAAGGTCTGGAAAACTATGCAAGACAAAGGGCAAACTGGTGAGCTAAGAGAAGATGATAAGTTTAAAGGCAGAGACAAGTTAGACGAATTCACCAGAGAACAGCGTGATAAAATGGAAGAGATAGCAATTAACAAGGAGAAAGAAATAATGGCTTAGCAACAGAGCAAGGGGGTTATTTTTTAAGCAGAAACACCCGTCCCCCCGGCACCCTAAGCTTAAAAAATAACCCCCTTGCTTTGTTGCTTTTATAAAGACATGTTGTTAATAACTATTTTTATTGTTTTATTTAGTTTGATTTTATTAACCGCTCTGCATGAGTTAGGGCATTTTTTATTTGCTAAAAAATTCGAGATGAAGGTTGAAGAGTTTGGGGTAGGTTACCCGCCCCGAGTTATTGGCAAGAAAATTAAAGGCACCCTATATTCTTTAAACCTTTTACCTTTTGGTGCTTTTGTTAAAATTAAAGGTGAAGATGGCTCAAAAGATGGCGAGGCAAAACTAAACGATAGCTTTACTTCAAAGCCAATTTGGCAAAGAGCCATTGTTTTGTTTGCTGGAGTCGCTGTTTTTTGGGTGGTTGCTTTTTTAATTTTTACTATTGTTGCAGGCATCTTTGGTATACCCTCCCCCGTACCCGATACAACCGAAATGCCCGGGGCAAAAGTTCAAATTATCGCTGTCATGGCTGACTCTCCCGCCCAAAGGGCTGGCTTAAAACCAGGGGACACTATCTTATCCCTTAAAACAGAAGAAATAGAACTTAAGAAGACAAATAAAACCAATGAAGTTCAAGAATTTATCTTAGAAGCTGGAGAAAAAGAAATTAGCTTTGTAATAGAGAGAAATAACGAACAAATTGAAACTAAAGTAACACCTAAACAAGTCGCTGATTTAGGCCGAGTTGGCGTAGGGGTAAGCTTGGTAAGGGTAGCTGAAATTAAAACTGTTTGGTATAAAGCACCTCTTGAGGGCTTGGTTTTGACAGGTAGATTAACTAAGGCCATTCCTTTGAACCTTTATTTAGCTCTAAAAACAAAAATTACAGGTGGAAAAACAAGCGGGATTGAAATTGTTGGCCCGATTGGTTTTGGCAAAATGTTGGGGCAAAGTTTTGAAAGTGGCTTGGGTAATTTCTTGGTTTTAATGGGGATGATTGCTATTTGGCTGGCTTTATTTAATTTATTTCCGATCCCTGCCTTAGATGGCGGTCGGCTTTTGTTTTTGGGGATTGAGGCCGTCAGAAGAAAGCCAATGAACCAAAAAGTTGAACAAAGTATTAATACTTACTTTTTTTTGGCCTTAATTGGTTTGATGGTTTTACTTTCCATAAAAGATATTATTAATTTATTTTAAAATAAAATGTTACAAAAAGAGTTGTTTACTAAAACAGAGAAACAAAGCCCTAAAGGCGAGGAGAGCAAAAATGCTATTTTATTACAAAGGGCTGGCTATATTGCTAAAGAAATGGCAGGGGTTTACACTTTCTTACCTTTAGGTTTTTTGGTGTTGAAAAAAATAGAGCAGATTATAAGAGAAGAAATGTTAAAATTAGGCGCTTTTGAAATTTTTATGCCTAGTTTAACCTCGGAAAGTTCTTGGGAGAAAACCAAAAGAGCCGAGATGGATGTTTTGTTTCATTTAGAAGGCCGAGATAAGTCAAGGTTGGTTTTAAACCCGACCCACGAAGAAGTGATTACCCCTTTAATGAAAAAATATATTTCTTCTTACAAGGATTTACCAATTTCTACTTTTCAGTTTCAAAATAAGTTTAGAAACGAACCAAGGGCTAAATCAGGTATCTTAAGAACAAGAGAGTTTATGATGAAAGATCTTTATTCTTTTCATCAAAATGAAAATGATTTAGAAAATTTTTACGAGAAGGTAAAAGAGAATTATTTTAATATTTTTGAAAGGGTTGGTTTAAAAGAACAAACTGTTTTAACTTTTGCCTCTGGTGGGGCCTTTAGCAAGTATTCGCATGAGTTTCAAACGATTTGTCAAGCTGGCGAAGATATAATTCACTTGTGCGAAAAGTGTGGCATTGCGATAAATAGTGAAATAATCACTGAACAAAGAACTTGCCCTCAATGCGGCAATTCTTCTTTAGAAGTTAAAAAAGCGGTTGAGGTGGGTAATATCTTTAAATTAAGAACTAAATTTTCCGAGAGTTTTGCTTTAAAATTTAGAACCAAAGAAGGTCAAGACGATTTAGTTGAAATGGGTTGCTATGGAATTGGTTTGGGTAGGTTGATGGGTGTGATTGTTGAAATATACGCTGATGAGCAGGGTTTAGTTTGGCCTAAAGAAGTTGCTCCTTTTAAAGCACATTTACTTTGTTTAGGGGGAGATCAAGAAAGAGTTATGGCTGATAAACTATATAAAGAATTACTTGCTAAAAATCAGGAAGTTTTGTATGATGCAAGAGATGTTTCATCTGGTGAAAAGTTTGCTGATGCTGATTTAATCGGGTTGCCCTTACGGGTTATTCTTAGCGAAAAAACCTTAAGCCAAGACAATGTTGAGATAAAAGAGCGGTTAAGTGAGAAAGGAGAACTTGTCAAAATAAAAGATTTACCTAAGGTTTTGGAGGAATTTTAAAGAAAATATGTTTAACAAATTATTAAGTTATTTTAACGAAGATATTGCGATTGATTTAGGCACGGCCAATTCAGCTGTTTATGTTAGAGGCAGGGGCATTGTTATCAATGAACCCTCGGTTGTGGCGGTTAACCAGAGAACTGGCCAGATTTTAGCTGTGGGAGAGGAAGCTAAAAAAATGGTAGGCAGAACTCCAGCTCATATCCAAGCAGTTAGGCCATTGGTTCGGGGGGTTGTTTCTGATTTTGAGGTAACCGAGCAAATGTTAAAGCATTTTATTGATAAAGCCCATAAAAAGAAGTTTATTTCTTTAGCTTGGCCAAGAGTTATTTTAGGTATACCCTCAAGGGTGACTGAAGTTGAGAAAAAAGCAGTTGAAGATGCCGCTAAGTCAGCAGGGGCGAGAGAAGTTTTTTTAATTGAGCAACCGGTGGCGGCCGCCATTGGGGCCAGGTTGCCTATTCAAGAAGCTAAAGGCAATTTTATTATTGATATTGGCGGGGGCACAACTGACATTGCTGTTTTAAGTTTGGGCGGGATTGTTACAAGCCAAAGTTTAACGATAGCTGGTGATAAGCTCTCTGAAGATATTATTAATTATGTGCAACAAACTTTTAAGCTTTTGATTGGAGAACGTACCGCTGAAGACGCTAAAATAGCTATTGGTCAAGCCATTTCATTTAAAGAAAAGAAAGAATTTCCACTGCGGGGTAGAAACTTGGTGACGGGTTTGCCTGAAGAGGTTATTGTCAATTCCGAAGATATAAGGCATGCGATGCAGGGCTCATTAGATCAAATCGTTGAAGCTGTTAAACAAACCATTGAATCAACCCCGCCTGAAATTTTAGCTGATGTAATGACAAATGGCATTCATTTGGTTGGCGGCGGGGCTTTACTTAAGGGGCTTGATATTTTATTAGCTGAAAATACTAAAATGAGGGTGCAAATTATTGAAGACCCTCTAACAGCTGTGGTTCGGGGCGGGGGGATAGTGCTTGAAAACTTAGATGAACTCAAAGAGGTTTTAGCTGATATCCAAAGCACAGACACGCCTAGATAACATGTAAAATGTCAAATATAAAATGTTATGATTTCAAAGGAAGATGTTAAAAAAATAACTGATCTAGCTCGGCTACGTCTTTCAGAAGAAGAAATAGCTAAAATGCAAAAGGACTTAGCTGAGATTTTAGAATACACTAACCTTTTAAATAAAGCTGATGTTTCTTTAGTTAAGGCCTCTTTTGGCTCTAAGAATAAAGAGAATTTTTTAAGGCCTGATAAAGTGCAAAGCATTTCAGAAGGAACAAGGCAAGACATTCTTGGTCAGTTTTCTGAAAAACAAGGCGATTATCTTAAGGTTAAAAAAATATTAACATGATAAAAGATAATTTTACTATTAAAAAAATTCAAGAGGGCTTAAAATGTAAAGATTTTTCAGCGGTTGAATTAGCCAAAAAATATTTGAAAGTTATTGAAGAAAAAGATAAAGATATCCATGCTTTTTTGGAAGTTTCGGAAAATATGGCTTTAAAGCAAGCTCAAGAGGTTGACGAAAAAATAGCTAAGCAAGAAAAATTAACACTTTTAGCTGGCGTGCCTTGTTCGGTAAAAGATGCTATAATGGTAGAAGGATTGAAATGTACGGCTGGTTCAAAGATGCTTAAAAATTACAAAGCGGTTTATTCAGCCACTTCAGTTAAAAAAATAGTTGAGCAAGGTGCTCTTATTTTAGGTAAAACAAACTTAGACGAGTTTGCGATGGGTTCTTCCACAGAACATTCTGCTTTTGGCCCCACAAAAAATCCTTGGGATTTAACTCGAGTGCCTGGAGGCACTTCAGGTGGGTCGGTTGCTTCGGTTTCAGCTGGCGAAAACATTTTTTCTTTGGGGTCTGATACAGGTGGAAGTATCCGCCAGCCAGCTAGTTTTTGCGGCGTGGTTGGCTTAAAGCCAACCTATGGCGCTGTTTCAAGGTATGGTTTGATTGCTCATGGTTCATCTTTAGAACAAATAGGCGCAATAGCTAATAATGTTGAAGATTGCCAAACAGTTTTTAATACCATTAAAGGAAAAGATGAAAAAGATGCCACCTCGGTTGCCTTGTCTTTCCCAACTACCAACCTGCCTACCGGCAGGCAGGTGGCAGGCAGGACTACCAATTATAAGATAGGGATACCGAGGGAGTATTTTGGAGAAGGGTTAGACGAGGAGGTCAAAGAAAGTGTTTTAAAGGCAGTTAAGGGCTTAGAAGAACAGGGTTGCCAGGTGAAAGAAGTTTCCTTGCCTCATGCTGTCTATGCTTTGGCTTGCTACTATATTATTTCAACTTCAGAGGCGTCAGCTAACTTAGCTAGATATGACGGGGTAAGATACGGGCATAGAGCGAAAAGTCAAAAGCAAAAAGCGAATAGCTTATTAGAAGATTATATAGCAGATAGGAGCGAGGGTTTTGGTAGTGAAGTTAAGCGAAGGATAATTTTGGGGACGTTTTGTTTATCATCTGGTTATTATGATGCTTATTATCAAAAAGCTCAAAAAGTTAGAGAGTTAATTAAACAAGATTTTGCTTTGGCTTTTGAAAAAGTTGACCTACTAATAACGCCAACTTCACCTTTTTGTGCTTTTAAACTAGGTGAGAAGTTAGATGACCCCTTGCAAATGTATTTAGCTGATATTTATACTGTTTCAATTAATTTAGCTGGTTTACCGGCCTTATCAATGCCGTGCGGCTTAAATAAAGAAAAACTGCCGATTGGTTTGCAAATTATTGGCCCACATTTTACTGAAAATAAGATTTTTGACTTAGCAAAAAAAACCGAAATAACTTTAGAAAAATAAACTTAGAAAATGATTAAAAATCAAACTAAGATGACGAATTAAGAAATTATTTTTTCATTTTGGTATAAGTTTTGTCATTTTGACCTATTGTGCCTGATTTTATTGACTTAACAACCCCAGGTGGGGGAATAAACGAGCAAAACCTGCAAACAGCGGTTTCGGGGCTAAGAGGGGAACTGGATTTTTTGGTTTCAAAACAACTTCAAGATAAGCTTTTTTGGTACAAGTGGAGTTCTATTTTTGTTTCTATTTTGTTTTTAGTTTTAATTTTTGCTATTTTAAAAAAAGATGGCTTTGATTTTTTTGTTTCAACTTCTGGCGATGAGATTCAAGACCGCAAAAGTTATAAGGACTTAGGTCTTAAAAAAGCTCAAAAGCAATGGCAAAAGATAAAGTTAAGGTTTCAAAAGCCGTCTGAGTCCTATTTAAAACTAGGCCTGATTGAAGCCGAGAACTTTTTAGATGAGGTTCTAAAACGAATGGGCTTAGGGGGTGAGGATTTAGAGCAACGGTTAAAGCACCTGAAAGAAGGGGATGTGCCAAGTATTGTTCGGTTAATGGAGGCGCATCAAACTTGTCAAGACATTATCCGTGACCCTGATTATAAGATTTCTAAAGAAGAGGCCTTAAGTAAATTTAATATCTTTGAAAATTCGTTACAGGCCTTAAACTCCTTGTAATTTGTCATTTTTTAGGTTAAGATAAAAGATATAAAATTTTTATGCCTGCTAAATATAAGTTTGCTAAAAATGAAATTGAGGAAATGAAGGCGATGCATTTAGATCCAAAAATTAAAATAGATAAAATTTGTAAAAAATTTAGAGTTAGCGATGACACCGTAGCAAGAGCAATGAGAAGATATGGCGTTCCTATGAGAGTTACGGTATCAACCGATGTGCATTACTGGGATAGGAGCTATCGCAATAATTCTCCTGGTAATTTAGTTTTGCTTTGCCCTAACCATCACAGAGAGGCTTATTTGGGCATTATTACTAAAGATAATTTTAAAGAAGTAAAAAAGAAAAATTTGCGGGGTGGACCAGTAGTAGGTTGCTAGGCTCATAACCTAGAGACTCCCGTGCAATTCGGGACCCCGCGACTATTATTAATCTACGAAAAATTATCAATTGTTATTTTGGTGTGGTTTTGCGTGTAATTTTTCAATAAGCCGACGTAGCTCAGTTGGCTGAAACGCCAATGTCTTGGCGTTTCAGGGGTTTTTAGGCAAATGTTTCATTTGCCGTTAAAAACCCAGGCAGCCACGTCCTCCATATTACCACTAACTTTATTCAAACACTCCAAATTAAGCCGACGTAGCTCAGTTGGCTGAAACGCCAATGTCTTGGCGTTTCAGGGGTTTTTAGGCAAATGTTTCATTTGCCGTTAAAAACCCAGGCAGCCACGTCCTCCATATTACCACTAACTTTATTCAAACACTCCAAATTAAGCCGACGTAGCTCAGTTGGTTAGAGCATAGCATTCATAAAGCTAAGGTCGGAGGTTCGATCCCTCCCGTCGGCACACCCTGAGTAAAGCTATCCTTTAAGTTAGCTTGCTTTTTTTGTCTTTTTTGCTATATTTAGATTAATGCGGGTGTAGCTTAGCCCGGTTAAAAGCGCCAACCTGTCACGTTGGAGAACGCCAGTTCAAATCTGGTCACCCGCGCATTATATATCATTAATTTTATATTTCAGAGCAAACATTATTGCCCTGTTTTATCTTTTTATTTTCTGAACATCCCACATCCCGTGCGATTGCACGGGATGTGGGAGGTTTTTAGTTGATTTTTTGGATTTTATATGGTAGAAAAAAGTAAGTATAAAGTAAGCGAATAAGTGAATCTTAACAATTAGGAGGCGATAGAGTTGTTAGCTTCTAAAAAAGAATTGCGAGAAGGCGTACAAAAACGACTTGCCAAGCTTAAAAAGGGCGACCTTTTTGATGTTGGCGGTTCAATGCATTATATTTTTATTCGAGAGAGTGGTAGTAAGGGTGTGTATTTTGTGATAGAATTGAACGCAAGTCACAGAATTTTGATTGTGAATAATCATAGCACGCCATGGTCGTTAATTGATTTTAGCCACGCCACTTACTTGAATGTTAATGTTTAAAAGGTTTTTTAGTTTCCAGGGTAGTCATCGTGCTACCCTGTTTTTTTATTCTCAACCACTCCTATTTTTCTCTTACAAATTGTGCGACCGCACAATTTGTAAGAGAATTTTTTTATTGGTTTATTTGGTTATGTGGATAATTAGGGGCTTGTTTTTGGGTTTTATTTAAGTTAAAATAGGGGAAATGAAAAGAATTATGGCTAAAAATGAGAGAATAACTGAAAATATCGTCCGTAAAAAATTAGAAGTTGTTGGCATAACAGATGCTAACGGTTTTATGATTGATGAGCAGAAAAGTCAAAATCCTTTAATTGAAAAATTGCTAAAAACAGCCAGTAAGTCAGGGGGGGGAGTAGGCAAGCCCGAGTTTATTATTTCTAACCCAAAAGACAGAGATTTTATTTTAGTTATTGAATGTAAGGCAGACATTAAAAAACATCAATCGTCAACAGGTGACCAATATAAAGATTACGCAATTGATGGGGTTTTACTTTATAGTGCTAATTTAGCAAAAGAGTTTAATGTTTTATCTATTGCGGTGAGCGGGCAAGACGAGACAGAGCTAAAAATAGATGTTTTTTTGCAAGCAAAGGGCGAATCAAGCTCTCAGCCATTGAGAGACGACGGGATAAACAGAGTTTTGGTTAGAGATATTGTTTCTTGGGAGAGTTTTTCGCGGTATATGATGTTTGATGAGGGGGTGGCCCAGTGTCGTACAAGGGGGTTAAATAAATTTTCTCGGGATTTACATAATTATTTGCGTGACTATGGCAAAATTACTGAAGCTCAAAAACCATTGTTAGTTAGTGGGGTTTTATTGGCCTTAATGAAGCCGGGGTTTAGGGCGTCTTTTAGTAATTATGTTGGGCAAGAACTTGCTATAGAAACATTTAGGGCGATTACAGACATTATTAACCAAGCTAAGCTTGGCGTTAACCAAGAAGCAAAGAAAAAAGCTGTTGTTAACGCCTTTCGTTTTATTGAAGATCATCCAGAACTTCAAAAAATTGATAAAGGTAAGAACGAGTCGCCACTGGCACGCATTATCAGAGATATAGATAGAGAGGTAAGGCCATTTACCCAAGCCCATTATGATTTTGACATTATTGGGGATTTTTATGGCGAATTTATCCGTTATACTGGTGGGGATAAACAGGGTTTGGGCATTGTCTTAACACCAAAACATATTACAGACCTTTTTGCTGATTTAGCAAAATTAAATAAAAATTCAGTTGTTTTAGACACTTGTTGTGGTACGGGTGGGTTTTTGATTTCAGCGATGAAAAAAATGACTAAAGATGTAAGCGAAAGTGATAAAATAAAAATTTTAGAACATTCGTTAATCGGCATTGAGCAAGAGCCACAAATGTTTGCATTGGCTGTTTCTAATATGATTTTGCGGGGTGATGGTAAAACAAATCTTTATCAGGGTTCTTGCTTTGACGAGGAGATTTTTGAGCAAATAAAAAATAAAGCCACTGTCGGGTTTATCAACCCGCCCTATTCGCAAAAGGGCGAAAACTTGCACGAGTGGAATTTTGTTATAACTTTGCTTAACGGATTACAGAAAAACGCCACCGGTATTGTAATAGTCCCGATGTCGTTAGCTATTGCCCAGCACCCCTTGCGAGAGCAGTTATTAAAAGAGCATCGGTTAGAGGCGGTAATGAGTATGCCTGATGATTTATTTTACCCGGTTGGCGTTGTGGTCTGCATTATGGTTTTTACGGCCCATACACCGCACAAGAGCGACGAGAACCACGAAACATGGTTTGGCTACTGGAAAGACGATGGCTTTAGGAAAGACAGGGTTGAGGGAAGAATTGCGACAAATCGTTGGATTAAAATTCGTGATAATTGGTTAAATGTTTATCGTCGAACAAAATCCCCAGGCAAAAGTGTTTGGAGGAAAGTTGGCGTTGAAAATGAGTGGTGTGTTGAAGCATACCTTGAGACAGATTATTCGCGATTAGCGCAAGATAGCTTTGAATTTAATATAAAAAAATACATAGCGTATAAAATTTTGAATTTTGAAGATAATATTTCGTCTAGTCCATTTTTTGAAGATAAAAATTTTATTTTTTCTGTTCATGTGTGGAAACAATTTTCAATAAATGACTTGTTTGAAGTTGCGGGTACAAAGACAACGCCCAAGAGGCAATTAGAGGACATAGGGAAAGGAAAATATCCTTATATCACAACCCAATCAACTAACAATGGTGTTGAAGGTTTTTATAATTTTTATACCGAAGAAGGCAATGTCTTAGTAATTGATTCGGCTGTTGCGGGTTTTTGTTCTTATCAAGGAGAGAGTTTTTCCGCCAGCGATCATGTTGAAAAATTATTGCCAAAATTTAAATTAAATAAATTTGTCGGTTTATTTTTGCAAACAATTATAAATTTGGAGCAGTTTAGGTATTCTTATGGTAGAAAATTTAATCAGATAAAAATTCGTTCAACAAAAATCAAACTGCCGGTTAATGAAAAAGGCGAGCCAGATTGGTTATTTATGGAAAACTTTATTAAAACATTGCCCTATTCAAGTGCAATATAAAACAATGCTAATGGACATTTCTCTAATTAAAAAACAAGCCGACAACGAGTTAGCTTTAATTGAAAAAGCCGAGGATTTAGTTTTGTTTGAAAAGAAGTATTTAGGCAAGCAGGGCTTAATTGCTGATGTTTTTAAGGGCTTAAAGGATTTACCTGAAAATGAGCGTAAAATAGCTGGTAATCAAGCCAATCTTTTAAAAAATGAACTTAAAGCTGTTTTTGAACAAAAGTCAAAGCAAATTTATCAGAAAAGAGGCCAAACAGAAAATTTGGTTGGAAAGATTGATGTTTCAAGGCCAGTCCCTCAAAAAGAAATTGGCTATCTTCATTTAATTACCCAAGCCCAAAGAGAACTAACTGACATTTTTAAAACAATGGGCTTTGAGGTTGTTTTAGGGTCTGAAATAGAAAGCGACTGGTATAATTTTGACGCTTTAAATGTGCCTAAAGACCACCCAGCCAGGGATATGCAAGATACTTTTTGGCTAAAGCCAGAAAGTTCAAAAATGCTTTTAAGGACGCACACAAGCCCGATGCAAGCCAGATATATGGAAACCCATAAACCACCCTTCAGAATCGTGGTGCCAGGGCGAGTTTTTCGAAACGAAGCGACAGATGTTAAGCACGAAGCCCAGTTTTATCAATTAGAGGGCTTGATGGTTGATGAAAATATTTCTGTTTCTTCATTTAAAGCCATTATGGCTGAATTTTTAAGCCAATATTTTGAAAGCAAGGTAGAAGTTCGCCTCAGGCCAGGGTATTTTCCTTTTGTTGAGCCCGGTTTTGAAATAGACGCTAAAACTAAGGGTGGCGGGCCTGCCCGCCGAAGCCCAAAGGGCGAAGGAGGGTGGTTAGAATTAATGGGTGCTGGTATGGTCCACCCCAATGTTTTTAAGGCCGCTGGGCTTCAGCAAAGAACTAAGGGCAAAGTTAATTTCACTGGGTTTGCTTTTGGCTGCGGGATTGAGAGGTTGGCAATGATAAAACATAATATTCTTGATTTACGGCTTTTTTATCAAAATGATTTAAGGTTTTTAAAACAATTTTAACATGTTATTCTCCTATAATTGGTTAAAAGAATATTTACAAGGTAAAACTCCTGCAGCCCAAAAGGTGGCTGATCTTTTGTGTTTCCATAGCTTTGAAATAGAAGGGCTGGAAAAGAAAGGCAATGACTGGCTAATTGATATTGATGTATTGCCTAATAGGGCCCATGATTGTTTTTCGCATATAGGGATTGCTCAAGAGATTGCTATTTTAACAGGTAATAAGTTTGTAATTCCTAAAACAACCTTGAAAATAAAACAAGGCAAAGTTTCTGATTTACTTGCTTTAAAGGTAGAAAGCAAAGACGATTGCCCGAGGTATACCGCTCAATTAATCTCTGGGGTGAAGGTAGGGGAGTCGCCTAAATGGCTCAAAGAACGGCTTTCCCTTTTGGGCTTAAAGCCAATCAACAACATCGTAGACATTACCAATTATGTGATGTTAGAAACAGGCCAACCCCTGCACGCCTTTGATTTGGATAAAATCAAAGGCGTGCAAGTTCAAAGTTCAAAGTTCAAAGTTCAAAGTGAAAGGAAAGAAATAATTATTAGGCGGGCAAGGAACGGGGAAACAATTAAAACGTTTGATGAGGCCAAAACAGAATATAAGTTAGACGAAAGTATTTTAGTGATAGCAGATATTGAAAAGCCCATTGCCATTGCCGGCATTAAAGGGGGATTAGAAACAGGCATTGATAAAAACACGGAAAATGTTTTAATCGAAGCGGCTAACTTTAACCCGGTCTTAATTAGAAAAGCCAGTCAAAAATTAAAGTTAAGAACTGATGCCTCTAATAGGTTTGAGCACGAAATAACCCCTAATTTAATTGATTTTAGCCAACAAAGAGCGTTTGACTTGATTGTTGAAATAGCTGGAGGAGTGGCTACAGGCAGTTTAGTTGATTTTTACCCCAATAAAGTTAAAGAGAGGCAAATTGAGCTTAATTGTGAATATGTCAAACGCCTTCTCGGCCTTGAAATAACAAAAATAAATATTGAGCAAATCCTTAGAAAATTAGATTTTTCTTTTAAAAGAAAGAGTAATCATCAGCTTCTTGTGATCGTGCCAACTTCAAGATTAGATCTTCAAATAGAGGAGGACTTAATAGAGGAAATAGGCAGATTATATGGCTATAATAACATTACCCCAGTTTTTCCAGAGGTTGTTTTAAAACCAAGTCAAGAAAATCAAGAGTTTATTTTTGAAAATAAAATAAAAAATTTATTTAAAGAGCTTGCTTTTGCGGAGGCCTATAATTATTCTTTTACCCCTGAAAATATTAAAGCTATTTTTGGTTTTAAAGAGGGGGAACTAATTTTTCCTGCAAACCCAATGAGCACTTTAAATCATTATTTAAGGCCCTGCTTAGCGATTCATCTTATTAAAAATGCTAAAGAGAATTTAAGGTATCAAAATGAAGTTAGAATATTTGAAATTGGCAAAGTTTTTTTAGGTAAAGAAAAAAAGAGTTTAGGTGTGGTAATGGCGAAACAGGGGTTGAGGAATAAAGAGCAAGGTTTTTTTGAGCTAAAAAGTTATTTAGAAGTCCTTTTTAATGTATTGGGATTGAAGGTAAATTATGAGCCCATTTTAGAGCATAATTATTTAGAAGCTGGTTGTTCAGCTAAAATAATAGTTAAGCAAAAAGAGGTTGGTTTGATTGGCCTTGTTAAAGGAAAGATAAACCAAACTAAAGAAAATATTT
>Ga0210019_1003319_pt1 | contig 14861 bp, 13 predicted proteins | sample CryGeyCG2114_020_2_FD_183969 | JGI IMG/M metagenome (GOLD analysis project Ga0210019, IMG submission 183969) | Groundwater microbial communities from aquifer - Crystal Geyser CG11_big_fil_rev_8/21/14_0.20 (SPAdes) (version 2) | ecosystem: Environmental > Aquatic > Deep subsurface > Groundwater ...
GCAGGCAACGACGGACTTTCCATGACTCTCCTTGCCATGCACTTAAGCAGGTATACGCATGGCGTTGCCAAAATTCACGGTGAGGTTTCCCGAGCCATGTTTCCCGGCGAAGCGATAGATCACATTACAAACGGTATTCATCACCTCACATGGGCGAGTCCCGAAATGCAGCAGGTGCTCGACAGGCATGCTCCGGGGTGGAGACAAGAGCCCGGCATACTTGCTTCTCTCAAGTGCGATGACATTCCCGATACGGAGATATGGGAGGCTCATCAAGCTGCGAAACGCAGGCTTATAGAAGAAGTAAATAAGCACACGCTTTTGCAATTCGACGCAGATCATCTCACTATTGCCAGCGCTCGTCGTGTGGTGCCATACAAGAGACCTGAGCTTCTCTATAACAATCTGGAGCGACTGAAAGAAGTGGCGTGCGGACGTGTGCAGATTATCCATGCCGGTAACGCGCATCCGTCCGACCGGTTTTCACAAGATGTCATACAGCGCATGGTACAGAGGTCCGGTGCGCTGAAAGATTGCGTAAAAATAGTCTTCCTTGAGAATTACAACCCCGATCTTGCTCGATTGCTCATTTCCGGTGCGGACGTATGGCTTAATACTCCGACTCGCTTGCATGAGGCAAGCGGAACGTCCGGCATGAAAGCATGTATGAATGGTGTGTTGAATCTTTCCACACTGGACGGGTGGTGGATAGAAGCATACGGCATGGACCCGGAAAGCGGATGGCGTATCGGTCCGCTGGCTAGGGCAACCGACACCGAAACATTCCGTGCAATAGACGCCGAAGACTTGTACACTCAGCTCCAGTACGAGCTTATTCCTGAGTATTACTACAGTGATCGTACACGCTGGATTCGTCGCATGAAGAGGGCCATACGACTGGTCGGATTCTTTAACACGAACCGATGCGTGAAAGAATATTTGGAGAAAGCCTGGGTAACGCAGTAAATCGTTGACGCAGATACCCCGAGGTTTCACCATACGTTCATGAAAACCGTGCAGATAGTGGGCATCGTAAATGTCACTCCGGACTCGTACTACGACGGAGGAGAATTTGATTCCGTGTCCGCCGCCCTGCAAAGAGCGCAGCAGATGATATCTGAGGGAGCGGACATCATAGAAATAGGAGGGGAGTCTACGGGGCCGGGGTCCAAGGATGTTCCTCTCGAAGAAGAAAAGAGTCGTGTCTTGGGAGTCATTCAGGCGCTGGTGAGTGCGTATCCTCAGGCAATATTTTCCATAGATACCTACAAGTCAGAGATTGCACGCGCAGCGGTGGAAGCAGGTGTAACGATGGTCAATGACGTAACAGCAGGAAGGGAAGACAGTGCCATGTTTGCGGTTATGGCTGAGCTGGGAGTGCCATATGTGCTTATGTACGCCAAAGATCCTTCCCCGCGTACAACAGTGGAGAAAACAACATATGATGACTGTGTGATGGCGGTTACGTCTTTTCTCAGAGCCAGAAAAGAGGAGGCAACGGGAGCGGGAATAGCGGAAGAAAATATTATTTTGGATCCGGGTATGGGGCACTTTGTTTCGGCAGATCCGCGGTATTCGTTCTTATTGCTTTCGCAATTATCCGCCCTCTCCGTTCTCGGGAGTCCGCTGTTTATCAGCCCTTCCCGAAAGTCATTTCTTGCGGGTTCCGAAAATCTGCCTCCGAAAGAACGGTTGCCCGCAACGATTGCGGCGTCCGCAATAGCCGTGCTGCACGGTGCGTCCTATATTCGTACGCACGACGTTCTCGCTGTCAGGCGGGCGTGTGAGACAGCAGAAAATATACGCGATGCGGGCTAGAACCCGTTTGCCACTTCCACAAACACGTAGGCAAGACCGTAGCTTATCAATATCACTGCCAATCCGAGCAGCACACGAATAATGAGTCCTTTCGCTTTATTGGCAGTTTCTTGATCTCCTTTGTTTACCACAAGAATAATACCCGCAATCACGATGACTGTTACCGCCGCCAATGCCATGAACGCTACGATAATTCTCGTAACATCAATGATGACGTTTACGATTCCCGATGCATCATTTCCTGCACCGGCAGTGAGAGAGTTTACATCTTCTGCCGTGGAACCGGTGGAATTTGCAATGGCAACCTTTGCCAATACCAGAACGATTCCCGCCAGAATCGAAAAGACCGTTCTGCGAATGTTTGTCACTCCCTGATCCGTTCCGAATGTGATAATCGCACGAATGCCGGAGATGATAATCATCAAAATTGCAATGATGAGCATGGGCTCTTCCACGAAGTTAATGATGCCCATAATTTCAACCGAAAGGATTCCCGCTCCCATTGCACCGTTTCCGGTTCCGGTGGCTATGAAAGAATCGCGTATCGGTTCCGCCAAATTGATAAGTATGAGTGCTCCTATGGCAGCGAGTGTCGCTTTCTTCGCCACCGATACCTGATTTTCATCTTGCGATGTCACAAGAATAAATCCTGTAATGACAAGAATAAGAAGTCCCACCACATTCACCAATAGTCTGAGTCCGCTCATAATCGCAAATACAACCGTTCCGATATCATCTCCGCATACTCCGCCTGCACATACCGTGGAGGAGAGACCGGATCCGACCGTACCCATTGAATCTCCCGGCTGCGGCAGATTTACCGCAAGAGCCGCATCGGCAAAGAGCAGCATTACGGCGCTGAGTATTGCCAAAGGGATGTATCTTGTACGCATGTTTTATATGAAGACAGTAACGATTCCAAATGCGGTAATAACCACAGCCAATGCCACAATGCAGGTAATAACAAGTTTGCGTGCACGGTCTTTGAGTCCTTCGTCCACAGAAAGCACAAGCATAATTCCTGCAACAATGATTCCTATGACAGACAGCGCACCGAAGATGGTCAGAGCGAATCTTGCGATACCGAATGCTTCGGCGATAATAGGACTGGTGCTCGGCGTATCGTAGAAAGCATCCACCACCGCACTGGCGAGTATGACAATGGCGGCACCTATCATTCCATGGAGAAGGCGTTTGCGCGCTTTGTCTATGGCTCCGTCTTCCTGCGCCACTATCAAACGTCCGCCCTGTATGATGACGTTGAGCATGACCACTGTTGTAAGTAATGCCTTTATAAACAGTATGACATTGAGTGCCACGGTATTAAATGGTGCGGAGTCCACCAAATTTCCACTTGGTTGCGCGAAGGTATTGGCGAGTAGAAATGCGCCTCCTATCACTATGGAGCCGGCCAATGCCTGTGTGTATGCAGACTTTACTTCTGTAAGTGTGTTGTCGTCTCTGCTTCCGACAAGAAGTTTGATGCCGTAAAAAATCAGCATTCCCATCAGCAGTCCTCCTGCAATGACACTACGCACTCCTCTGGGGCCACTTATAAGATTGGCTACGTACGGAACGGGATCAATTGAATTGTAACACCCCACTCCTCCTACTCCCGATATGGGACAGGGATTGCCGTACACGTTACTGTAATCGATTTGGGCCAATACATCGACTGGCACCACTACGGCAGCAAGTATTCCGGTGAGAATTGCAAAATTACGCATAAATCCATTCATTATAGCAAAATATCTCTTTGTAGCCAAGGGGCGCAGGCATCATTTTGTTCCGTATCCCACAGGGAACTGCATTGCAGTTTTTCCTCTCTGCAGTATCATGGGGCTCCATGCAACAGTCATTTTCCACAGCACAGACTCGTCCCATAGCCATTAGTCAGTCCACGGAAGCCCAAACATACGGTCTGTTTGCCCTTGCAATGGCTCTGACGGTAGCGGGAGTATTTATAGGAACGCAATTTGCCACTGTGCTTATGTCTACGGGCATACACTTCTTCTTTTTACTTGCTGAACTCGGTCTTATTTTCACCGCAGGTATTTGGATGAATAAATCTCCTTTGAACTATCTGCTTTTCGGCCTGTTCCCACTTTTGTCAGGTTTTACTATTACGCCGTACATTCTCTACATATTGGCAAGTTACGCAAACGGCGGAAGCATTCTGCTCAACGCGTTGTCTGCCACCGGGTTTATGGCCGCATCCGCAGCGGTATTTGCCCGCACGACTTCATGGAATCTCGGTGTCATAAGTAAGGGTCTTTTTCTCGCTCTTATCGGTCTTATCGTACTCGGACTATTGCAGTTTTTTGTGCCGTCACTTCGCACGACACAATTTGAACTGATGCTTTCGGGTGGAGGAGTGGTGATATTTGCGCTCTTTACGGCATACGACCTGCAACGTATTCAGCAGATGGGCCGAATGGGTGCGCACCCCATGATGCTCGCTTTAAGTTTATATCTGGATATTTTTAATCTCTTCCTCTACATCCTGCGGTTCATGTTGGCACTGTCGGGAGACCGCCGCTAAGTTCGGCTTTTTCTTTGACCACACCGTACATTTTCCCTAGGATTACACGCCCAAATGGCTAAACGACCTACCCCAAAGAAACGGCGAGCAAAGAGCAAAGGAAAGGCACAGCATGCTGTGTACCAAGACAAGCAATTGCGTAAGCTCACCAACCGTCAGAATTCGCCATATGCTGCGATAGCGGAGCCTAAAAACAAGGCAGGTAAGGCTCTCAAGAGCATAACGAAGATAAAGGCGTAAGGCCGTATCGGCTCTCTATCTTCCGCGTGCGCCCCTCTGTCCGCTCCTATATTTTCCTGGGAAGTCCACTATGGCTCGCAAAAGACACCTCTCTCGTATCGCAGTTATGCAAGTGCTGTTTGAGCGTGAAAGCAGAGATATAGACCCTGAGACAGTCCTGATCCGCAATACGGCAGATCTTGGAGACATAGATACGGAGTTTGCCCTAAAGCTTCTTCTGGGTGTCATAGAGAAAGAGAGGGTCTTGCAGGATGCCGTACAGGCAGATGCTCCGCAGTGGTCTCTGGATCGTATGGATCCCATATCACGTTGTATCCTCCTTATTGGCGCCTACGAAATTATGTTCGGAAACGATGCCCCACCTGCGGTTGTTATGAATGAAGCAATAGAAATTACAAAGGAGTATGGCACGGCGGAAGGTGGAAAATTTGTGAATGGCGTGCTCAATGCCATCGCACATCACAAGAAATAGAACTCCTTTTCGAAGACGATTCTCCTCCCTATACTGAGCATAATGTCGCAACCGGAATCCTTCGTACTGCTGGAAAAGAGTATTGGCATAGTCTTCCGCAATAAGGACTACCTCATGCAGGCCCTTACGCATCGAAGTTCTACGCGCCAAAGCCGTACGAACGGACACAATGAGCGTCTGGAGTTCCTGGGAGATGCCGTACTGGAACTGGTGGCAACGGAATATCTATTTCGGTTCAGCGAGAAATCCGAAGGAGAACTGACAAGTTGGAGATCTGCTCTCGTTAAAGGTGAGCATTTGGCGACGGTATCTCAAGAGATTCAATTGGGAAGGTATCTCTTTATGAGCAGGGGAGAGGAAGCCAGCGGAGGACGTGAAAAGGCATCCACATTGGCCAATGCGCTCGAAGCGCTTATTGGAGCCATTTATATGGATCAGGGCTTCGAGAAAGCGACGGCATTCTGCAACGATTTTATTCTCGTGCGGTTGCAAGAAATTCTCAAAGAAGGAGCACACAGGGATGACAAAAGTTACTTTCAAGAGAGGGCACAAGATATTTACGGTGTCACTCCTCATTACGACGTCATGGAAGAGTCCGGCCCGGACCACGATAAAGTCTTTACTTCCGCAGTATTCATAGGAGATGAAAAAGTCGCAGAGGGATCAGGAAACAGCAAACAGCGTGCCGAACAAGCAGCCGCAAAAGAGGGGATTAAAGCGAAGGACTGGTAGTTGGCAGTTCAAGTTCCTTGTTCGTTTTTTGTCTTTCTCTCTTTGCTGCCAAGCTCTTTCTGTTGCTTTCGACAGGGCCGGGAAAGGCAAGTGAAGTGACTGTTATTACAGTACAAAACAAATCCGTCAGTTCCAAACTCGTGCATGGTTCGAGGCTCGACTGTCATCCTGAGGTGCGAACGGAGCTGCAAGCGAAGAGAGCCTCGAAGGATCAGTCGAGCACCTCACCATGACGAAAGGAAGCATTCTCAGACAGGTGGAACTGACGAAGATCTTTTTATCCCGAATGCATTAGGTTCTCTTAGATCTAGCTCATCTTAATCTCAATATCCACTCCAGAGGGCAGACTGAGATTTTGCAGACTTTCGATGGTCTTAAACGTCGTTTCTTTCAGGTCTATGAGACGGCGATGCGTGCGCATTTCGAACTGATCACGAGCATCTTTGTGCACAAACGTTGATTTGTTCACCGTGAATTTGCGTATTTTCGTGGGCAGAGGGATAGGCCCGTGAACTACGGCACCGCTACGCTCGGCTGTTTCTACGATCTTATTGACCGCCTCATCCAGTACGATATGGTCAAAAGCACTCAGACGAATGCGGATGGAAGGTACTTTTGGTTCTTTCTTTGGCGCAGCTTTTACTTCTGACTCCTTTGTTGAGGCAGCACTCTTCTTTGCAGTAGGTTTCTTAGCAGGTGCGGCTTTCTTAGGGGAAGCTTTCTTCGGAGCAGTCTTTTTTTCTGGAGTCATAATACTGAGAGATGAAAGAACAAATGAGAGAATGAAGGGGGCGGGTTCGCCGCCCCCTTGAGAGACTTATTGCAAAATTTTGGTAACAACTCCCGCACCGACCGTGCGACCACCTTCACGAATAGCGAAGCGTGTGCCTTCGTCCAGAGCGATAGGAGCACCGAGGGTCACAGTGAACTTTACGTTATCACCAGGCATCACCATTTCGACATTTTCGGGAAGTTCAACAGTACCGGTAACGTCTGTGGTACGAATGTAGAACTGAGGCTTGTAACCCTTGAAGAATGGAGTGTGGCGTCCGCCTTCCTCCTTGCTCAAGATATACACCTCTGAGTCGAACTTGGTGTGAGGGGTAATAGAACCCGGCTTGGCAAGAACCTGACCGCGTTCGATATCTTCACGTTCAACTCCACGAAGGAGCAGACCGACGTTGTCTCCTGCGAGACCTTCGTCCAGAAGCTTGTGGAACATTTCTACTCCGGTTACCACAACCTTTCTTGTGTCCTTAATACCAACGATTTCGATTTCATCGTTGACGTTTACTTTTCCCTGATCGATACGACCGGTAGCAACCGTTCCACGACCCTTAATGGAGAATACGTCCTCCACAGGCATAAGGAATGGCTTGTCGATTTCACGCTTAGGATCAGGAATGTGCGTATCGAGAGCAGCAAGGAGTTCCTTGAGCTTCTCAATGTTGTCCGCATCGCCTTCCAAAGCCTTCAGTGCGGATCCCTTGATAATCGGAGTGGTGTCTCCCGGGAATTCGTACTTGTTGAGCAGTTCGCGAATTTCTACTTCCACAAGCTCAAGAAGTTCAGGGTCGGTAACCATATCCACCTTGTTAAGGAAGACAACGATGTACGGAACGTTCACCTGACGAGCGAGCAGGATGTGCTCACGAGTCTGTGGCATCGGACCGTCTGCTGCGGATACCACAAGGATAGCGCCATCCATTTGGGCGGCACCGGTAATCATGTTCTTCACGTAGTCCGCGTGACCCGGACAGTCAACGTGAGCGTAGTGACGCTTGTCGGATTCGTACTCCACGTGAGAAGTAGCGATGGTAATACCGCGCTCGCGCTCTTCCGGAGCGTTATCGATCTGATCGAAACCCTTCTTCTCCGAATCAGGAGAGAAGTTTGTAGAGAGTGCGGCAGTGAGTGTCGTCTTACCGTGGTCAACGTGACCGATGGTTCCGACGTTCACGTGCGTCTTGCTTCGGTCAAACTTCTGATCTGCCATGCTAAAAAAGGAGAAAGGTAATTAAATTCAAACGAGAGCATAGACTCTGTTAGCCGCGAAAGTCTAGAAATATCTCCAGAAAGAGTCAACAGATATTATCCGGTAATAGTGTGTATTGCCCTCGTATCTTTTTCAGTATCTGCTTTTCTGAGCTTTGTTTGCCAAAACATGTATGTTTGGTGCAGTCTTTTATGGATCTATGACGAGAAAAGAGCACATTTCGGCGTTCGTAAAGATATTATGGATTTGGTTCGATGGCCACAAGCGAGAACTTCCCTGGAGGGACATATCGATTCCGGACGACACGGAGCGTGCATACAGAATACTGGTATCTGAAATCATGCTTCAGCAGACACAGGTTTCACGTGTTATAGGCGCATACAGATCGTTTTTGGAGAGATTTCCTTCGCTTGCCGCACTGGCCGAGGCTTCGAATACGGACATACTCCTTGCGTGGAGAGGTATGGGATACAATTCCAGAGCACTGCGTCTGCGCGATGCGGCTCAAATAATTCAGCGGGAGCACAAAGGAATCTTTCCGAGCGACATGGATGTGCTGCTCTCTATAAAAGGTGTGGGGCACTACACTGCTGCAGCGGTTCGTAATTTCGCCTTTCATATATCGACGCCATGTATAGATACGAATATACGGCGGATTATTCACAGGTGCTTTGTCGGCCCGGAGCGTCGAGACGGCACATGGCAAAAAAATGACACGTATCTCCTTGGCATTGCGGAATTACTACTGAAAGAAGCCTTGCAGCATGACGGTCGTACAACGGCAGACTGGCATGCGGCACTCATGGATTTCGGATCACTCGTGTGTACTACAACAAATCCGAAGTGGGAAATCTGCCCCCTTACAAAAAAGGGTTTGTGCAAAGCTGCGTATAAAGTCCGTCTGCAAAAAGGAAGAAGTGTGAAAAAGGAGCCGGGAAGATGTGTGGGCAGCACGTTTGTGCCAAACAGAATATTCCGAGGGAAAATAGTGGAGGAATTGCGAGATGCGGCAGCACCGTTATCCGGAGAGGAAATAGGTACTCGAATCTGCATTGATTGGTCATCTGCTCATCACATGGAGTGGCTGGAGAACATTCTAAAGAAGCTGGAATCCGATGCATTGCTCGTAAAAAACGGCGATGCGTACACGTTATCGTAAACGGCACTATAAGCAGCGGCCGCCGTTGCATCCGCCGTTGCAGTACACGACATTGCTTGAGACGTACGTATTTTCAAAACAGTAGTATTCCAGAATGTATGGTCCCGCTCCGCAGGAATAGGTGGAAGAAGGATTGCTTGTATTCACACATTGGCATTGATCCACAAATATAGGGCCACCATCGGATGTGGATCCTACCGATGTCACTGCAAATCCGCCGTCGCTGTCCGTGCAATCTTCACTCAGACAGTATGTGTGGCAACCGTCGCCAAACTGCGTATTGCCGTCATCACACTCCTCGTTCGAATCCAATATTCCGTCTCCGCATCGGGGATACCGGCAGTTGTTTCTGCAGCTATCGAGATTATTTGTATTACCATCATCACACTGTTCTCCCAATGAAGGTTGCGTAATGCCGTTGCCGCAAATTTCTCGCAAACAGTACTGATCACATCCGTCTCCGTAGGTCAGGTTGCCGTCATCACATTGTTCCGCAGACTGCAGTACGCCATCTCCACACACGGGGAATTTGCATGCATTGGTGCATCCGTCCGTGTTCACTGAGTTTGCATCATCACATTCCTCTCCGATGTACGGTTGTACGTATCCGTTTCCGCATACTTCGTTGAGACAGTATTGGTCACATCCGTCTCCGAATTGCGTATTACCGTCATCACATTGTTCTCCCAATGATGATTGCTGAACACCATCTCCGCATTTGGCGAGAATACATGCATTGGAGCAGTTATCCGTATTCACGGTGTTTCCATCGTCACATTCTTCACCAAGGTACGGTTGATGGTAGCCATTCCCGCAAACTTCATCCAGACAGAAGTGGTCACATCCGTCCCCGTATACCAAGTTACCGTCATCACATATTTCCACTCCTATGTAGAGGTACGTATCTCCACACACGTTGTATTCGCAGAAGTTTTTGCAGTAGTCGTTATTGGATGTATTTCCATCATCACACTCTTCGGGGATATGAAGATGAGGGTCCGTATGCAGGTGTGTATGAGGGAAGTTCGGATCGAATCCTTGGAATACAAAGCCGTCAGCGCAATATGCCCATCTGCAACTGTTGCCAACCACGCATTCATCATTATTTTCGTAGTCTCCGTCATCGCATTCATCTATGCCCGTTTGGATGTACGCATCTCCGCATTGTGCGATACGACAACTAAAGAGGCATTCATCTGAGTCGTCGAGATTCGCATCGTCACATTGTTCCAAGAAGTAGTTTACGATGCCGTCTCCGCACTTATTCACGACACAACTGTTGAGACAGTAATCGTTATCGGAGAGGTTGGCATCATCGCATTCTTCACCTGCCCGATTTATAAATCCGTCACCGCATGCGGCGAATCTGCACCAACTGGTGCAAGAGTCGTTGTTGCTTGTGTTGCCGTCATCACATTGTTCTCCGGCTTCCACAGTGCCGTTTCCGCAGGTAACAGGCGGAATAATCGGAGGAGGAGGCGACGGTGGTGCACTTGGAGAAGACGGAGGCGGAGGAGTGCTTGGTGACGGCGGAGTCGGTGGCGTGCTGGGAGAAGAAGGTGGCGAAGGAGGAGTGCTGGGAGAACTGGGGGGTGGAGCAGGAGGTGCTGACACAGGCGGTGATGGCGGTGCTGATACGGGAGGCGAAGGCGGTGCACTCACAGGCGGTGATGGTGGAGCGCTGACCGGAGGTGCGGGAGGTGCGCTCACAGGTGGAGAAGGTGGTGCACTCACAGGCGGTGAAGGTGGAGCACTTACGGGTGGCGATGGCGGTGCACTTACGGGTGGAGCAGTAAGACCATTGGGGTCATCGGGGGCCGCTCCTCTGAGATCTTCTATGGTAAGCAGTGTTCCGCTTGCATTTGGAAATGGAGTCAGAGAATCAAATGGGGTCGCAACCACAGTGCCCACCTCTTTGAAGATAAGAATTTGATAAATGGCCCAAGCCACTTCGTCTCTGGTCATTAAGCCCGCCGGAAACAGGCGGTCTTGGTCGTACAGGAAGAGATTATATTTTTGTGCTATACCTGCGTATTTGGCGAACCATGAGTTCGGCGGTACGTCTATGTAACTGAATGGTACGTTCTGATCCAGCTCGAAAGCTCCCGTAAGCATTTTAAGAAATTCCGCTCTGTTCACGGTAAAAGACGGACCGAAGGTTCCGTTCGGATATCCCTGCATTAGTCCGTAGCGTACGGCGTTCATCGCATATCGCTCATACCACTCTTCGGATTGCACATCGGGAAATCTTCCATTATTTACAAGACTCAATATTTCATACTTTCCGGCAATGAGAAGCATTTTCGCTCCCTCCACGCGGTTCACGGCTGTGTACCCCCTGAACGTGCCGTCGGGATACCCTTCTATAATGCCTTCCCGTTGCAAATAGAGGGCTGCAATTCCCTCATAACTGAGAGGATCTATATCCGAAAGTGTGCTGGCACTCAGGTTTGGGCTCTGGTTTTTGCTTATTCCTAAGCCAATTGTAAAAAGAAACGCAGCCGCAAGTACCGCTTTCCAGAAGCCTGGTTTTTTAGGCGTAGCCTTTAAAGGGGGAGCAGATCGTTGCACGGTCTGCTCCAGATCTTACATTGCATTTCACTTTTCATCACCCCTCAGTTTTTTCATCCATCGAGGCAAGCGCTTTTTCGAGTCTTTCTGACTTCTGTAGCGGACCGTCTGCCACGGCTGTCGGTGTTGGAGGAGCGTCTGCTGCTTCGGCCGATACACCCTTCTTTTTCTTCTTAAGAAGCATGAAGAGCGCAAAACCGATTCCCAAGACAATTGCAGCACCTCCGGAGAGAATGGTGCCAAGACCCAAACCCGCAGCGGGTTTTGGAGCAGGAACAGCTACTTCTTCAGATGGTTCGTCCGTTACTTCTTCATCGACAGCTGTTTCCGTATCACTGTTTGCGGTCTCATCCGTCGTATCGAAGAATTCCTCTTGCTCTTTCAGAAGTTGCTGTAACACAGGATCATCTCCAATTTCTTCCTCCAATGCCACTTCGGATGTATCCGTTGTGTCAGCTGTGGCTTCCGCATCCGCATCTGCCTGACTTACTATTTTTCCGTCTCGGTACAGCACTCTTTCAGCGGGGGCATCTTGCCTGTCGGCATTCATGTCTTGTATTTGGTCGAACAGATCAGATTGGTCTTCCGGGGCTGCTTCTTCCATCATTTGTTCTTCCTCTGCTGCCATTTCCGGCTCATCGGGTGCGGTATCGTTGGATGCAGCCGCTTCTTGCATTCCCAGGTGAAGTCTTCGTGCGTTTCCAACCATTTTCATAAGCTCGGCATTTTTTGCCCCAAGGTAGACGTATGGTTCTTCACCCGGCTGCAGGGTGAACACGTATGCTACTGTCTTACCTTCCGTGTAGGTAATGAAGTAAAAGTTACCCTGTTGGTTGTAGTAGAGCCCTTCCGTTTGGTCGGGCTTGATGAGAATCTCCGAATCGGTAACGTAGCCGATTCCCTGCACCAGGCCCATAATCATACAAGGTTGGCCGAAGATGTCGTCCAGAACGCCTTCATAGATCCACGTAAGCTTATCTACCGCGCCGCTTGCCAAAATTGAGTTAAATTCCTGCGTCTTTTCCTCACAACTGGCTGACTGCCAGTCAAAAGGGGATACCTGTGCTCTAAAAACACCGGATTGCGTGGTTGCTATGGCGAGAACTGCCACAGCTGCCAGTGCGTAGAGAGAGTGTGTACGTTTCATAGAAAGTTGGTTGAATTATCGGTTCATTATAGCCTATTTGGTAGAGAAGTTCAATATACAGAGTGGAAGGGCGTTTCTTGCCACTCTGTATATATCGTCAAAGTTAACTCGCAGAGGTTTCTATGCGCCTTTCCCGTATAACGTTCACTTTTATCACTCCGGGGTAGGTGAGCTCGTCTTCAATCTTCTTGGCGATGTCCTTTGAGAGCTTTTCCTGTGCCAAATCGTCGATTTTACTCGTATCCACATAGACACGGACTTCACGTCCTGCCGATATGGCGAACGCACGCTCCACTCCATCAAATCCCTTTGCCAATTCCTCCAGTTCCTTCAGACGCTGAATGTAGGCTTCCATGGATTCTCTTCTGGAGCCGGGACGAGCACCGGAAATGGCATCTGCGGCGGCAACAATAAATGCCTCGGGAGATTCCATCGGAATATCTTCATGATGCGCAGCCACACAATGAATGACCTCGGGTCGAATTTTAAAGCGCTTACAAATTTCCACTCCTATTTCCACGTGCGTACCCGATACCTCGTGGTCGAGTGCTTTACCGATATCGTGAAGCAGACATCCTTCCACCACTATTTGTTCATCTGCCCCTATTTCTTCTGCGAGCATGCGTCCGATGTGTGCCATTTCCACGGAGTGTTTCAGAATATTCTGGCCGTAACTGGTGCGGAAACGAAGGCGACCGATAATCTTCAGCAGATCCTGAGGGTAGTTTGGAATTTTTAGCTCTTCGGTCGCTCTCTTTCCAAATTCCAACATCATCTTTCCAACTTCTTGTTTCATTTTCAGTACGACTTCTTCTATGCGAGCGGGTTGAATACGACCGTCTTTCACCAACTTTTCCATCGCGAGCTTCGCAACGTATCGTCGAGCGAGATCGTAACCGGATATCACAACCGCTCCGGGTGTGTCGTCTATGATGATGTCCACTCCGGTCATTTTTTCAAATGCCACGATATTCCTTCCTTCCTTCCCGATAATTTTTCCTTTCACATCGTCGGAAGGCAGTTGCACGATTGTGGATGTGGATTCCGTAGCCACTTCAGATGCGTAGCGCTGCATGGCTTCTGCAAGAAGGTTTTTTGCTTCATCTTCATATTCTTCCTTGAGTCGCTCTTTCTTCAGCTTAATTTGGGATGCAAAATGTCCTGAGAATTCTTTTTCCAACTCCTCTGAAAGCTGCGCCTTTGCTTCGTCCTCTGAGAGTTTTGCGACTTCTTCCAGCGCTTGCCTGTGCTTTGCACTTGCGTCGGTGAGTTCGGTTTTCAGCTGCGCAACTTCTTCTTGCTGGTGCTGAAGATTCTGACGTTGGCGCTCCAATTCCTTTACTTTTTCATCCAGACTTTTCTCTTTTTCTTCCAGTCGACCTTGTTCTTTTTCCAGCTTTGTTTCCATTTCGCTGGCTTGCAAACGCGCTTCACTGAGAATCTCTTTCGCAGATGCGCGAGCTTCGGCTTCGGCTGCTTTTGCCTGCGTTCCCGCCTGTGCGATTTTATTTTCAATTTTAGAGAGCTCTCTCTCTTTTTCATTTATTTCCGCCTGCAATCCTGTGCTGATTTTCTTACCTTGCGAAAACCAAAACCAGCCTGCAAGTAGCCCGAGCAGTACTCCTGCCAAAAGGGCCAGAAAGACGATGGTATATTCCATAATTCATTGGGGTCAGAAGTGAAAAAACACTCCCGTACCCTCTCGAGCTTTTACTGATGAAGCCTACGATGTGCACCAAGTAATGAGAGATGCATAGTTGAAAGTATCATTATGAAGCGTTTCAGTATCTTTGAGAGGGTACTTCAGGGAAGTACGATAGTATCATACACTGTTTTTGAGGGGTGCGCGAGGACACCGGAAACCTCTTGCAGAAGCCATTTGTACGATGCCAAGAGCAAAACAGAGATTGACAGGTGGCAAATAAAATCAGTAGTACTATAGGAGAGTGCCAGAAACGTTCTTCGTTGCAGTGGAACCATGTTTTTCGCAAGAGGCTCAGACATGCACATTTTGTCTTTTTACAGGGGGAAGAGCTCTCTGGAAGGCATGGATTTTCCTTGGTGTACTGCAGAGGTGTTTCGATCTCTTTCTTGTGTCACCGGCACAATGTTGGCATGCCTTCTTCCGACAGTGGTTTGTGCCAATGTGGTACTCAGCGAGGTGCAGTGGATGGGTACGGGATT
>Ga0210019_1003323_pt1 | contig 14844 bp, 21 predicted proteins | sample CryGeyCG2114_020_2_FD_183969 | JGI IMG/M metagenome (GOLD analysis project Ga0210019, IMG submission 183969) | Groundwater microbial communities from aquifer - Crystal Geyser CG11_big_fil_rev_8/21/14_0.20 (SPAdes) (version 2) | ecosystem: Environmental > Aquatic > Deep subsurface > Groundwater ...
TGAAGGGCTTCAAGAAGGACATCAATATTGACCGATGGATCAAACTTCTTTTACTGGACTGGAGATTCCATCAGCTGAAAGAATCTACATTCAGTCCGCGCAGAAATAAAATGCCGCTGGAACTGGCTGGGGTTAAGCTCCCGGAAATCTATAATTGGCTGACATTTGTGAGAAAAAACTATTCAAAAAAGCTCTAATCGTATACCAGTACCAATTTTATGATCGCCAAAACCCGCGCCATCGTCCTCAAGTCCTTTGATTTCCGCGAAACCAGCCGGATCGCCGTGTTTTTTACCGAAGAGCACGGCAAAGTCACGGGTATCCTCAAGGGCATCCGCAAAGACCCGAGAAAATTTTCCACCAGCCTTGACCGTTATTCCCTCAATGAAATTCTGTATTACCGTCACAGCAGTTCCGACATTCATCTCGTCGGCCATTGCGACCAGATGGAGGTCTTCACTAAGATTCGCGACGAATACAAAAAAATGACCGCGTCCTATTACGGTCTGGAGCTGGTGGACAAGATCATGCCCGTTGAGCAGGCGAACCCGGATGTTTTTCGGCTGATGCTGGATTATATTCGTTCACTGGAAACCAGCGAGGACACTGACCGGCTGGTGCATTTGTTTCAGATCAAGATTTTGAGTCTCTCCGGGTTTCGTCCGTTTCTGGATTGCTGTGTGCAGTGCGAGAAGAAAGTCTCCGGGCCGGTGCGATTCAGCCTCAATGCCGGCGGCCTGATCTGCGTGAATTGCCCGACGACGCAAGGCGCGGATCAGTCCGTGATTTCGCAAGGGACCATCGCGACCCTTTTGCGGATGGAAGAGATGCCGTGGGAACAAAGCCTTCGCACAGGACTCATGCCCACGACGCGCAAAGAATTGAAATATCTGCTGAACAATTTTCTCGTGTATCATCTCGAACGCAAAATCCACGCCGCGGTTTATTTATAATTGTAAGAGCACAGCGCGCTGTGCCCTTACGCAAAAGTTACCTGTTCCCTTTGCAATCATCTTATGAAAGCCGTCCTTCAAAGAGTCTCCCAGGCCATCGTCACTGTTGAAGGCCAAATCGTCGGCCAAATCAAAGCGGGCCTTTTGATTTTTCTGGGTGTGGCTGCCGATGATGAGGAATCCAAAGCCGACGCGCTGGCTGAAAAAATTTCCCAATTAAGAATTTTCAACGATGCCGATGGAAAGATGAATTGTTCCATTTCCGAAGTCGGCGGCGCATTTCTGGTGGTTTCGCAGTTCACGCTTTACGGCGATTGCCGCAAAGGCCGGCGCCCGTCGTTTGACGCGGCCGCTGATCCCGCCAAGGCTGAAAAGCTCTATAACTATTTTGTTGATCGTTTGAAAAATTCAGGATTTTCCGTCGCCACGGGAGTTTTCCGCGCGAAAATGGACGTCGCTTTGGTCAATGATGGTCCGGTGACGTTTATATTAGAAATTTAAAGTCACAAGGTCACAGAGTCACAAAGTCACAACGCCAGTGGCTTTGTTTTTGCATGTGACCTTGTGACTCTGTGACCTTGTGACCTCATGATTTCCTTAATCGACACCCACGCTCATCTCGATCACATCGAAAACCTCGATGAGGAATTGAAACTCGCGCAGGTAGCCGGCATCACAGCGATCATGGCGATGAGCGTCAGCGTTGAGTCTTGCCGAAAGAATCTTGAGATCATTCGCACGCATTTTCAGTCGCAAATTTTTCTGGCGCTGGGCATTCATCCGGCGGAAGCGGATGTTTCAAAGCTCGATGAGTGCTGCGAGTTGATCCGCCAGAACAAAGATCGCATCAAAGCCGTCGGCGAAGTCGGGCTGGATTTTTGGTACAAAGACGTGCGGCAAGACGAAGCCAAGAAAGAAACTCAGAAAAAAGTCTTCTGGAGATTGTGTGAGCTCTCTTGCGAAATGAATCTTCCGGTTGTCGTTCACTCCCGCGGTGCGCAGAAACACTGCCTCGAGATTCTGGCGGACACCGGCGTCGGCAAAGCCGTGTTTCATTGGTATGACGCTTCGATCCCAATTTTGAAAAATATTCTGGATCAGGGATATCTGATTTCCGCGACCCCTAATTTGTCTTACAACACGGCCGCCCGCGAGGCGGTTGAGTTTGCGCCCGCGGATCGTGTTTTGATCGAGACCGATTCGCCGGTCCGATTTTGCAACCGCAGCATCGGTGAAGAATTCCAGGCCGGACCGAAAGACGTTCGCCGCACGCTGAAAGCTTATGCCGAGTTAAAGAAGATCGATGAAGAATCGGCCGCGAACACGTTGAATCAAAACGCACGCCGATTTTTCAATGTGATGGTTTGAAATGCAGGGAGCGATGCCGGATCAGGTTGAGGAGAGTGCTGTAGGAGGGAATCCAGATCAAGACATGGGCCAGCACGCCGGCAAGTCCGAAAACCGGTTTGACATAAAACAGAGATTTGTATTCGAGAAAACTGTAATGATGTCCGCTGATATCAAAGAAAACCTTCGCGATCAGAATCCACGGCCACAATGTCCGAAAAGGGAGACGCTTGCCGTAAATATAACAGATGAAAGGGATAAAGATCAGAATGTTCAGCAGAACCTGGATGATGTTTAAAACATACCAGATGAGACTCAGCGGATGAAACGCGAACAGCGTCGCGTAAAAGCCGAACATTTTGGAATCAGCAATCGTCAAAGACGCCAGATCATCCAGCACGATTGTCGCGAAAATCAGGAAAAACAAATGCCAGACGATGAAGTCGGCGATGGATTGCATTTTTTGCCACAGTGGTGATTTCCAAAACATGGCGGATATTATGGCAAAAAAGATTCATTTGGCAATTGATCATTTTTCAGAAAAACCTTTTGATTTTCATTTTGGATTGTGTAACATGACAACCATGGATCAAAACTTCGAAGACGTTGTCGATGACATCTCTCAGAAAGATCCCCGCTACAAATCCGATGCCTATGTTTTTGTCATGGACGCTCTGTCCTTCGCGCAGAAAAAATTCAAATGCAAGACCCATGTCACCGGCGAGCAGCTTTTGGTCGGATCGCGTGAACTTCTGGTTCATGAATTCGGCCCGATGACGATTCCCGTCCTGCGCCATTGGGGCATCAAGAACACCCAGGATTTCGGCAACATTGTTTTCAACATGGTTCAGGCGCGCTTGCTGAGCAAGACCAGCGGCGATTGCATGGACAGTTTCCGCGATTTTTACGATTTCGACGAAGTCTTCATCCGTGAATACCGCCGCAAACTCGCGCGAAAGATCAGCCGCATGCGGGTGTAAATTTTTTTGCAGATTCTTAGGAAGACCATGGAACCCGGAACATTCTTTTTGATCATCCTGCTCATCTTCACCGCATGGGTGATTTTCATTTACAATCATCTCGTCCAGTTGAGAGAAAATATCAAAAGCGGTTGGCTGCAGATCGATGTTCAGCTCAAGCGCCGCCATGATCTTCTGCCGCGATTGACGGAAACGGCCGGCACGCATCTGCATCAACGCCAGAGCCTTTTCGTCAACACCGCCCGAGCCGGACAAATTGCCGGCGAGGCGAAATCGTTGAAAGACATTCAGGATTCCGAAAATAATTTGACAACGGCTTTAGCGAATCTTTTCGCCGCGGCGGACAACGACCTTTCCTGCAAATCCGATCCGCAGTTGGCGCGTCTGCGGGAGGAGTTGGACTCGACACAAAAGAAGATCGCGCTGGCCCGCCAATATTACAATGACGAAGTCCACCGGCTGAACGCAGCCCTGCAGATGTTCCCGAATCACCTCATCGCGAAATTTTTCCGTTTCGGATCCCGGCCGTCTTTCGAATTGAAAGATTAAAACTCCCTTTGGGCAAACGTCCTATGCCCGTCACCCGGTCACCGTCCATTTCCGTTCAATACCTCAAAGGCGTGGGTCCCTCGCGCAAGGCCCTTCTGGAAAACCTCGGCGTTTCCACCGTCGAGGATTTTTTATATCTCTTCCCGCACCGTTATGAAGACCGCCGCAGCATTTCCAAGATCGCCCAGGCCAGGGTTGGGGAATTCCAGGCGGTCTCAGGCAAAATCCTTCGTACCTCGGGGCGCAAAAGTTTTTTCTCCCGTAAAAATCTTCTTGAAGTTGTGCTTGATGACAAGAGCGGCCGCATCATCGCGGTGTGGTTCAACCAGCCGTATTTAGAAAAGCAATTTGTGCCAGGCCGCAGGTGTTTCTGTTACGGCAAAGTGGAGATGTATCAAAACCGCCTGCAGATCGTTTCGCCGGAGTTTGAAATCATTGATGACGAAAAAGATGCGCTGAGTTTGAATCGCATCGTGCCGGTCTATCCGCTGACGAAAGGTTTCAGCCAGAAGATGATGCGCCGGCTGATGCGGCAATGTCTGGAAAGTTATGTGGAAGCCATTGAAGATCCGCTCCCCGTGGCTTTGCGCAACACGCACCGGCTCATCAACGCCAAGCGGAGTTTGCGGCAAATCCATTTTCCGGATGACCCGAACGTTCAATCGGAGGCGGTGCGGCGGCTGGCGTTTGAGGAATTTTATTTTTTTCAGATCGCCACGGTTCTGCGGCGCATGAGTGTGACGCAGGCGCCGGGAATCGCGCATCGGATCCCGGAGGCTTTGATTTTAAAATACGGCCGCGGCTTTCCGTTTGAATTAACCGGCGCGCAGAAGCGCGTGATGCGCGAAATCGCCCGGGACATGGCCAAGCCCTCGCCGATGCTGAGACTTCTTCAGGGCGACGTCGCCTCCGGCAAAACATTGATGGCGCTCTTCGGATGCGCGGCGGCTTTTGAAAACGGGTTTCAGTCTGTGATGATGGCTCCGACGGAAATTCTGGCGCGCCAGCATTTTAATACCATCCGGGCGATGATCGCCGAGGGTCAACTCCCGAAGATGCGCGTTGGTTTATGGATCAGCGGCCTGCCGAAAAAAGAGCATGATGAAATGCTGCGCAAGATTGAAAAGGGAGAAGTGGACGTGGTGATCGGAACGCACGCGCTCATTACCCAAGAGGTGACATTCAAGCGGCTGAGTTTTGTCGTAATTGATGAACAGCACAAATTCGGCGTGGGCCAGCGCGGTTTGCTGACGGAGAAAGGAAGCAATCCTGATGTGCTCATCATGACCGCCACGCCGATTCCGCGCACGCTCACACTTTCTCTTTACGGAGATTTGGATGTTTCGGTGATTGATGAATATCCCAAAGGCCGCGGCAGTATCATGACGTCTCTTCACAAACCCGAAGATGCGGAAAAAATTTACGAAAAGGTCAAGAAGCAGCTTCGAGAGGGGCGCCAGGCCTACATCGTTTATCCGCTGGTGGATGAGTCCGACACACTGGATTTGAAATCCGCCGAGGAGATGTTCCGCCGTTTGAAGTCGCAGGAATTTAAAGAATACCGTCTGGGTCTGGTGCACGGCCGGATGAAGCGCGAGGACGTGGAAAAAGTGATGGTGAAATTCAAAAACCATGAGCTCGATATTCTTGTGTCCACAACGGTTCTTGAAGTCGGCATCGATGTGGCCAATGCGGGCGTGATGGTGATCGAACACGCGGAGCGCTTCGGCCTGGCGCAGCTTCATCAGCTGCGCGGGCGCATCGGCCGCGGCGCGCATGATTCGTTGTGTTATCTCATCGGCAATGCGATCACCGAAGACGGCGTCCGGCGGCTGGAGGCGATCGTCTCTACAACGGACGGATTCAAAATCGCGGAATACGATTTGCAAATCCGCGGGCCTGGGCATTATTTCGGCCGCGTCCAGAGTGGGCTGACCGAATTCAAAGTGGCGAATCCTTTGACGCAGATGGATCTGCTGAAACTCGCCAGAGGGGAAGCGTCCTTATTAATAGAGAAGGACCCTAAACTTGTTCAACCGGACCACAGCCGCATCCGTCGCGCAATCGCCCGCAAATTCCCCGGTTATCTCGATTCCCTCCAGGCGGGATGATGCTTGCAAATAAGGAGCAATTATGCGTAAAATGAAGTCGATTTTTGTTAGCAATAAAGAAATGTCAGAGATTCGTTCTAATCAAAGATTGAAGAAGGGTTTAAAGATAGCCGCTCAGCAGGTTTCTTCAAAGAAAGGAAAATTTGTTGCCTGATTGCTGATATCAATTTATCCTATGCAAAATTTATAGTAACAAAATTGTCATCCCAGCGAAAGCTGGGATCCAGTGTCTTTTAAAATGGAAAAATATTGTGTTTATATATTGGCCAGCGAAAGAAACGGGACGCTTTATGTCGGTGTAACGAATGACCCTATACGAAGAATTTACGAACATAAAAAGAACTTGATTGAAGGGTTTACTAAGAAATATCACATTCATAACTTGGTTTATATCGAGTGGACTAGCGATATCAATGAAGCGCTAAGACGAGAAAAGAATTTAAAGGCATGGAAGAGAGATTGGAAAATACAATTGATCGAGCAAACCAATCCTTATTGGCATGATTTGTATGACAATTTGGACAAAGACACTGGATCCCAGCTTTCGCTGGGATGACAATTTTGATTACAGCGGAGTTTATCCTCGAATGTTTTAATTGACGGCTGGGATGACAGTTTGGATGGAAATTACTTTTAACTAACTTTAAGGCCATTTATGAAAATCATCGGCGGGTATCTTAAGAATCGCAACTTCTACATGCCGGCGGACATCCGGCCGACACAGAACATTGTGCGCAAGGCGGTCTTTGACATTCTCGGCCAGGACATGTCGGGTGTGTCCTTCATCGATCTTTTTGCCGGAAGCGGGGCGGTCGGTTTTGAAGCGCTCTCTCGCGGCGCCACACAAGTCACCCTGGTGGAAAAAGACCCCAAATCGCTGGAAACCATCCGGGAAAACCGCAGGATTTTTTATGAGATTTTGGCGGATCATCCTGATCAAAAACTGGAGCTGATTGAAGCCGATGCCTTTGCCACCATTAAAGATCTGGCGCGCCGGGGCTGTCGTTTTGATATTGTTTTTATCGACCCTCCCTATGACCTGGGGCTCGTCAAAAAATCCTTGAAAACGCTGGAGGCCTATGATATAGTTTCGCCCGCTTCGATACTCGTCGTGCAGTGCGAAAGGGACGAAATTTTACCTGCCCAGACCGGCAGGTTTTCTATTTATAAGAGGAAAGCCTACGGCCGCACGACCGTGGCCATCTATACTGAACACGGTTAAATTTGATTTCAAGGTCGTGTTCAGTATATTCTGGAATTCATAATTTTGTAGCTTATAAAGTACATCAATCATGAAAAATATCGCCATTTACCCGGGCACGTTTGATCCGTTGACTTACGGCCATCTCGATCTGATCCGCCGCGCCAACCGCATTTTTGACGAGGTGATTGTGGCCGTCGCCCGCAATTCCCAGAAGAAATCGTTGTTTACGGACACGGAACGCATCGCGATGCTCAAGCAGGCCACGCGAGGGTTCAAGGGCATCCGCATCGATGCGTTCGACGGCCTCGTGATCGATTACGCCCGCAAGAAAAAAATTCACGTTCTCATCCGCGGCTTGCGGATGATTTCCGATTTTGAATACGAATTGCAGATGGCGTTGACCAACCGCCGCCTGAATGAGACTATTGAAACGGTGTTTTTAATGCCGTCGGAAAAATATTCATTTCTGTCCTCAACGCTGATTAGGGAAGCTGCCTCGCTCGGCGGGGATGTCTCGTCGTTCGTTCCGGCTTTTGTCGCCAAGAGATTGAAGGAACGGTTATCCGTTAGCGGGTGACGCGAAACGTTGTAGGGGCACAGCGCGCTGTGCCCCTACCGAATTCTCATGAAAGAAATCAAAATCATTTTGAAAGATATTCCATCCGGCGGATTGCTCATCGAAGATGTTTTTCCGAAGAATGATGTCGGCATCACGGGAGACGACATCATTCGCATGGGCGCGGATGTTAAAATCAGCGCCAAAGCCGCGTTGATGGACAAGATTCTTCTGGTTGAGGTTCATCTTGACGGGCTGTGTTCGTCGGAATGTTCCCGCTGTTTGGAAGATGCCCACAAACCGTTTCACAAAGACGCGCATCTGGATTTTGCGGTTGAGAGCGTCGATGACGTGGTTGATATCGCCGAGGACATCCGTCAGGAAATTGTTTTGGATTTGCCCCTGCGTCTGTTGTGCCGCGAAGATTGCAAGGGTTTGTGTCCCGCGTGCGGGAAGAATTTGAACGAAGGTCCGTGTGAACATCAAAAATAAATAACTGTAAGGGCACAGCGCGCTGTGCCCTTACGACAAGAAACAGGAGACATACCATGCCAAATCCAAAACGCCAGCACTCGCGTCAGCGTCAGCGCAAACGCCGCACGCATTATAAACTTACAACCCCGAAGCTCGGTCCGTGCCCGAAATGCGCCAGCCCGATTTTATCTCACAGGGTGTGTCCGTTCTGCGGGTTTTATAAAGGCCGTCAGATCGTGGCTGTGGCCGGCGCCGCTGAAAGCGCGAATTAACGAATTGTAGGGGCGGGTCTTGTACCCGCCCTTTTTTGTCGGGCGACCACAAGGGTCGCCCCTACGACATGTGTTTGCAATGTTTGAACCCAGGAGCTGATCGTGAAAATCGTCGTCGATGCCATGGGGGGAGATTACGCGCCCCAGGCTGTCATTGCCGGTGTAATTGAAGCTCTTCATGAACTCAAAGCCGATATCGTCCTCATCGGCCGTTCCTATGATATCCGCTCTGAACTCAAGAAATATCAATACGACTGCGCGCGGCTGGACATCATCGACGCGCCGGAAGTCGTCGAGATGCACGAAGGGGCCATCGCCAGCCTGCGCAAAAAGCGCAATTCTTCCATTTCCCTTGGAGTCAAATTACTCAAAGATAAAGGTTATGACGCCTTCATCAGCGCCGGAAACACCGGCGCGGTTGTGGCGGCCTCCACCATTCATCTGGGTATGCTGCCGGGCGTCGAGCGTCCGGCCATCGGCGTCATTATCCCGACGCTGAAAGGTTTTTCGTTTATGACCGACATGGGCGCCAACACCGAGCCCAAGCCCGAGCATCTTTTGCAATGGGCGCTCATGGCGCGCGTGTATGTCAAGGAAGTCATGGGTATCGCCAATCCCACCGTCGGACTTTTGAACATCGGGGAAGAGGAAGGCAAGGGAACGGTTTTTGCCCAGGACGCTTATAAGCTGATGCAGGATCATTTGCCGAGTTTCATTGGCAATCTTGAGGCCAATGAAGTTTATACGGGCAAAAGCGACTGCATCATCTGCGATGGGTTCGTCGGCAATATTGTGCTGAAAGTCTCCGAAGGCCTGGCTGAGTCCGTCGGGACACTGATCAAACGCGAAGTGAAAAAGAGTCCGCTGGCCATGCTGGGCGCGTTCTTGATGAGCCCGACGATGAAACATATTAAAAAGAAGGCGGATTATTCGGAATACGGCGGCGCGCCGCTGTTGGGAGTTGACGGACTGGTGATGATCAGCCATGGCCGCTCCAGCCCCAAGGCGATCAAGAATGCGATCCGGGCCGCCGAGCGGGAAATTGAACACAAGATTCTGCCGATCATGCAGGAAGAAATCGCAAAAGAAAAAATTGTTTGAACGCCCCCTCGGTCCCCCTCTTTCATAAAGAGGGGGAAGGTGGAGGATGTTTTTATTCCCCCTTTAAGATTAAGAGGGGGTTAGGGGGAGTTGTGAAAATTATGAAAAATGTCGGCATCATAGGAATGGGGCATTATTTGCCCGCGAAAATTTTGACGAACAAAGATCTTGAGAAGATGGTGGACACCACCGATGAATGGATCGTCACGCGCACCGGAATCAAAGAGCGCCGCATCGCCGATGTTCATGAGAAAAATAGTTTTCTCGCCTCTTCCGCCGCCAAAGAAGCGCTGGAACATGCCGGGTTGTCCGCTGAAGATGTTGAGTTAATCATCGTCGCGACGATCAGTCCTGACAGTCATTTTCCATCGGTGGCCTGCCGCGTGCAGAAAATTCTCGGTGCCTCCAAAGCGGCCGCGTTTGATATCGGCGCCGCCTGTTCCGGATTTCTCTACGCATTAACGACTGCCAAACAATTCATTCAGACCGGGCTTTACAAAAACGCGCTGGTGATCGCCTCCGAGAAAATCACGAATCTGGTGGACTGGACCGACCGCGGCACGTGCGTCCTTTTCGGCGACGGCGCAGGAGCGTGCGTTCTGGGTGAAGTTGAAAAGGGCCGCGGCATTGTCGCGGAATATTTGCACGCGGAAGGGCAGTTCGGCGATCTGATGACGGTTGTCGTCGAAGATCCTAATCCGCTGGACCAAAACCGCGTGAAGGTGAGTTTGCCTCAGATCGTCATGCAAGGCCAGGAGCTTTTTAAAGTCGCGGTCAATTCCATGGTGGATGCCGTCGAGAAAGCTTTGGCCAAGGCCGGCATTGCGCTCTCCGAGGTTGATTGCGTCGTTCCCCACCAGGCTAATGACCGCATCATCTCCGCCGTGGCCAAGAAACTTGAAATTCCCAAAGAGAAGATTTTTATCAACATTCACAAATACGGCAACATGTCCGCCGCTTCCGTTGCTGTCGCGCTTTATGAGGCCGAAGCAGAAGGCCGCATCACGAAGGGGTCGAAGGTTGTTCTCGTCACTTTCGGCGCCGGTCTTGTCAGCGCGGCGAATGTCGTTATTTGGTAGAGTGCGTGGCGCGGAGTGCGTGGTGCGTGGTAAAAATTTTGTCATCCCAGCGAAAGCTGGGAACCAGCGTCTTTGACAATTTGTAAAACAAGCATGCGGGGATTAAAAAGGGGGCAATATGGGAGGAATTTGTACGTACAAAGAATTGAGAATTTGGCAGGAAGGAATGGTATTAGTAGAAAAGATTTACCGCATGACTGAAGGTTGGCCCAGAGAAGAATTGTATGGGTTGATTTCACAGACCCGAAGAGTTGCAGTTTCAATTCCAGCAAATATCGCGGAAGGCTTTAGAAGGTTTAGCTCGAAAGATTACATTAAATTTTTAAGGATATCGCAGGGGTCGCTATCGGAATTGGAAACAGAAGTCATGATAGCCGGAAAGCTAAATTATTTTTCCGATGAAATTCTCCAGGATGTTTTAAAGGAAACAGAAAAACTTACAAAAATGATTTCGCTTATGATTAGCAAATTGTCTAATAACTCCGCACCACGCGCCACGGACTACGCACCATGAAACAAATTGCCCTCGTTTTCCCCGGACAAGGCGCGCAAAAAATTGGCATGGGCCGCGAGTTGTATGAGGCCAGTGCTGAAGCGCGCGCTGTCATCGATGAAGCCGACGGCGTGATCAAAGATTTAAAGACGGTGATGTTCAATGGACCTCAAGACGTTTTGACCACGACGGCGTTTTGTCAGCCGGCGATTTTCACGCATAGTCTCGCCGGATTGAAAGCCCTTCAAGCGTCAGGACAATTGGCGAATGTTGAAGTTGCGTTCACTTGCGGATTGAGTCTGGGCGAATATTCCGCGATCGCGGCTTGTGGCGTGTTGTCGTTGAACGAAGCGTTGCGGTTGATCCGAAAGCGCGGCGCGTATATGGATGAAGCGTGCAAACTCAAAGCAGGGGCCATGGCGGCTGTGATCGGTTTTGAAGAAGAAGCGCTCAAAGAGATTTGCCGTCAGACCGGCGCGGAGATCGCAAATTTCAACAGTCCGTCGCAGATTGTGATCACCGGCGAGAAGGCCAAGGTCGAAGTCGCGTGTGCAATGTTAAAAGAGAAGGGCGCCAAGCGCGTGATTAGCCTCGACGTAGCTGGCGCGTTTCATTCGTCGCTCATGAAGCCGGCCGCGGATCGCTTCGCTGCGGATTTGGCCCAGGTGCATTTTTCAGACGGGCAATTTCCTGTTGTCGGCAATGTTGACGGACTTCCGTCGCAAAAAGCTGATGATATCCGCGCCAAGCTCGGACTTCAAATTACTTCTTCCGTGCAATGGATCAAATCCATCCAAACCATTTCCGCGCAAGGCGTGGACACCTTCCTCGAAATCGGCCCCGGCACTGTCCTCAAAGGTCTCATCCGCCAAATCAATCCCGCGCTCACTGTTCACACCATCCAGACGCCGGGGGATGTTGGGCAGTTATCTTTGTGATTGATTTTTCATCCGGAGTAGTTTACATTTACATCAGCCAGGAGGCGGTTTATGAAGAATCATCAATTCACTTTTCGGTGTTACGCAAGACCCGAAGGAGACGGATTTATCGGGGTTTGTCTGGATCTCGATATCGCAACGGCGGGCGGGTCTCTGCAAGAAGTCCGTTCAAAAATGGCGGAGGCTGTGAAGTCGTATCTGTTGTCTTTGGATGAAAAAAATTTCTTCGATGTTTTTCCGCGCAAGGCTCCGTTTCATATCTGGCTGGATTATTACCGGTGTTATTTTTTGGCGTGGTGCTGCAGCTCTTATAAGAAGTCTTCTCAAAAGATAAGTATTTTTGTAGAAAACATTCTCCCCAAAGATTTCCTCGTCATCGCCTCTTAATTTATGCCGCGGCTGTTGGTTACCCAAAGAGAATTCGTCAAAATACTGAAAGACAGAAATTTTGCCCCTAAAAGAACAGTCGGGTCTCATCAGACATGGGAAGGCTGTCATGGCGGCAGGGTCTGGCTTGTCCAGGTGGATTTGCATTATACGGAATACAGCGGGTGGCTTTTGAATTCCATGATCCGGCAATCCGGATTGCCCAAGGACATTTTTCGGACCAAAGGATGAATATTATGAAACCAAATAAAGTCAGAACTTATTCCGACAAGTTGCTTGAGGATAAAAATTTTAGAGAGAAATTTGAGCGGGAGTATAAGAATCTCGTTATTTCGGAAAAGAAAATAGCCTCGGCCTGCGGCGAGATCATTGGTCAACCAGGAAACGTTTCACTTGATCGTGGTTTCCAACGAGAATGGCAAAACATTCGGCGCCTTCGCGTCTAATGACCAGACGCAATTTTCCTTCTACACCGGCTTCATAAAATGGCCTGCGCAGTTGTTTATAGAAAAATCGCGGGGCAATCTTTCGGGCTTCGAATAAATCACAATTGGATGCGTAATAAATCGTCAGAGTTTGGAGCAGGAGGCGGACGGTTTCTTTTTGTCCGGCATCGAGAGATTTCAAACTTCTTTCAAATGAAGGAAGAAACAATAATCCCAGAGGCATTATTTAATGCTTTCGATGAATTTTTTTGTTACTTTTTTTGCCGAATTTTTTTCTTTTTGATAAATTTTTTCAAGTTTACCGTATTCGTCGTCTGTGAATTGCCGTTCATTGACTTCCAGAGGGACAAGTTCAATGCGGTCTTGGCTGACTTTGACGTCGAACAGAGAACCTTTGTGCAGACGAAGAGTGTCGACGATTCTTTTCGGCAGTGTGATCTGGTTTTTACTTGTCATGGTAATGGTCATAGGATCCTCCCTCGCTGGTGCAAATATATCCTAATTTCCATATTTCCGCAAGTAAGGAATTTTCAAAATAGTTTTCAGTATATTCGGAAAAAGTTACGACTTTTTCCGGGTGCAGCCGGATTTGACCGGGCCAAACTAAAATCAATTATGTATTGCAATTTATTTATAAATAAACTATACTTCATAATATGAATGAGGCCATGGATCACTCTCTTGAGATTCGGGAGGTTTTTCACCTGGAATTCTTGCGCTGGTTCGGCAGGAAACTGGAGGCGGACCGCTATTGTCTCAAAGGGGGCGTCAATTTGAGGTTTTTCTTCCGGAGCATCCGTTATTCGGAAGATATGGATATCGACATCCAGGGCATCAGAGTTGAAAGGGTCAAGACCATCGTTATGGACATTCTCTCGACTCGCGGGTTTTCCGATGGCCTGAAATCTTTCGGGATCGAAAAAATTGTTGCGCCGGACATCACAAAGGCCAAGCAGACCGAAACCACCCAGCGGTTTAAAATTCACCTCTTGACATCAGCCGGAGAAGACCTTTTTACGAAAATAGAGTTTTCAAGGCGGGGGATGAAAGGGGTTGCTCTCGTTGAGCCGGTCTCCACAGAGATTTTACGCTCCTATAAAATGGCGCCTTTGCTTGTTCCGCATTATGACGCCGTCTCGGCCATTGAGCAAAAAATCCAGGCGCTGGCGGGAAGATCTGTTTTGCAAGCCCGTGATATTTTTGATCTGTTTGTTCTTAACTCCCAATACGATGCGCCGCGGTCAAAGCGTCCTCACATGAGCAAGCCCGTTTGGGAAAGAGCGCATGACAATATTTTTCTTGTCGAGTTTCCCCAATTCCGGGATACGGTTGCCGCTTATCTGGGATCTGAAGATCAAGCAACTTATTCGTCGCCGGTGGTATGGGATGAAATCAAACTCAAAACAGCGCATTTTCTGGAAGAGATCAAAAATGAAAACACATAGTCCATTGGCGGCGAGTAAAGTCGAACCGTTTGCGGCGAGCCCGCTCGACTTGCTCAGGGTTGAACCGCGTCATCTGATGGTTTTTATCAAGAAGCTGGGGCGCCCCGTGTTTACGACGCATGAATTGACGGCGATTTCCGGCAAATCGGCGTCGACCGTCGTTCAGTGTCTGAATCGTCTGGCGCGGCAAGGTCTGCTTGTCAAAGTGTACCGCGGCGTGTGGGCGCAAACCGGGCCCCGGCCGCTGTCCGCGTTTGAAATCATTCCTTGTTTATTTCCGCGCCGGCGCGTCTATGTTTCGTTCATCACCGCGCTTCATCTGCACGGGATCATCGAGCAGATTCCCAGAGTGATCACCCTGGCTTCGCTTTCGCATTCGCAGATGATCCGGACTGCGGCAGGGACGTTTTCTATCCATCAGATCGCGCCTGTTTTATTCGACGGGTTTGACTGGTATAAAGGTGACGGGAATTTTCTCATCGCCGAACCGGAAAAAGCCCTGATTGACA
>Ga0210019_1003326_pt1 | contig 14836 bp, 12 predicted proteins | sample CryGeyCG2114_020_2_FD_183969 | JGI IMG/M metagenome (GOLD analysis project Ga0210019, IMG submission 183969) | Groundwater microbial communities from aquifer - Crystal Geyser CG11_big_fil_rev_8/21/14_0.20 (SPAdes) (version 2) | ecosystem: Environmental > Aquatic > Deep subsurface > Groundwater ...
CGCGCTTTCCGCGAACACTGATCTCCCGCGTCGTGAAATTGATATCCTTGCGATTGAGAGAGCAGAGCTCCGCAAGACGCAGTCCCGTCGAAAAGAAGAGTTCTAAGATGGCCTGGTCACGCTTCCCGACACGCTGCGACGTATCCGGCTGCTCAAGCAGGCGCTTAAGTTCATCCGTAAAGAGCACTTTCACCTTCCGTTGATCTTCCTTAAATCGCTTCACACAGTCTGGCGGATAGACTTCAAGTTCTTCCTCTTGAGCCAAGTAACGAAGGAAGGCACGTAGAATCGTAATATGATGGTTCTTACTACGAATGGAAAGCTCACGCCCGGATTTCGTGCGGTATTCGTGCAAGTGCTGCTTGTAGGTTCGCACCGTTTCCTTAGAAAAATCCTTAGGGGCCTTGCCGGGGAAGAGGACCAGAAGGAGGTCGAGAGATTCACGGTAACTTTTGATCGTTAACGGAGATGTATTTTTTTCGGACTGGAGGAACGCAATGTACCTCTCAATTGCATCCGCCAGTGGAGAGGAGGTGGTCTCGGTCTTCCTATGCACGGTATTCAAGATAATGCATTTTATCTTGAATAAGCAATTGACATGTCCATCTGCTTACAGCATTACTGCGGCTCAATGGTTATATGTGATGGGATCGCGGATAACGATGCTGACCATGGCGGCCAGAGAGTGATTTCTGTTTTTTGTACCTCCGGCATGTTACTCACAATGCGCAGTGCATCATCTTTCGATAAACCAATCACCTCTTCCCTCACCCGCTTCCCAAACTGCACTCCCAATGGCGAAAATGGATCGAGCACATACCGTTCTTTGCTGCTCAAGTCGACCGTAAGCTTAATCCATGATAAATCATCCTCATAGTCAATAACGTGTACTACAAGCCGATCCAGAGACAATGTATCCGCCAGAAGCTCTTTGCCCGGCTGCACATGGGATAGAAGTTCCTCTTGCAGAAGATCGAGAATCTCCTGTGCATCATACGCAAAAACCGTGTAGGTCATCTCCCCTTCAATGGGGATTGAGCGTACTTCCTCTCCAAGAAACTCTCTCGGCAATTGAAATTCCCCAAATGTCATACGTGTCAATTCATCGTAGTAGAGAATGTCAAAATGCTTTCCTTGGAAATGCGTGTTACGCAGCAAACGCTCTTCTTCCACGAGTTGTTTCGCCATGGCCAAAAGATCTTGCTGCAATACACGCTTCGCACTTTCCAAATCCTCCTCCTGCAACACGGTTACATACGATGTCACGCCTCCTGTGCCCTCCGTGGCGTTTACCCCATATACCAACTTCTGCTCGGCAGGAGAAAGGCCAGGAATGGTCCATTTTAAGCCTGCAGGCACATTCCCCCTGTCGCCAATGATCTCCTGATACATATCAAGATCCTCGGCAACGGCAGCAACAGGTATGTGGGACTGTGATGGAACGAACACTGCTTCCTGAGTACGGAATATGGCTCCGGCCTGATTCACAAATCTCGTCCCCTTACGGAGGGCATACTCCTCCGATGCATCATTGACAATACTCATTGTAAGTGATGCAGATGTTCCGATGAACTTCTTACTGATGTGATCGAATGTCATCGCCTGATGCGCAGTAACTTCTATAGGAATGAGAGGCATCACACGCACGCGCGGAGGCACCTCTGCGAGAGCTCCCGACTGTACGAGAAAAATGTTTGTCGTCTGGCTAATGGAATCTTCGCGCGGCCATACGCGAATCTCTGCCGAGGGCAACAAGTGAAATGTGACGAAGAGGAAGAGGAAAAAACTCAGTCCGCATAGGAAAAAGATGCGCAAACGCGGGATGGAGAGCTTTGTGACGCTCTGTAAGAGAGTGTTATTCGGTGTTGCGCCAGGTTCTTCCAAGAAAAAAAATGAGAAAGAAGTACCCTACTCCGCTTGCACCACAGTCTCCTGCAAAGCTTCCAATGCGGGAAGCGGCTTCCCGGCAAGAAATTCCAGCATCGCTCCTCCTCCTGTGCTCACGAACGTGTACGTATCCATCGGACATCCGTAGCGGTGATGAAAATCGATCGTATCGCCACCACCAACAACGGAGTACGCATCTGACTGCGCCAGTGCGGCAGCCACTGCACGAGAACCTTCTGCACACTCAGGACGCTCATACATGCCGAGCGGACCATTCCAAATCACCGTACCCGCACCTTTGATATTCTCTGCATACTGTGAAGCTGTCTTTGGGCCAATATCAAATATTGCCTGCGCATCAGCATGATCCTGCAGAGAAATGTCTGTCATGGTTCCCTCAGCGCTCTCCGAAACGATTGCATCAACAGGAAGGTGAATACTGGCTCCCTCCCCCCGCGCACTCTTTGTGAGAAGCGCACGAGCTGTTTCCAGGTACTCCTTATCATACAATGAGTTTCCGATATCCATTCCCTGTGCTGCAAGGAATGTATTGGCAATACCGCCTCCGGTAAGGATTGCATCCCCAATCGTCAGAAACCGTTCGATGACCGGAACCTTTGTTTCCATCTTGGCACCACTCACAATGAGAATGAGTGGGCGACGTGGATGATCGTTCACCATGGAAAGGTGCTGTACTTCCTGCTCTAGGGCCAGTCCCATGCAGGATGGAAGGAGTGTTGGCAGAACCACCATGCTTGCATGTGCACGGTGACAGTTCGGAAATGCGTCATTCACATAGACATCACCAAGAGCAGCGAGTTCGCGCGCAAAACTCACATCGTTTTTCTTCTCACGTGCATCGAAACGCAGATTCTCCAGAAGAAGCACCTGTCCTGAAGACAGATCGTCTGCCTTGCCAAACTGTATAGGAACGCCGAGACGTTCTTCGAGTACGGGAATAAGAGGCTTCTGGCTGAACTCTTCCTCATATCCTTCCCCCTTCGGCCGACCTTGATGCGCCAAAAGAATGAGTGCGCCACCTCTATCAAGAATAGCTTTCATAGTGGGAACCAGCGCGTCAATGCGTTCGGTATTCGTCACTGAGCCATGTTCGATGGGCACGTCGAAACCTGCGCGCAGCAAAACACGTTTTCCGGCAAGATCCATCTGATCTAATGTTCTATACTTCATGCATGCCAGTATACATGAGTCCCCTGTTCACTACTCCCCTGTTCGTGTTTCTTGTGTGCGTTGCACTCCATGTCTGTGCATGCACACTCTTTCCACGCATAGGGTTAGTTGACTCGCCAAATAAATATGGTCTAAAAAGAAAACCTATTCCATACCCTACCGGCTCTATTGCCAGTATTGTCTTTTTGTGTTTCCTTCTCTTTACACAGGAATGGAACCAAAAAATCATAGGCATATGCAGCAGCATTGCCATCCTCCTCTTCGTGACAGTGATTGATGATCGCAGACCGCTCTCTCCCCTCCTCCGCCTCGCCATACATATCTGCATTGGCGTGCTCCTCTTTCTCACAGGCACGGTTATTTACACACTGACAAACCCACTGGAATTCCTCTCACAAATTCCGTACATCCGTCTCGATCTTCTCGATATCACTCTCCCCTACTTTGGTACTCTCCCGCTCTTCAGTGGCATCTTCACTATCCTCTGGATCACATTCACCATCAACGCACTCAACTGGTTCGACGGCATCCCTGGACAAGTCAGCACACTCGCCACAATTGGTTTTCTCACTATCGGCTTCCTTTCGCTCAGCACACGTGTCAACCAACCACAGCTTGCGCTCCTCGCGTTCACGTTAACCGGCATCAGCATCGCGTGTCTTCTGTTCGACTTCCCTCCCCCACGCGTGCTCATGGGCGATACCGGGGCAATGTTCTTCGGACTGATGCTGGGCATTCTCACTATCTTCTCCGGTGGAAAAGTGGCTACCGCTTTCCTTGTTCTCGGCGTTCCGCTCATCGATTGCATCCTCGTTGCGTTCAAACGCATTGTCGGAGGAAAACATCCATTTCAAGGAAGTCAAACAGGCGAACACCTCCACCATCTTCTCCTGGAAAAAGGTTGGTCTCCGCGACAAATTATCGCCCTCACAGCACTGCTGGGAACGGGATTTGGCAGTAGTGCACTTTTTTTGGCAACGCTTGAGAAATTTGCCGCTGCACTGCTATTTATAGGGATAATGCTCTTTCTCTCTGCTTACGCAAGAAACCATCGGAGCCCCGTTGACGTTTCTCAGCGTAACGCGTAGGATCCTTCCACTTTTGCTATGGCAACTTCAACAAGCATGGAAGTCCTTCTCCTCCAGGATATACAGAATGTCGGCAAGAAAAACGACCTCCTTTCGGTGGGAGATGGCTACGCGCTTAATTTCCTGTTGCCAAGACGCAAAGCGATTGCTGCAACACCTGCTGTAAGAAAAGTCTATGCAGAAGCCATCAAAGCTCGACTGGAAGAGCGTGAAAAAGAGAAGGCTCTACAGGCAGGAAAGCTGACCGCACTGGCAGACATCACACTGTCCTTCAAGAAGAAGACAACGAAAACAGGAAAACTCTACGCAGCTATCTCTGAGAAAGTGATTGCTGATGCGCTCAAGAGCGAACACAAGCTCAACATTGCAGAAGATGCCATCTCTACCACAGAACCAATTAAGACAACCGGCACGTTTGCCGCCACAGTAAAGCTGGGCAAGAATATGCAGAATGTGAAGATTATTGTAGAAGCAGTAGAACATGAAGAAGCCGATCTTCTTTAGATCGGCTTTATTCTTCGGTACACTCCACATGCACCGAGAAGTGCTGCGGCACAAAGGAAGATCGTTGTCACAATTTGCATAGCCACGGACTGGTGAACGAACAAGAGAACAATGACTGTGAACTCCAGAAGCGTTTTGAGTTTTCCGTACCAGTTCGCTGCATGGTTCGACAAGCCCGCCTGCCGGACGGACAGGCTCACCATGACACTCTTTCTCTTTAAGCCAAGCCCCGCACCTATCCCCTCTTCCAATTGCTTCCAGAGTGATCCACGCTGCAGTTGTGACCACACATTCACCAGGGTACTTAAGACAAGAGCAGTGATGAAGTACCATGCAAATCCCCTGCTGAATGTAAAGTACCAGAGAATCGTAAGGTTCACGATCTTATCGATGTACGGATCGAACTTCGCACCAAGATCAGACTGCAGTTTCAGATCCGCTCGCGCGACTGCGCCATCCAACCAATCGAGAAACGCGTAGAGGAAAAACGTTGCAATCCCCCACACGGCTGACCACTCATAGATGGCAATCACCGCGAACCCCAGAGGCAGGCGTAGAAGAGTAATCTGATTGGGGTGCAACCATTTCCCCACGTTCGTGAGTGGTCCTCGTGCCCATGTTTCGATGACATTGCGAATCGTGTTCATGGAATTCTCCTTCGTAAAATTGTGAAAAATCTACCACATGCAGAATATTCACAAAGATAATAGTACGCAAGAAAGGAACCTGTTGGACCAAAGTGGATGTTTTCAGCTATCTCTCTCTTGACAGTATGTCTTTAAAAAACCTAATCTCTGCCTCCGTAATTCTTTCATCCTCACAATATATGCAAAAAATGGTAGTTCTCACACTCGTGACGCTTGCTCTTTTTCCATTCGGCAACATGCGCGTTGCTGCTCAGGATGCAGTGCCGGTACCAGCGGAAATCTGTAATGGAAAAGATGACGACGGCAATGGACTTGCCGATGAAGGCGTCAATTGCGATCACTATTTGAGTTATCTGGTAGATAAATCGATCAATCCCATTACTGTCCTTTTAAAAGACCAATTCATCAGCTACACGGATTTCACACTAACAACGATCGAGAGACTGTTCAATCCCGTCCGAAAGCTCCATGCAGGACTGGCATTTTCCCCACGCAGGCCAGATCTTCACTATCTTGCCTATCGCGTGAAGACCTCTGCCCCCTTCGCCCCGCGCCCTGTTCTCATTGAGAATCAATTTGAAAGACGGGAAATTCAAGTGCTAAAACCACGCTATCTTCTTGCACCTGCCGGCAAGAAGAAAATAGGAATTCCTACAGATAGGATCACATCAGCACCAGAAAACGTCCTCGCAAAACTCGCGCCATCTGTTCCACAACATGCAAACCATTACCTGTGTTACGACATTGAACCGTACGATGTTGCCGATGAAGTGCTCCTAAGAGATCAGTTCCAAAAAAGGCTGTTCAAGGTCGTCCGAGCACTGTATCTCTGTAATCCAGCAGTCAAGAATCACAATGGTCAAGTGTACGATATCGTCGACGAGAATACTCATCTGATGTGCTACGAAGTGCTCCCGCACAATCTAGTGAATCGTCCGGTGCTGACGCACGACCAATTTGGTGTGAAAGGGATCAAAGCACTGCAAACAGAAGAACTCTGTGTCCCGACACGCAAAACCCCTCTGCACACAACAACCTGCACGCTTCCTGATGATAACGGAACAGCAGTTGTCTTTGATGCAAACACGACATATCACAACACGGAAAATCATCTGGTCATTGCACAACCAACTCCAACAGGAGAGGGATTGACAGCAAATGCTCTTTTACAAAGCGGACCAGATACAGTCATTTCACGCAGCGGCACTCCAGAAACAGGAGAAACGTATACGATCGAAACTGAAATTCTACAGCTCACGCTTTCAAGCGGCCGCGTCCTGCATGTTCCGCTTAACGGGACAATGACAACACAACCACGAACGCCGGGGGATGCCGTACAGTCGTTCGATACCGAGATGCTACAATTACAGGGGCAGCTGCCTCCAGGAGACCCTGATTTTGATCTGCTTCGTGTGACCGCAGGAGCAAGTTTTGGCCTTCCCAGTCCAGGACACACGACGCTCACTCAACTTCCTAATGGCAACTGGAATATCGACAGCTTCTTCGATATCACCTACCGCATTGACTTTATCGGAGCTCCAGGCGGACCTTTGGCTGGCCAAAGCGCCTCGGAGGTTGGCACAGTGCGTATATCACGTATGTGCCAAGAATGAAACAGTAAGATCACCATAGAATGTAAACCACACTATTCTCTCTAAGAAAGTAGTGTGGTTTTGTTATACAACATAAAACAGTGTGTAAAATTGTACTTATGTCATTTGGTGGGCCAGGGTGGACTTGAACCACCGACCGCAGGTTTATAAGTCCTGTGCTCTAACCACCTGAGCTACTGGCCCGTATCAAAGATACATACATAGTGTAGCAAAAATCTTTTGCTACCTCACCCTAACCCCTGCCTAAGAGAGAGGGAAATGACGGAGGAACTCCTTCGCCTCTTTTTTCGAATTCACCTCCCCACGCACCTGTGCATCGTGAAGTGCCTTAAGAACTTCCCCTACTTTCTCTCCGGGAGACACCTTCAAAATATGCATCACTTCATCGCCGGAAAGCAATGGTTTTTTGGGAAGCGGATGGGAGTCCAGAAAACGATTTCGATCCTGCACGATGCGATCGTACAATGCGAAGTCCGCAGGATCTGTCCCTGCAATATCAAGCCAAAAGAGCTGCAAGAGTTCCTCAAACCACGGATGGTAGTACCAGTGCGCTTTGCGCTCATCACTCATATCAAAAAATGACCCCATCATCATGTGATGGGCAATGAGCCAGCAAATCTTTTCACGGCGTTTCGCCGGACACTGGAGACGCTGCAGAGCCTTCTGTGCGAGGTCCGCGGAAACCGACGCGTGGTGATCGAAACGAATACGCTCTTCTTGCCCTGAGCTTGTCGAACGGGTGAAAGAAAATGTCTCCGCTTTCCCGCAATCGTGGAAGAGTACTGCAAGACGCACATCCTTCCCATGTTCCTCAGTAAACCCTTTCGTACAGAGCAGCATGTGTTCCCACACGTCCCCCTCATGGTGGTAATCCGCAGGCTGCGGCACACCCTTACATGCATACAACTCCGGCAACATATACTCCAGAATGTTGAGTTCCCACAAATCCTCCAGTGCACGCGCAGAATGAGGTCCAAGAAGAATCTTATCAAGCTCTTCTAAACGACGTGAACCGGAGAGAATTTCAATATGCGACGCCAGCTCTTTGAGCGCAATGAACGTTTCTGGATGGTACTGGCCATCCAGAAGTGCACGAAAGCGCACCACACGCAGCATACGCAGTGCGTCATGCTTGATGCGCAATGCCGGGTCGCCAATAAAACGAATGAGTTTTTCCTGCAGATCCTTCTCTCCACCGCAAGGATCGTAGAGTTCACGCGTAATCGGATGAAAGTACACCGCGTTCACCGTGATATCGCGCCGAAGGGCATCTTGTTCACGCGAGCCAAACACGACAGCTTCCGGGCGACGTCCGTCCGATGCTGCATCATCCTCCCGAAACATAGTGATATGAAACACTTCTTTCCCCACCGTCACATGCAAACTTCCCCACTCTTTCCCCTGCACATCCACCTTGTCAAACAGAGCAATGATCTCATTTGGTAATGCGGAGGTGGCAATATCAATATCGGAAGGCTCTTGCCCGAGAAGCATGTCACGCACACATCCCCCAACCCACCACGCATCATGCCCTGCATCCGTGAGTCTCTCGACAACTTTGTAGGCATGCTCACCATGCTTCGTACGTAACGTACGATCAACAATATTCTTCGAAAGAGACATAGACGAAAATATTGTACCATGAGCGCATGTTGCAATTTGCCGTACCCGGATCTCCGCGTTCCACTCCCGGATCCGGAGGAACCATTGCCGGCCTGAAACGCACGGCAGAACTGGGACTCACCGCCATGGAAGTGGAATGGGTGCAACGCGTCCCGAGTAACACAGAGCACATAGAACACATCGGAAAAGTCGCGCACGATCTTGGAATTACACTCACTGTTCATGCTCCATACTTTGTGAATCTCAACTCCCGTGAACCGGAGAAACTTCTCGCCAGCAAAAAACGCGTCCTTCACGCACTCACTATGGCAGAGATTATGGGTGCGGTCTCTGTCTGCGTTCATCCCGCCTTCTATCTCACGCACGATCAAAAAGACACATACGAACACGTGCGCAGAGCAACGCAGTCCATTCTGAAGCAGAAAAAGCAATTCTTTCCCAACGTCAATCTCGCATTCGAAACGATGGGAAAACACTCGCAGTTCGGCACCCTTGAAGAGGTACTCACACTCAGCCAAGAATTTGATATCTATCCCTGCATCGACCCCGCGCATCTCCATGCTCGCAGTAATGGAGCCCTCAACTCCGTACGTGAATGGAATACAATGTTTGATCAGTATACCCAGGCTCTCGGCAAAAAATCTCTTAAGAATATGCATCTGCATTTTTCCGGAATCGCCTACGGACCAAAGGGAGAAAAACATCACCTCCCCCTCCAAAACAGTGATGCAAAATGGAAGGACTTTATTGCAGTATTAGCGGAAAAAAAGGTTGGTGGCGTCTGTGTATGTGAATCACCACTCATGGAAGACGATACGCTGCTCATGCAAAAGCAGTATGACATTTTTAATTAACATAATATTATTGACATTAAATTTAATTTTATATACAAGTGTAGTATTTTTACTTTTAAAAAGACTCTCTTTAGCATGCGAAGTCATGGTGACAAATTGACAAGAAAAGTCATCATGTGATCTTTGACAGGACTGGCAGAGTACAACAAAACGAAAAGGAGAAGTCCATCATGAAAACTCTTCGCTACGCTTTTGCGGCGGCCTTCGCGGTCGCACTTCTGATTCCCATGACCGGCGTCGCGTTGGCTCAAGACAAGGCTGACGCGAAGAAGCCGGCTGAAAAACTCGTGCAGAAACTGCCGAGCAAGGCGGAACTGCCGAACTACTTCCAGTCGATTTCGTACACGGTGCATTCCCGCTCCGGTTGGTACGGCACCCAGGGATCGTCCACCGCGTTCGTTCGCGGTGACACGACGCTCCTCTGGACCGCAGGTCACGTCATCGACAACCTGCGATCGACTCGTGAAGTCCTTCATAAGGGCAGCAAGAAAACGGTCGTCGAGTGGCAGGATGCACAGATCGTCCGGGAGTACAACCAGGACGGTCGTCGCGTCGGCAAGGTCGAAATGGACTGCGAAGTCCTCGCATTCAGCGATGCAGACCACGGCGAAGACCTCGCCATTCTGCGCGTGCGGGCCAAGAACTTCACCAAGGATTCGGTGCATTTCTACCTCGACGACGAGATTCCCGGCGTGAGCACGCGTGTGATCCACGTGGGTTCACTCCTCGGCCAGATCGGCTCGAACTCCGTCACGGATGGTGTGGTGTCTCAGACCGGCCGTATCTTCACTTGGAGTTTCGGCAAGGTCTACGACCAGACGTCGGCTCCGTCGTTCCCCGGCTCGTCCGGTGGCGGCATCTTCCTCGAAGACGGTCGCTACATCGGAATGCTGGTGCGTGGTGCAGGCGAGTCCTTCGGACTCTACGTGCCCGTTCGACGCATCCGGAGCTGGGCCAAGGAAATCGACATGGAATGGGCGCTCGATCCGCGCGTGCCGATGCCTTCGGAGAAGGATCTGAAGAAGTTGATCCAGGGTAACCTGGGCACCGGTCTTCCGTCCGACTCCAAGTCGGATCCGCACGCGAAATCCAAAAGCCTCCGTGTCCGGTACTTCCTGACCGGCAACCCCGTCCCTTCCAGCGTCACGAGCGAGCAGCTGCAGGCCATGCAGGCATGCATTGCCGAACAGACCAAGCTCGCGGACAAGTTCAGCGGCAAGTAAATCCTACTCCACCAGTCCTGTCATACACACCCCGACACTCGTCGTGTCGGGGTATTTAAGAATCTTCGTGACTATTTTTCCTCGTGTTACAATCTCAGTATGAATATTGCCATTAACGGATTCGGTCGCATTGGCCGCCAGATACTCCGCATCATACAGGAAAATCACGCTGATGATGACTTGAATGTCGTGCTTATTAACGATCTCACAGATGCGGAAACACTTGCCCACCTCTTTGAGTTCGATTCTACGTACGGACACTTCGATTGTGGCGGAGCTTGCTTCCGTGATGGCATGCTCACGACAAAGTTCGGGAAAATTCGTTGTACCGCCCACGAAGATCCCGCAACACTCCCCTACAAAGAACTGAAGGTCGATATTGCACTGGAATGCACGGGGCACTTCCGCAAACGTGAAGACGCAGCTTTGCACCTGCAAGCCGGCGCAAAGAAAGTGATTATCTCCGCTCCCTGTAAGAGCAAAGCAGACGGAACATTCTGTCTTGGAGTCAATGAAGATCTGTACGACCCAAGCTCCATGCATGTTCTCTCCAACGCATCCTGCACCACCAATTCGCTTGCTCCCATTGTAAAAGTTCTCCATGACGCGTTCGGTATCGAACGTGGTCTCATGACCACTATCCACAGTTACACAAACGACCAACGCATTCTCGATTTTCCGCACAAAGACTGGCGCCGCGCACGCAGCGCAGCGGAAAACATCATCCCGACTACCACAGGAGCTGCGGAGGCTGTGGGACTCGTCATCCCGGAACTCAATGGGAAACTCAACGGCATTGCCGTGCGTATCCCCTCCCCAACTGTGAGCGTGACTGACTTTGTCGCTATTCTCAACACATCTACGGATATCGAAAAAGTACATGCTGCTTTTAGGAAAGCAGAGGCAGGACGCATGAAAGGCATCCTCGGCGTGGAAGACCGCCCGCTCGTCTCTATGGACTACCGTGGCGACCCGCGTTCCTCCATCGTCGATGCGCTAAGTACCCAAATCCTTGATGGGAACTTCGTGAAAATCCTCGCCTGGTACGACAACGAATGGGGCTACAGTAACCGCATGGTCGATCTGACGAAGTATGTGGGAGAACGATTATAGGTTTGGGGTGATGATAGAACGACTGCTGGAGGGAGGGGTCAGGGGAGGGGGATAAGATCTACCTAATCACTGATCAATATCCCATTCAGATGATCGACCTCTTGTTGCAGCACTGCTGCCTTCCCCCATCGAAAAATCTCTTCGTGCTCTCCCCCTTCAAGATCGCTGTACCGTACATGCATCCACAAATACCGCGGCATAAAAAATGTCCCAGGAACACTGAAACATCGTGCAATAAACGGTACAAGCCATTTCTGTTGAATAGGTTCCGGATTAATCATAATTTGATAGTCACCATACGATCGTTTTATGCCAATAACCCGTACACTGTAACCAATTTGCGGTGCTGCAAGACCGAGAGCAAATGGATTCCATTTACGATCTAAAGCATGAAGACTCTTCTCTAACTCAACAGCAATGTTGTGTACCCGCTCATCAATGTCCTCTACAGGCTTGGCAACAGTGTGAAGTGCAGCATGCGGTACTGTAAGAATTCCAACGGAATGTACATCTTGATCCTGAAACAATAATGAAAATAGAAGAACGACAATGCCCATCACAAGTGTGCCTGCACAAAAAAGCCATTTCTTTTGAGTGATATGATTCATCTACAACATAATATACACATTGCTCTACTAGATCCCCCTCCCACACGAAGTGTCCCCTTTGGGGCTAGCCCCTCCCTCAAGGGAGGGGAACTACCCACTTGCCACCTCTCCTCATCGTTCTCCTGAAAACTCAACACTACTTCTTCTTATCATCATATTTCTTCCCCTTCTTCTCCACCACCTCTCCTTCCACAACATCCTCTTTTGGTTCTTTTGAACTCTTTGCATCCTTTGTTGCCTCTTTCTGCACTTGCTCGTACACAATCTTCCCAATCTCCTGTGCAGCAACACCTAATTCTTCTGTCTTCTTTTTGAGTTCATCTGCGGAGACATTGTCTTTCTTGAGCAATTCCTTGAGGTCACCAATCTTCGTGTTCACATCCTTCTTCACAGCATCAGAAATCTTCGCATCATGCTCACGCATTTGCTTCTCCAGATTGAAGACCAGTGCATCAGCCTGATTGCGCGCGTCCACAAGTCCTTTTTTCTTCTTATCCTCCTCGGCGTGAAGCTCCGCATCTTTCCGCATCTTCTCGACTTCCTCTTCGGAAAGTCCTGTGGACCCCTGAATAGTGATGTGTTGCTCTTTTCCCGTACCTTTATCCTTGGCTTTCACATTGAGGATACCATTTGCATCGATATCGAACGTCACTTCAATCTGCGGCATACCACGTGGAGCAGGCGCGATTCCATCTAAAATAAATCGTCCGAGAGATTTATTGTCCGCAGCCATCTCACGCTCCCCCTGCACAACATGCACTTCAACAGACGGCTGGCTATCTGCCGCAGTGGAGAAGACCTGACTTTTCGTTGTCGGGATCTTGGTGTTTCGTTCGATAAGTTTTGTCGCTACGCCTCCAAGTGTCTCCAACCCCAGAGAGAGCGGCGTCACATCCACAAGCACAATGTCCTTATCGATATCTCCCGCAAGCACGCCTGCTTGTACAGCGGCACCAATCGCGACCACCTCATCCGGATTTACACCTTTATGTGGCTCTTTTCCAAAGAGTTCCTTCACTTTCGCCTGCACCGCAGGCATACGCGTCATTCCGCCGACAAGCACGACTTCATCAATATCCCCTTTGGAAACCTTCGCGTCTTTCAGGGCTTGTACGCACGGCTCGACCGTGCGCTCGATAAGATCTGCGACAAGAGATTCTAACTTGGCACGCGACAACTTGAGCAGTAAGTGCTTCGGACCCGTCGCATCTGCTGTCACGAACGGCAAGTTAATGTCCGTTTCTGTCGCAGACGAGAGCTCGATCTTCGCCTTCTCCGCCGCTTCCTTGAGCCGCTGTAATGCAATGGGATCACCAGTGAGATCCACTCCCTGGTCTTTCTTGAACTCTGCAACCAACCAGTCAGTGATCACCTGATCAAAATCATCTCCTCCCAACTGCGTATCACCATTGGTCGACATCACCTCAAACACGCCATCTCCCATATCCAGAATGGAGACATCAAACGTTCCTCCACCAAGATCGTACACGGCAATCTTGTGCTCTTGCCCTTTATCAAGCCCATAAGCAAGAGCAGCAGCAGTTGGTTCGTTCAGAATGCGCAGCACTTCAAGCCCTGCAATCTTTCCCGCATCCTTTGTTGCCTGACGTTGCGAATCGTCGAAATACGCGGGAACCGTAATCACTGCCTGCGTCACAGAGGTTCCTAAATAACTTTCAGCATCCTTCTTCAACTTCTGGAGAACTTTCGCACTCACCTCTTGTGGAAGCATGTCTTTGCCCATGACATCAATGACAGATCGCCCCTCCTTTCCCTCCTTCACCGTAAAAGGCATCTGCTTGGCATCACGCTCTACTTCGGAAAAGCGCCGTCCAATGAAACGCTTCGCAGAAAACACCGTTCCTTTCGAATTCGTCACTGCCTGCCTTTTAGCAACCACTCCAACAAGTACTTCGCCATCTTTGAAGGCCACAACTGACGGTGTGGTGCGATTCCCTTCCGCATTCGGAATGACGACAGGCTCCCCTCCCTCTACAACGGCAACGCAGGAATTCGTTGTTCCAAGATCAATACCAAGTACTTTTGACATGAAAATAGGGGTTAAAGTATAGGACAGACACTAGCACTCTCTAGTTTAGAGTGCTAATATCGATGAGTCAACCAAAATTCCGGCGAATTCCTATAACCTTTTCCCTACACCCTATACCCTAGTCATATGTTTCTCGATGAAGTTACTCTCTCGGTGAAAGGTGGAGACGGCGGCAATGGCTGCGTCTCTTGGCGTAGAGAAAAATACATCCCAAAAGGGGGACCGGATGGAGGAGATGGAGGAGATGGAGGAGATGTCATTCTTCAGGCCAACGCACATACGGATACCTTGAGCAACTTCCTCTCGAAAAAACGATTTGAGGCAGAGAGAGGAGCGCATGGTATGGGAAAAAACAAGCATGGAAAACGGGGAGAAGATCTTGTCCTCTTCGTTCCTCCCGGAACACTCATCTACAGCATGCGCGCTCCTGGACAG
>Ga0210019_1003328_pt1 | contig 14836 bp, 12 predicted proteins | sample CryGeyCG2114_020_2_FD_183969 | JGI IMG/M metagenome (GOLD analysis project Ga0210019, IMG submission 183969) | Groundwater microbial communities from aquifer - Crystal Geyser CG11_big_fil_rev_8/21/14_0.20 (SPAdes) (version 2) | ecosystem: Environmental > Aquatic > Deep subsurface > Groundwater ...
AAAATCTGGCAAGTATTTGGTAAAGTTCAACTATGGACAAGTTTCTCAGAATCATTATTTTGTAATTGAGAATGAAACTGCAGAGTCTGAAGCTTTGATAGACACACCTGATGAACCTGAAATCATCCTTCTTTACACGGAACAAAAATACTATGCTGATAACGATGTAATTCGAATCAGTGGATTAGTTTCTGCATTAGATTCTCCAACTGTGTTAATCGGAATTTATGATCCTTTTGGAATGCCTACCGGATTTTATTTTGCTTCTATTGATTCTGCCTTGGAGTTTTCTACAAGTTTTCTTGTAAAGGCTGGTGTAAATTTTAAAGTTGATGGAACATATTCTATTAAAGCACATTATGCAGAAACTGAAGCGACATCTTTTTTTGAATATTCAAAAATTCCTCCAACAACAAATGATAATACCATACAAAATCCTGTAGAAGAAACACCAAAAGAATCTCCTGATGATACTCCAACAACAAATGATAATACACTACAAAATCCTGTAGAAGAAACACCAAAAGAACCTCTCTCAGAAAATAATTCTCCAAAAAAAAATAATTCAGAAACTATTGTCCCAAACGTAAACAGTTTACCTGATAAAGAAATTGTCACTGTTCAAGAAAAAACTCCTCAAACTAAAATAAAGCAACAAAATAATTTGACTGTTGAAGATATTGAATTGGGAATATTACTTAATCAAATTACTTTAGAATGCGATTCAAGCATTTACACTGATGCTATCTCGTATTATGATGGAATGGGTCCTGCCTTGTATCGATTGTGTAAGTTTGATAGTTCGTTGAATTTTTTCAATGAGTCCCTATCTGATAATCCATATGATGTAGAAATCCTAGTCAACAAAGGCTCCGCTCTAGGAAAACTTGGTTATTATTCTGAAGCAATAAAATACTATGATCAAGCTATTCACATTAATCCTGATTTCCTACCTGCAAAAAATAATAAAGCAAATGCACTTGCTATGTTAGGATATTTTGATGATGCTGTGGTATTGTATAATGAAATATTAGAACAAAATCCTAACTATGTCACAGCCAAGAAAAATCTTGATATTGTATTATCTCAGAATGCAAACTTTTCTAATGGTTCTTTAGAATCTAATACTAAAAACGTGGATTATGTTGAATCATCTTCAAAAACTAATTCCCAAAATTCTGCACTAACTGATACAACTTCTGAAAAATCAAAACCCGGTAATTTTTTTGATGAAGTAGGTAGTGTATTTTCAACCTTAGGTTCTTTGTTTGGTTTTCTAAACTAATTTTTAATTATTATACCCTCGATTTTTCAATAAACCTATAAAGCCCTATCAAGACGATCGACATAGGAAACCACATGAGTAAGATACTTGAAAAATCATTAAGAGATGCCCGTAAAGAAGATAGATTGACAATGGGTACTAAACAAGTTTTGAACTCTGTAAAAAATTCAAAGCTGATTGTATTGTCTCAATCAATTAAGAAAAAAACGTTTGAGCAAATTGAATCCGATGCAAAAAAAGAAAAAATACCTTTAGTTAACTTTCAAGGAACATCAGTCGCGTTAGGTAGATTATGCGGCTTACAATTTAGAATTTCGACAATTTCATTTACTTCTTTAGACGATGCAAGCATCAAATCAATTTTAAAAGATACAACAGTTGAGGAAAAAAATGATTAATTGTATTTTATTTAATGAAAGTTTAAATGAGACATTTTTTGTTCGGAGTTAAATAGGAATTCTAATGACACAATCCATAAAACTTTCAACTGATCAGATGCGAATGATGTCTCTTTTTCAAAATGTTACTGGTGCAACTGCTCGTGATTGTGTAGAAGATGAAAAACAAGATAGAGTGATTTTTGTAGTTAATTCTGGTAAGATGGGACTTGCAATTGGCAAAGGTGGCATTCATATCAAATCCTTACAAAATATTGTTAAAAGAAATGTCGAACTGGTAGAATTTGATGATGATCCAGCAAAATTTCTCACAAACTTGCTAAATTCTAAACTAATTTCTGAAGTAAAAATAAATAAACGAGCCGATGGAACAAAACAGGCAATAGTTATGGTAGATCCAAGAAAAAAAGGAATTGTGGTTGGAAGGGAAGGTAGGAATGCAGAAAAAGCACGATTACTTGCAAAACGATATTTTGATATTAGCAGTGTATTGATTAATAGTCCTGAACGTGCAACTTTGGAGCTGTAGTATATGAGAAAATCACCACTTGGATTATTTGCCGGAAGAGTTCTTACAACTAAAAAGAAGAAACAGAGATGGGCAATCTCTACTTACAAAAGAAGAAAATTAGGTATTGATAAAAAATCTGACCCTCTTGGAGGTGCACCACAGGCTCGTGGTATTGTTTTAGAAAAAGTTGGTATTGCAGCAAAACAGCCAAACTCTGCTGTTAGAAAATGTGTTCGAGTTCAATTAATTAAAAACGGAAAAACAGTTACAGCATTTTTACCAAGAGACGGTGCAATGAACTTTATTGATGAACACGATGAGGTACACATTCAAGGTATGGGTGCAACCCAAGGTGGTGCAATGGGAGATATTCCAGGAGTTAGATTCAAAGTTTTCAAAGTTAACGGTACATCCCTTCATGAACTGGTAATTGGTAAGAAGGAGAAACCAAGGAGATAGACATGGCTGAGACAAAAAATTTGTTGCTGTTTAGAAAATGGGATCTATCTAATATTGAAGTTAAAGATCCTGGACTAAAGTCTGCAATATCTTTGAAAAAACAAATTTTACCTTACACTTATGGTCGTTCAGCACTAAAGAGATTCAACAAAGCCGACGTTAACATTGTTGAAAGATTAATCAACAAGACAATGCACTTTGGAAAAAAATATTCAAAAAACACTGGTCGTATGACTGGTAAGAAATCTAAATTACTTAACACAGTAAAAACTGCATTTGATATTATTGCATTAAAAACTGGTCAAAACCCAGTTGAGATTCTAGTAAGGGCAGTAGAATTTTCTGCACCAAATGAAGATACAACTAGAATAGTTTATGGCGGTACTGTTTATCATGTTTCAGTAGATGTTGCCCCAATCCGTAGAGTCGATTTAGCTCTAAAGTTTATTGCAGATGCTATCAAGGAATCTACTTTCTCAAATCCAAAACCTATTGAAGAGCATATGGCTGAACAATTGATGCTTGCAGCAGCAAATGATCCTAACGCTCCTTCTGTAAAGAAAAAGAACGAGTTAGAGCGTATCGCACAAGCATCTAGATAGAAATTTTTCCAGTAGCCCGAGGCAGATTCGAACTGCCGTCTCCGCCTATCCACTCTTGAGATCCAGAGGGCAGAATCCTTGACCGCTAGACTATCGGGCTACTTGAAGAAATTTTGATGTTTTAGCATATATTCATTTGTTGTTTTGTGATGGTGTTTCTTGAAAAATTATTTTATTCTAACTTCATGAATGGCAGTTGCGTAATCACATTCTGCTTTTAATCTCATATATGGAATTAATCTGAAATGAATAGAATAGATGTCTCTTTCTTTTAACAGAATTCCTTTCTGCATCAATGAAACTAATCCTCTTGATGGAATTGTAATTGTAACGTTTTTTTCTTCACACACTTGTTTTCGTTTCATTTGAAATTGTTTTAATGAAAATGCGACATCGTTGATTTCTAAAATTAGAGGCCAAACTATATCGTTCCACACAAATCTTCTATTCTCTGTGGCTGAGGCATATTTTCCTTTTTCACTCAACATTAATAACATCTGCAAAAGATGTTATAACTTAATAGTTGTCTCAAAATGAAATTGAAGAATCATTGAATTTATTAGAAAAAGATTGGGATGTTGATCCAATTCTTCGAAAATTTATGTTGGGTAAAATTACTGATGTATCTGACTATCCAATTAAAGTTAAAGATGTAGTTTTTCATGTTCCTTATCTTAATTCTGAAAAAAAATTCATCCTGTGGAAATGTTTTTGGCCTGATTGCCATAACTGTTGCGATAGACAAGGCAGACTACCGTTGACATCTGATGATTTGATTACCATCGGTAAGGGCTTGAAATACAAAAAACCATCAGATTTTATAAAAAATGAAACTTTGACTGTTACATATCAGGAACCTGGTCCTTCAGGTCAATTAACAACAATGACTACTATTAATTTGAAAAGAAAATCAGATGAAACTGAATCTGACGATGGAACCCATATCTCATGTAGGTTTTTAGATGATAAAGGAGCCTGCAGTATGCATCCGGATAGACCTGGTGTGTGTTATCTATACCCATTTTCAAGTTGGCTTGAAAATGAAAAAGGAAAGGCACGGGTACATGCAACCTATCAGTTTACTGGTGATTGCCCCGGATTTTATCTTGCAGAGACATTGGATCCGATGAAAGAGGAATTCAAAGACTATTCTAAAACAATTTATGATTATAACATGGCTTCAAACAGAACAAATCGAGAAGGGTTTGGTTCAGTTAGTTTTAGTTAGGCTTTAGCTACTTTCATCAAATCTGCTATCTTGATGTTCATACCAAACCTGTCTTCGTTCTTTTTCATATATCTAAATATTGCAATAAAATCTGGTAGTGCTTTTAGAAAACTAAAATCTTTTTGAATTTTAGCTCTTACAAAATTGAATACTTTGGCATAAACTTTGTAATGCTTTTCTATTGCTTTTTCATATGCTTTAAAATCGTGCATGTTCTCCAAGAAAATTTCCACACACTGCATTGATGGAATGATGCCTTCACCTAATAATGCATACACTGTTCCAATTGATTCTCCTACCCCTACTACTTTTCCTGAATAGTATGGTTTGCATTTATCTGGAGTTGCTAATCTGATTGGGCGTCCTTTGGTTGCAATCACTTTTCCTCCATGTTTTTGTAAAAATTCATCAGTTGCTTTGATGTGATTTTTATTGTAATCTCCAGCTCCAATATGGGCCCATTTTTCACCTAATGGGAAATACCAAAAATATCCTGACATTCCTGGAAATGGTTCAATGTAAAAATCATCATATGGTACGCCGTTCTCATATTCTACTTTGTATTCATAAGTTGGCAAAAAGAAATCTTCTTTTAATTTTGGAAGATAAACTCGGTTGAAACCCGTACAATCAACTATCATGTCATACTCTTTTTCTAGTTCCTCTAATTTTGGCGCTTGACCGTAAACAATTTTGGAATCTTTTATGAAATCTTTAATCAATCCTAGTTTGTTATACGTGCATAATCCTTTCAATTTGATATCAAATTTTACATCATTATTCATTTTGACGTGCATGTTTTTCCCATCATGGATTAGAAAATCATCAAAATTCCTACCTGTCTTTTTGCAAAAATCTGCTAGTACTGGTTTGATTGTTCCCCATGCACAAATCGAATCATGTTTTTCTTTAACACTTCTTTCATATCCGACAACCTCATGTTCTGAATCTTTTAGTCTGGCCATAAGATAAGATCCTGCCACACCCATACCCATTACTGCTATCTTCAAGATATTCAGAAATCGACTCACACCTAATAAATACACTATCTGGTATCTTCTCATTATGGGTTTTCGTTAGTAGGAAAAAGTAGTGTTAGTTAAATATCAAAATTATATATTCTATTTGAAAAGGTAGTCTCTCATCTGATTACAACAAGTTTCAGATCTTAAGATAATCACTGTCATCAGAAAACACTGGTTTCTGATCTTAAGTGAAGAGCTGTCATCAAAAGCCCATTGGGATTTGATCTTAAGCTCAACCTACCTTTTTTATTCAATTAAATTGGTAATATTTTTAGAAAACACATGGATACATTTGAGGCAATAAAGACGAGACGATCTGTTAAAAATTTTGATAAAAATTATAAAATGACAAAAGAAGAAATCAATCAACTTCTTAAGTTGGCAATTTTATCTCCAACATCATATAACATCCAAAACTGGAGATTTGTTACTGTAACTGATCAAACAATTAAAAATAAACTATCTGAACTATCACATGGTCAGCCACAAGTATCTGATGCATCACTTGTAATAATTTTGTGTGCTGATTTGAATTCTTGGAATAAAGAACCTGAGAGATATTGGACAAACATCCCTGAAGAACCACGCAACGCATTGGTTATCTCCCTTAGAAATTCGTATAATGGCAAACTAGAACAACAACGTGATGAAGCAATGCGTTCATGTGGCATGGCAGCTCAAACCATAATGCTTGCAGCAAGATCTATGGGATATGATACCTGTCCTATGAAGGGATTTGATTATGATTCTGTTGGAAAGATGATTGATCTGCCAGATGACCATGTCATATCTATGATGGTTGTGGTGGGGAAAAAACTCAAAGATGCTTCTCCTAGAGGTGGTCAATTGCCCTTATCTGATATTGTTTTTGAGAACAGATTCAAAAATGTGTGATGGTTTGGAATGATCTCACTTTATTATCTGTGATATTTTATGGCTATTATGGGCATAGATGATGCAATCAAGAAGCTAGAGATTTCTAACCAAGGCTTGAAGGTAATTTTGGAGAATCTTGATGAGCAACTTGCAGACATACGCTCAGATCCTAGACTGGAAGGATTAGTAGGTGACTTGGAGAATCTGTTTTATGCATATCTTAAAACTTGGATTAAGAGCAATACTGAGATTCTTGATATTTTGAATCAAGAGAAAAAATAATTTAACTTTCTAAATACACTCTGTTATTATAAAATCCTGTTCCCTATGTTTATTATTCAATCAAAATTGCAGGTTTGAATGGTCTTGCATGTCTAGCTTTTTCTTTAGGATCATAGATGTCTTCATCTTTTTCTGAATATACTGAAATATCTACTCCGAACTCTTTCTTACCTATTTGGGGTAATTCTGATTTTAGGAATTCTTTTTCATCAAATTCTACATCTTTTAGCTTCATTTGTTTAATCTCTTCAGATTCTGAATGCAAATCTTTGATTACTTTTTGGATATAGTCTGGCATTTTTTTAGCATCACTAGTTTCAGGATCTGCAATTAATTCTTTCATCACAACTCCCATATTGTTTTGACCTCCAACCATAATACTGAGTATCTTATGATAAATTTTGGATTTCATACTATCCGAGTTTACATAGATTACAATTTTTTGTGGAGTAATTTTTGTTACTTTGAGAATGTTTGCAATATCATCAATTGTTCCTTTGAGTAATTCTTCAGACTGAATTGAGGTAGCATCAACTTTGTCCTTGGAATATTTTGGCCACTGAGTCCTTGATGCTAATTCAGAATTTCCAAGATTTTCCCACATCTCTTCAGCTATGTGTGGCGCAAATGGAGACAACATTGCAACACGTGCTGAATTTATCTCATGTAAAATTCCTGAAACATCTTTTCTTTCTTTAGCTTGTACTCTTTTTGCATACCAACTCAAATCTGATTCAAATGTAAACAAAATATCGTGCAGTGCTTCACGTAATCTCATTTTTTCTACAGCTTCTGTGATTTCTGCTATTTTGTTCTGGGTTTTAGATAAGATCCATCTATCTTCTGCTTGTAATTTAGAAACTGGGCTATTTTTGAGCCTAGAGCACTCTTCTAAAAGCGACTCTAGCTTGTTTTGAATTCCGTACACTGATTCCATGTTAAAATCAGCGTCTTGGAGTAATTCTGCTGATGAAATAATTGCTAGTCTTATGGGATCAGCTCCATGATCTCTAATTGCAGTACGTAATGGAATGATATTTCCCATGCTCTTACTCATCTTAGCCCCATCCATCATCACGCTACCATTGACCACAATTTCTCGTGGCCACAACTTTTTATCAAATATTGCAACGTGATTTAAAACAAAAAATGACAAATGGTTCTGCACCAAATCCCTGCCTGAATGGCGTGAATCAACTGGATAAAAATAAGTGAATTCTCTTTTCATCGTATTTATTATGTCTTCAGAGAGTTTTGAAGTATTAGCAGCTAGATGTGCATCTCCTTTGTCTAATAAAACATAATCAAAGAATTCTTTTGTCAAGTTTTCAGGTTGTACAGTTCCATCATTTACAAATCGTGATAAAGTATAGTATGCCATGTAAATTACACTATCTGATAGTGACTCTACGATCCAATCATGATCCCATGGCAGTTTGGTCCCCAACCCTTGCTGTCTTGCGCAAGCTCGTTCATGCAACCAGTCAATTACCTCTTTGAATTCTGTTTTTATGTTATTTGGTAGGATATTCATCTCATCAAAACAACTGCGAGCTAATTTTTTCCACTCTTCATCTCCATAATTCAAAAACCATTGGTTGTTCAATATTTTGACAACACATTCAGCCCCACATCTGCAATACACTGGAGCATTCTCAAGTACTGGAAATCTTTCTAAATGATTGTTCTCAGCTAACCATGCCCTTACTTTATCTCGTCCAAACTGTACTTTTTCATTATTGAATTTATCACATTTTTCATTTAGCTTACCGTCTGTGAATTCTTTAAGATACAACTCTTTTGTGGCCTCTTCTAATTTGGAGTCTGATTGGTCAGATACTCCTAATTTTTCACAAATCTGTTTTGCTGGAATGGTATCATATCCTTCTGTAACTATGATTGGAATGGGTTCAATTTGAGACGCTAATTTGTGATTTTTAGCCTTCAAATCCATTAATGCCTGATAGTCTTTTGGTGCATGAGCAGGCACTGACATTACAAGACCTGTTCCCATACCAGGCTCTACAAAATCAGCAGGCAAAATTGGAATTTCAACTCCATTATGTGGTATACTGGCTGATTTTCCAATTAGTTCGGTTCCTGGAACATCTTCAATTATTGAAACTTGTTTTTCAAAGAATTCTATTTTATGTGCACATTCTTCAGAAACTATCCATGTTTCATTGTCTACTGTAACTTTTTTGTAAACAGTTTTTGGATTGACCCACAAGTTTGTAACTCCAAAAATTGTTTCAGGTCTTAGAGTTGTAATTGGGAAAATGAATTCGCCAAACTTGAATTTGACTAGGAAATTTTTATCATCAATTTTTGGTTCTACATCACCCATTGTATCATGTTGTGATACTGGGTTTTGATCTTTTGGACACCATCCGACAGGATGACTTCCCTGAATTATTCTTCCATTTTCTTTAAGGGTTGTAATCTGCCATTCAATGAATTTTTGATATCCAGGAGCTATGGTTGTAAACTCTCTTCTCCAATCAATGGAATATCCCATCTCGATCATGCCTGACTTTATCTCTTCATGAAAATAATCTGCAATCTTTATTGGTTCAACAAATGTTTTGATGTCTTCTTCTGAAACATGGTAAATATTTCTCAGTCCGTCAAGAATTTCTTTTTCTCCAGCTTCAATTCTTTTTGCCATTCCAAGTACTGGTGTTCCCGTATAGTGGAATCCCATTGGGAACAATACGTTGTATCCTTGCATTCGATAATATCTGGAGTGAACATCAGCTAGTGTGTATGTTCTGCCGTGTCCAATATGTTGTGGTGAATTGGGATATGGATATGCTACCGTGATGAATTTTTTTGGTTTATCATTTGGATTTGTCTCAAAGTCTTTTGATTCGGACCATTTGTTTTGCCATTTTTTTTCTATTTCGTTCCAGTTAATTGTCATAATGTCATCCTAAAATCATTGATTTTGCCTTAGCTATTGCATCGTCTTTTTTAGATGTGTCTTTTCCCCCACCTTGAGCAAATTTAGCGTCTCCTCCACCAGACCCTCCAAGAATTGAGGCTATTTCCTTGGCAATTTCACCTGAATTCACACCTGATTCTTCCCCAGCATGCACCATAATTCTAACAGTTGGACCTGATTCAAAAATTCCACAAAATGCAGCTTTGTTATCTTTTGCAACTAGTTTTTTGCCAAAGTTTTGGTGGAAATAATCATCATAACTCTCACTTGATGTAAAGCAAATTTTGTCCTTTACCGTGATGCCGTCTAGTTCTCCTGATTCTCCGGATAAAATTCTCTCCAATAACACTGGAATTTGCTCCCTTGCTTTTTGTTTATTTTTCTCTCGTTGTTTTTCCAATGTTTGTTTTGCAATTTGCTCTTCAGCTTGTTTCTTTGAATCTTCTTCTTGTTGTTTTACATATTGAAAAGCTGTTGGACCTGAGACAAATTCTATGCGAACTACTCCGTCTTGGATTCTTTTTGTTTTTGTAATTTTGATTAGTTCTATATCGCCAGTTTTCTTTACATGTGTTCCACCACATGCTTCAATGTCCTTATCTTCAATTGATACGATTCTGACTGATTTTACTGGAACTACTCCTCCCTGATAAATTCTAAATCCATACTTTTGTTCTGCAGTCCCTCTATCGTAATAGTCGATATTCACTGGATAGTTCTCTTTTACCATCTGATTAGCTGCATTCTCTATTTGTTGAACTTGTTCATCAGTCAATGATGAATGATGTGTAATGTCTAGTCTTGCATGATCATCGTCTTTGAATGCAGAGTGTTGCCAAATCCATGATCCTAACACTCCTCTAGATGAAGCATTGATGATGTGGGTACTTGTGTGGTTTTTAGTAATGTTGGCACGGCGAATTTCATCAAGTTTGCATAATACCGTATCGCCTTCTTTTGGAATCCCTCCTTCTAACTTGTGAACTATAATGTTTGCATGCTTATCTACGTCAATTACGTTAAATCCTGCAATAGTGCCATGGTCTGGTTCTTGTCCTCCACCTCTGGCATAAAATGAAGTTCTATCTAGTACTACCTGGTCATCAAAGATCTTGATTACCTTGGCCTCAAATTCCATTGGGTCATCTTTGTAAAATAGAGCCTCAGTCTCTGGAAGTTCTTCTAGTGGAAGTTCTACAATTGCCTTTTTCTTTTCAGACTGGTGCAAATCCGATAATTTGGAATAAAATGATGATGGAATCTCTGCAATTGCGTCTACTTCTTTGAGATATTCAGGCGTAATTCCATCTGATTCATACAATGTTATGAGTTCGTCTACACTTGGCACTCCTCTTTCACGAATCTTTTCTGCCTTTTTCTTCATGTGTATTTTAGACTCTTCATATCTTGCAGATTCTAACTTTAGGATTTTTTTGACATCTTCTCTTTTCTCATCAAGTTCGGGATAGGTATCTTTGAGATAGTCAATATGGGTATCAATCAAATCATCAATGTCAAGTTTCAAATTTAGTTTGCTAATTGTTGCATTGATTCTTCGCAGCATCATTCTGAGATTGTATCCGCCACCAACATTGCTTGGTAGTGCACCATCTGTAATTGCAAAAATCAGAGTTCTCAAATGATCTGCAATCAGATACGATCCTTCAAGTGGCGTAATCATTTTGTTTAGTTGTTCGTCTGTAACTCCTGCATTTCTCACTGCAAGACGTCTGACCTCGTTTAGATCATCAAAATGATCAATCTCTTTTGCAATCTCTGTAAAGTATTTTCTTAAAATTTCTGAGTCTGAATCAATTCCAATCTTTTCAAATAGCTTTTCATTGATTGGACCAAAACAGCAGTCATATGCTGTAGGTGTACCCATGGTAATCCATGCAAATCTCTCAAGACCTGCACCCATGTCTATGACCCGCTGATCAAGTGTGGTGTGTTTTCCCAATTCCCCTTGGAATTCTGTAAACACTGCATTTCCAAGCTCCAATCCTCTAACAAAGTATTCTAGAGATGGACCAAAAGAGCCACCTCCAGCCCACACATCCTCTACAAATACAACCTCTTCTTTTTTAATTCCAAACTGATTTGTCAATAATCTAAAATCCAAATCAACACATTCATCTTTCCAATACCCTCCCAAATCCGGAACGCTGTGCTGTCCGATCATGCAAAAGCTTGAAAAATGTCTGCCTGTAACTCCCACATTTTCCAAATCTTTGAACCGCAAACAGGTTTGTGGAACTACTAATGGGTTTGCAGGAAACTCAAAGACCACTTTGGAGCCCATCACTCTTTGAAAATCAACAACAGACGCAATTGTAAAAAACAAATCATCTCGCCATCTACAAACTACTGGATATCTGCTAACTGAAGTGTGGTTGTTTTTTACAAAAAATTCCTCGACTTGTTTCCATGCTTGAGTGTAATCAAATCTTTTACTGGTTGGAGGCTCACCAATGAACGAATAAGTGTCAGTTCCATCGTCTGGACACAGATTTCTATCTGCATTTAGAGTCCAAAAGAATCTGCCGCATTTTGAGCATGCTTTTCTAACAAAACCTTGCTCTTGGAACAATTTCACTTTGTAATATCTGTCAGGATCGGATGAAAATTCTTTTAGAATCTCTTTTTTATCCAACGTTGAGCCTGTTCTCATCCGATATTAAGAATTGTCGCTCCTCAAATTGAGATCAGAATATGTTGAGTGAAATTTTTTTATACTAGTTTTATTCTGCACAATCATGAAATGTCAATGCAATACTGATAGGTTATGCATGTTTCATTATGTGGCAAAATACCCTGATTCCATAAAGCCAAAGAACTGATTTCTCAAATCTGAGACCTCATGGAATTTTCTTTCTATTTACAATAAATCAAGATTCTGGCGTTCAAAAGTTAGATGACGATTGCGTAAGATAGACTAGCTCCAGACTTTTTCCTTGAATGTCCATTTTTTATTCAACACAAAGTTGCTAAACGCTGCAACTCCTACTGCTAACATTAATGCCACTGGATATGTTATTCCTATTTCGTCTATTAGATAGTAGATCATTCCTAGCTGGACTAGTGCGCCAATTGAGCTAAACCCTGCAAACTTGCCATATTGTGCAAGCGTTCTTTTAGTATCAAAGTCCCTGTCCTCAAAAGTCCAGTATTTGTTTAGGATGAAATTGCTTGTAATTGAAAACATTATTCCCATTATGGTTGCATGAATGTACCACATGTCTGCACTCATTGAGAACAGCATTGATGCAAGATAGTTTACTCCCAATCCTGATGCGCCCACTGTAAAGAATCTTGCAGCCTTTGAGAGGAATCGAACTGACGTGCGTTTTTCTTCCTTTCTTACTTCTCTGCCATACTTGTATAGTTTCCAGACTGACTTGCAGTAATCAAACACAGTTGATGCTCCAAGCTTGCTGTTACCGTGTTGCCTGTCTGTAAAAGTATATGGGACTTCTTGAATTTTGACTCCCTTTGTTTTTACCAGAATCTCTAAGAGCATCTTGTATCCTATTGCGTCAAACTTTAATCCGGAAATGATGTTTTTCTTGAACATGAAAAACCCTGACATTGGATCTTTTGGTGAGATTCCAAGACCTTTCTTTGCAATGACAGTTGCAATCTTGCTCATCAGTTTTCTCTTCAATGGCCAGCCCTGAATGGAGCCGCCCTTGACATACCTTGATGCAATTACAATGTCACATTTAGTTTGTTTTAGGGTCTCAATCATTTTTGGAATTATGTTTGGTGGATGAGAAAAATCTGAATCCATCACTACAATAGTGTTGCCAGTTGCCTGCTGAATTCCGTTTAGTATTGCTGAAGACAGTCCTGTCTTTGCCTTTCTTTTGATTACATTGATTGTATGAGTTGTTTTCTCTCTGATTGAATGAAAATAGTCTTCTGCAATCTTGGCTGTCAAATCAGGTGAATTATCATCTACCACTATGGTTTCGGCTTGAAGATTGCGAGGGATAGATTTTTGAATGTGCTCTAAAATTCCACGAATGTTTTTTGATTCATTATATGTGGGTATGATTATGGAAATTTCTGCAGACTGCAATAGAATTGTTCAATATCTTTTGGATTAAAATGTTTAAGGTGAAATTTAGTTGTCTTTATCCAATTGACCTTCCCTGATATCAATTGAGAACCCTTCTTGATTTACTTTCATACTTGTATACGGATAAATTCTGGTATCAAAGTTGTCTTTATTGCCTTCAAAGTATTGTACGGATTTTGTATTGTTGTATGCTTGTACTAGTTTTCCTCCCCTGTTCTGATCTATCATAAAATGCGTATCTGCAATGACTGTTACATCTTTTGTTTTAATCGGTCCAAACAAAATCATTGCATAGTCTTTTGGAACGTCATCCATCTCAAACACATCATACAGAATCCAAGAATATACTGGACTGGCCAAGACTGTGTTTTGTGGATTGTGATTCTTAATTACATATGACAGTGCTTCAAATTGGTTGTGTGACACGTCGTTTGTTATGATGAGAACAGTGCTTGAAAATCCAAATACAAGAATCATTCCTATTATTCCATAATGGATTGCTTTTGATTGCAGATATTTTACTTTCTTTGGTATTTCCAACAACCAAATGCTTGCAGCAACGCACATGATAGGAATTACTGGAATCCAGTGGAAATATTGTTTGAATCCAATCAGTGATAAAAATGAAACAAACGGAACAAACCAAAGTAAGACAAATTTATTTTTTGTAATTGCACCATAAACCACTCCGATGATCCCAATTACAAACAGCACTGGGTCAATCATTAGAAAAGATCCCACCACATCTAGAACACTGTTGTTTCTCTGACTTTGCCACAACACGTCTTTGATCCACAAGTCAAACTGATCCAAAAACATGCTGTTTGCAGGCCACAATAATGAAATCAACAAAACTGGAATTATCCAAATTAACATGTGTGACAATTTTTTTTCCTTTTGATACACCAACCAAATTATCAACGGAATGAAAACAAATGCCGGAACCTTGGTAAATATTGCAAGACCTAGCATTATTCCTGAAACTGGTGCAAGCCACATTTTGCCATGTGGTTTTGCAAAATGAATTGCAAGTAAAATTGACGCAAGTAAAAATGGCAACAAAATCGAATCAAGCAGTATTCTGTCTAGTATCCACGTGTATGGCATCACTGCAAATAGCGCAGATGATAACAGTGCTACATCTG
>Ga0210019_1003329_pt1 | contig 14831 bp, 15 predicted proteins | sample CryGeyCG2114_020_2_FD_183969 | JGI IMG/M metagenome (GOLD analysis project Ga0210019, IMG submission 183969) | Groundwater microbial communities from aquifer - Crystal Geyser CG11_big_fil_rev_8/21/14_0.20 (SPAdes) (version 2) | ecosystem: Environmental > Aquatic > Deep subsurface > Groundwater ...
ATTTTCAAGAAAGAGAGAATTGTGATATGATAAAGTAAAGTAAAATCAATTATTAATTTTAAATCATTATGAGAAACAAATGGATTCAATTAACAATATTAATTTTGGCTGTTGTTTTGGTTGTTGGTGGTGGGTTTTGGTGGAGAAATAATCAGAAGGGAGAGAAAGAAGTAGTTTCAAAAGAGGTAGTTTCAGGAAATAAAATAGAGATTGTGGAAGATGAGGGGGTGTCAGATGAAGGAGGAAGTGAAGAAGAGACAGAAGCAGAATTAGTTAGTGAGGAAGAGATTGATACATCGGATTGGAAAAGCTTCCAAAGTTCTGAATTCAATATCGCGTTTAAGTATCCTCCTTCATGGAATGTGTCAACAACATTACGAGATAACACAATTGTTCTTGTGAAAGATGCTGATCTTCAGATTGGATCAAGAGAAAATGCTGTTTTGGAGATAATAAACAACTATTGGGAACATGGCATTATGGACATGTCGCTTACAGAGAAGAGAGAAGTAGAAATTGATGGTGTGACTACAACATTAAGCCAATTCCAACTTGATTTCATGGATGCGGTCGGACTTTTATTGATAAACATAGAAGACAAACAGAATCGACGACATGGAATTGAATTTCAACCATCTTTTTTCGGAGAGGCAGAAAATGATATACGAATTTTTGAGAAAATTATTTCAAGTATCAAATTTATATAATTTATTAAAAAACAGAAAGGATAAATATCACATAACATTTAGTACTGAGAAGATTCTTGGATCATTTTTAATTTTTTCATCATTAGAGTTGTGGACAAATGGACAAATGGGGACATGACCCATTTTTTGTGATATAATCATTCCATGTCCAGGCAACCACGGGTAGATGTAGCTAACGAAATATACCATGTCATAAACAGAGCAAACGCAAGACAACAGATCTTCAAGACACATCAAGATTATCGCGCAACGCTCATCGCCCTGCAAGAAACACTTAAAAAAATTCCAATAGAAATTTTTTCTTATATTTTAATGCCAAATCATTGGCACTTTTCAGTGCGCCCAATCCGAAATGGAGACATGGGGAAATTTTTTGGCAAGTTTACTCAAAAAGCCACTCAAAGATGGCATGCATCCCACCAAACCGCAGGATCAGGACATTTATTCCAAGGAAGATTCAAGTCTTTTATAGTGGACAAAGAACAATATTTCATTCAGCTGATGAAGTATATTGAGGCCAACGCTCTTCGGTCTAAACTAGTAAAAAAAGCAGAAGATTGGCCATGGGGCAGTTTGCATATTCGTAAAAAATATCCTGCGCTAGCCAGAAAGTTGCTCTCTAAATGGCCAGTAGATATTCCCTTATCAAACTACCTAGATGAGATCAACTCTCCAATATCTGAAAACCAATTGCGTGTGGTGCGGCGTTGCGTAAAAAAAGGCATGCCATTTGGAAATTCTGATTGGACAAGCAGTATTGTAAAAAAATATGGACTAAAGTATACTGTACGCTCAAGCGGAAGGCCAGGTTGTTCAAAAGCCAAATAACAGCAATAATGGGTCATGTCCCCATTTCCCCCCCATTTCCCCCTATGCCTAGACTATCACACCTCAAAATGTACCGTTTTCTAGAGATGATCCCTGCTATTTTGGTCTGGGGCTCTTTAATTGGGGCGATTCTGCTTTCTTACTTTCGTCCGCTTATCGTGATTTATATCATTATTCTTTTTGACTTGTACTGGCTTATTAAGGCCATTTATTGGCTTGTGTATTTATTTGGTTCGTATAAAAAGTATCGCAAAGACACACGAATCAACTGGCTTGTAAAATTAAAAGCAGAAGATCCTGTCTCCCATGATAACATGCAATCGCATTGGCAGGATATGTATCACATCATTTTTCTTCCAACTTATAAAGAACCATTTGAGGTGCTGGATACAACATTCAAGGGATTAATAAATTCAAATTATCCAACTGATAAGATGATGATTGCTTTGGGAGTGGAGGAATGGGATAAAGAAAATGGCTTAGAGATAGCAAACAAAATTAAAGAAAAATACGCTCACAAATTCTATAAATTTTGGGTAACCGTGCATCCAAAAAATCTTCCCAATGAGCAAAGAGGCAAGGGTTCAAACAATGTGTTCGCGGCAAAACATGCTAAACAGGAAATCGACAAACTTGAAATTCCATATGAAAAAATAATTGTGTCATGCTTTGACATTGACACAATTGTGCACAAAGAATATTTCGGGCATCTAACATATAAATTCCTTACGCACCATAAGCCCCATAATACCAGCTATCAGCCAGTTGCTTTGTTTAATAATAATGTGTGGCAGTCAAACGCATTCACTAGAACCGTCTCAAACAGCACCATGTTCTGGCTGCTCACGGACCTTTCGCGTCCTGATCGGTTATTTACTTTTTCTTCGCACTCTATGAGCTGGAAGACATTGGTTGATGTTGGATTCTGGGAGCCGGATTTGGTTACTGAGGATTCTCGCATTTTTTTGCAATGCTTTATTCATTACAATGGAGATTATACCGTAACTCCAATGTATGTTTCTGTTTCCATGGACACGGTTGAGACAGGCAAATTTTGGGAATCGCTTGTCGCGGTCTATAAACAGCAAAGAAGATGGGCATGGGGAATTGAGCATTTTCCATATATGATTTGGCATTTTTGGGGCAACAAAAAAATCGCTTTTTTCAAAAAGTTTAAGTATTTTTTTAATATTACTGAGGGTATGTATTCTTGGGCTACTGCGCCTTTATTGATTCTTATCTTGGGCAGATTGCCTTTGATGTTTGCTGACAGGGCAACTCAGGAAACTGTGATAGCGCAAAACGCGCCAGTTGTTTTGCATTGGCTTTTGACTTCTGCTATGGTAGGGCTTCTTTCAACAGCAGTGCTCTCTATTGTATTTTTGCCTCCTTGCCCCAAAAGCGAGTCAAAAATCAAGTATGTTTGGATGTTTGTGCAATGGATTTTATTTCCTGTGAATATGATTGTGTTTGGATCTATTCCTGCCATTGAAGCGCAAACACGGCTTGCAATTGGAAAGTATCTAGGGTTTAATGTAACTAAAAAGAATAGATAAACAGGAAACAATGGGTCATGTCCCCATTTTCCCATTGGGCGCGCAAAAGCTATTTAGACGCAATCATGAGTACTGAAGCCAGGGTGCCCTTTCAGAAATTCTGAATAGGGCATCTTTTTTTTGCCTTCAAGCTGAAGTTCTTTGGGAGTGCCATCAGTATCCATTGACCAGATAATAAGTTTTTTATGGCGCCATGTTGTCCATGCGCCTGGCCAAGGATTCATTGCCCGAATCAATGGCTCAGGCGGGTGAGCCGTTGAATTCCAGTCAATTTTAGCGTCTTGTTTGGCGAGTTTCTTTGTGCTAATTGCTTTAGTTTCGTTCTGCGCTCGGGGCGTGATTTTTCCTGCGATATAATCAGGCAAAATTTTGATTAACAAATCAGCGCCGGTTTGCGCGAGCTTGTTCTGCAAATCTCCCGCGGTTTCGGTTTGGTTGAGATTGATTGTTTCTTGCGCGATAATCGGGCCATGGTCCATTTTATCATCTAGTTTCATGATAGTGACTCCGGTTTCTTTATCTTGATTTAGAATAGCGGCCTGGATAGGGGATGATCCTCTATACTTCGGAAGCAATGATGGATGAAGATTTAAAATGCCTAAGGGAAAAGAATCAATAATTTTTTTCGGAATAATCTCGCCGTACGCGACCAGCATGCCGAGGTCGTACCTCCCCCCCTGCCAAGGGAGGGATTGAGGGGGGGTCTCATGGATGACAGGCAATCCTTCTTCTTGTGCAACTCTCTTCACCGCGCACGGCACCAACTTAGAATGATGCCTGCCAACTGGCTTGTCTTTTTGCGTCACAACTTTTTGCACCTCACAAAAAGGCGCGTTGATTAACGCTTTCAGAGTAGGCACTGCGAATTCCGGCGTGCCAAAGAATATAATTTTAACTTTATCTTTCATTTCAAAATCCTTTAGTCAATTTCTCTGTCTTATCTATAAACAAAATTCCATCCAAGTGATCAATCTCGTGCTGAATAACGCGCGCGAACAAGCCAACAGCTTTCGTCTTCTGCTCTAGTCCGCTCACATCAGTGTAGCGGACTTTTATTTTTTTGGCGCGCTTTACAATGCCTTCGCAATTTGGAATGGAAAGGCAGCCCTCTTCTCCTTCTTCCATGTCTTTTGATTTAGAAAATATTTTCGGGTTGATCATAACAGCATGGTCTTCCAAAGATTTGTCCGCGTCTTTGTGAATAGCGATAATACGGACCAGGTCGCCGACCTGAACCGCGGAAAGACCAATGCCTTTTTCTTGCTCCATTGTATCAACCATATCTGAACACAATTTTTGTACAGCATTAATGTCATCAACGCGCGCTGATGTTTTTCTTAAGATATCATTTGGATGGGTGATTATTTTTAATTTCATAATAAGAAACAGATCCCTCGGCTCGCGGATACACTCGGTCCGGATGACGGCTAGAGAATATTTTCAGGATCACGGTCTATTGTCCAGCCATGGGGAAGTGATTTCATAATTTTTAAGTCAGTATCTTTACTAGTTTTAATAAGCAATGATTGCTGATTTTTTTTGTCTTTGAATGGACCAAGAATAGATGCGTCATCTTGACTCGCCGATTCGGTGGGGAAAGATCTCGTCAATAATGCTCGGACGTTATCCACGAGATTCTTCACTTCAGCTTCGCCTTGTTCAGAATGACGAGATAAAGACAATTTTATAAGTTGCCCAAACGGGGGATAGTTAAGCTGTTTGCGATGATCTAATTCTGATTTAAAAAATGATTCAACTTCGCCGTACGCGAATGCTCTAATAGCTGAATTTTCCGGAGAATATGACTGCAGAATAATTTGCTCAATCTGGAGCTCCGCGCACATGATTTTCCAAAAATTCAAACGATTAAACGCACGCTCGCCACTTCTAAAGTCCGGAATCGCGAGCAAGGGTTCAATTGAGGCAAATATGGCTAATCCGAATTTGTGTTTCAAAGAACTCAATTTTAGAGCTTCCAGAGGATAGGCAGTTGTGACCAGTATATCAAAGCTTTGATTTGAATCATATTTTGTGGATATTGTACAATTTTTTATTTGGTTAGTCAAGATTTCAGCTATTTTATTAACTGACACGCCTTGCTCAGCATCTTGGCGCAAAGAAATAATTAATATTTTTTTGTTTTGCGCGATTATTTTTTTGATATTATCTAACACTGAATCCGCGATTATTGAGAAGTCCTTTTTGCTCATTTCTTGTTTCATGTCTATGAGTTTGGTTTGGGTTTTGATATTACATGCTGAAGATAGCTTGGTATATCCTTTGACTCGGCAGTAACCTCGCTCAGAGCCTGCCCCGAGTATTCCGAGGGGATGACGAACTAATAATGATTCAGACGAGGACGCGAAAATTAAATCAGAATTTGTGATGCGCGACACCCATGATGCCGCAATTCTAGCGTCATATCTAGGGTGCTGGTCATACTGCTTGAAGTCCTGGGATGTTGATTCAAAAAATATTATCTTGCTATTATCCAATATAGGCAGAAACACGCCTTGTCTGGTTGATAAAATAATTTTTCCTTCTCCAGTTAGGATTTTTTGATATTGATTCCAGTATTGGGTCATTGATAATTCACTGTGAATTACAGCTAACTTATCTGAACACTTTTTTTGTACAACCGAAGCTATAGCGTTGATGAGGTCAATTGTTGGAAACATGACAAGCACTTGGCCTTTGGTTTCTTTTATTAGGCTTAGTATAAGCCAAATAAAAGAGGAAACATCTTGAATTACCATGTCATTGCCAGGAGTCCTGTACTCAGGGCGACGCGGCAATCCCGTGTCCAGAGCACAATGCGTTGATGACGGGATTGCCAGGGTCGGCAGCAACCTCCCTCGCAATGACACAAGCGAGTCATTTAAATCTTTAAGCTGTGATTTTGATATAGTAAAGTTGTGAAGTCTAAGACCTAAGTCATAAGTTTTTTGCGGACGGATTTTTCTCTTTGGCTTATCTGGCGTTATCAAGCGCGCCACATATCCTTGAGTACAAAAATAATATTCAGAAAATGTTTTGATTAATTTCATCTGCGCGTTTGAGAGCACTGGATTCTCATCAATGATATTGTCAATCGGGCGAATGCGGAAAGACCCCCCCTTAATCCCCCCCTGAGTACAGGTGGGGAAATTTTCTTCCAAAGACAAAACAACCCCTGGAAGTTTTCTATTCTGCCAAGGGATTGAGACTAGTTGTCCAATTTTTATTTTGCCTTGCATCTCATCTAAAACCAGATAATCAAACAAATCAAGATTAGACGGCATGCGAAGCAAAGGAGTAATTTTCGCGATCATATTGCGAAGCGTGCCGCGAGCAAGCCAGTGCCATGGATGTTTTGGTATGCTTTTTCATCAAAATCATATTGCATATCATCTACTAATCCAAGCGCGACAGAAAGCGGCCTTAAGGCGCGCGCGAATAATGAATTAATATTTTCAGAACTATTTTTTAGAAATCCTTGCGTGTCTTTTTCTTGAAGTTGATTTAAAATTTCGCTGTCCATTTGTTTTGCTTTTTCCAGATTTTTTTTAGAAGCGCGATACAAATCTCCAATTGAAATAACAGCGATTTTTTCTTGCGTATCTTCCAGCACATCTCTTAATGACTTTCCAAATGAAAATAATTTATCAATTGGCTCTAAAGAATGGGTAATAGGAAGTATTTTATACTTTTTTTTGCGCGTTCGCATATGCATTGCGGCAACTGCGGAAGCAAAGTCAATCCTAGGATTTGTAACGCACGAAATAGGGTATTTTGTGCCTAAATTATGGATTATGTAGCTTGCGGTTATTGCGTCTCCTTTTGCTGTTTCTTGCGTTGAAAAATCGCCAAAATCATTGAATTTAATTTCAAATTCAGGGCTTACGTTTAAAGAATGCGCGTTTTCAAATCCAATACCTGCTGGTGTTATTGTGATTATTGTTTCAATATCGCGATCATTAATATCTTGCGCGATTTTCGCTATTGCAATAGACATTTTTTTGAAATCAGAAAACGCTTGCCTGGAAATGCATTCAAGCAATAAAGGATTTGATGGTATGTGCGCGACGTATGAAAGCATTTATTTAGTATTATCTCCTAATATTTCTCCTTCTCCGTATGTGATAATCAGATCAAGCGGATCCCCGAGCGGATGAAGATCAACCACTTTTTGCGGGACCTCGTGTATATTATCCCACTTAAAGCCGAGTTTTTCAAATGCTTCGCCTGAAATCACTGGCCTTCTTTTTCCGGCTGATATCACATACACAGAAGATGATTCAGGAGAGGTGATAATAGTGCCATCTTGAAGTTTCAGAGGCGCAGCATAAGCGTATTGGTTCAGCTCGTCTGGATGTATTGGCAATGGCTTTTGGTTCTTAAAGCGCAGATTCATAATAGAGCGGTCAATCAGTCCATATCGTTTGCCATCTTGCACGAAAAACACTGCTCCGGTTTTATTATCCTGCAAAAGCGCGCCAGTCGGGTACGCGGACGCGAGCGTGATGTTTGCGCCGATTGTGTAGAGCGCGAGATCTTTTTCTTCAACATCAATCACTTCTTCTGGATTAAATCCAATTGTGCGGAACACTTCCATTGATTCAATTCCGCGGATTGCGTCATCAACCAATAAATAGATAGTGCCGTACGGCGCGCGCAGGAGCGAATAATTAGCAAATTCTATGCTTGGCCCGACTTCATAGGTTTCAAGTTCATTCTTGCTTACTTGGATGATTCGGCTCGCGTCATAGCGCGAATATAAGGCAGCCCGAGTTTTGAATGGCCTTCTTTTTTCGTTCTGCAGAAGCCAGACGCCTTGCTCTCCTTGTTCTTGCAATAATGTTCCATCTGGATAATTGCGAACAAAATATCTATTCCATATTTTCCAAAAATTATAATTCGCGCCAACGCCAGTGTCTGATCCGCGCCAAGGGTTATAGGTATAAAGCACTGCTGTGGCGTTGTTTACTGGAGTGATTTCAAACCGGTCAATCGTTGTTTTCGTACGGCCGCGTCCCCAGCCAGTATAGGTTTTGCCTAATGATTTTAGGTCTCTTAGGTAATTGTTTTGCACTTTTTCCGCGAATAAGGAAACCTGATTATAGAATCCTTTGTATTGCTGGATTGTGGGATCGCTTTTTGAGCATGAATCGCACACCGCGAATCCGGTTGCCCAGTCAAGCTGATTCTGTGATGGGGATGCGCTAGTGATGAGTGATTGCTCTTTTTGGAGCATTGCTAAAATTACTTTTGGGTTGATGCGGTAGAGTTGGGATTCTTCGTATATAATCTGAGCCGCGGTTTTGCGGACATTGTTGATGACTTCTGTGAATCGCGCCAAAAAAGATCCTTTGGATTCCAAAAATCGCTGAACGCTGTCTTGCGAAAGGGAGGTGTAGTCCTCTAGTTCGTAATCAGAGATTATGTTATTAGCGTTAAATTGCGCGGCTTGAAGCGGCTGGGCGGTTATAGCAAGCAGGAGTATTGATGTGAGTATTTGTTTCATGACAGTTTTATTCTACCATAAAAAAACAGCGCATACGAGTGTTGATATGTCTTTGACATTCTCCTATGCGCCTTATATCGCAACTGGCTCAAGCCCAAGATGACCCTGAATCGCTTTAATCTCTTCATCTTGCCGATCATCCCGCGCGAGTTTTGCCACGTCTTCAGTAAGCAGTTTGTCTATCTTTTTTGATATAGCATCTTGACCTGTCAATATCTCATCTTTAAATTCGGTAATTTTATTTTCTAAGCGAGTTTCTACTTTATCAATACGCGAGTCAAGCCGAATCTCCATTTGCGTAATCTTTTTTTCTAGCTTGCTTTCAACTGATTTTAAATCATCCTTCATTGCTACATTATCAGCAACAAAATCCGCGAACTCAACAAAGTCGCCTAAAGTGACTGGCTCTTTTAAATCTTTTTTGCTTGATTTAAACATATTGATATTATATCAAATTAAAATATAAGTCGCAACCAAAATTATCCACCAGCACTGGAAAAACCCCAAAAAAGTGCTATACTCAAATCATGAAAACAGTAAATATACTCGGCATAGAGGTGAGTGATTTATCTCAAGCAGAAGCCCTTAGTCGCGTAAAAAATTATATAGAAGACGCTCATCAGCACTATATTGTTACTCCAAATCCGGAAATAGTGCTTAAAGCGCGGGAAGATAAGAATCTTCGATTAATTTTGAATCATGCTGACCTTGCTTTGGCAGACGGATTTGGATTGAAGATTGGATCTTGGATATTAGGCGAGAAGATCCAGCACCGCATTACAGGCGCGGATTTTACTGAGGCAATTATCGCTTTAGCAGAGCAGGAAGGGTGGAAGATTTTTCTGCTTGGCGGAAAAGATGATAAAACAACCGAGAAAGCTGCTTGGCATCTTCGGTATGAATACAAAAATGCAAAAATTGTTGGTACAGCCAGTGGAGGTCTGGTAGAATTCAAGAAAGGAAGATGGCAAACATCTGACTCAAAGCTCTTGGATAAAATAAATCAATCCCAAGCCCAGATTATTTTCGTGGCATTTGGATGTCCTAGGCAAGAAAAATGGATTTTCCAAAATTTGGACAAGCTGCCAAATATAAAGCTTGCCATGACTGTTGGAGGCACATTGGACTTTTTTTCAGGAAGCAAGAAACGCGCAACGCATGTTTTGCGCAAAATCGGGCTTGAATGGATGTGGCGGTTAGCGCAAGAGCCGAAAAGAATAAAGCGAATCTGGAACGCGACTGGAGTGTTTATTTGGACTGTGATAAAATGGCGATTGCGCATGATTACATTTCGCGAAAATGTTGCGGCCTTCATAGTAAATTCTCGCAATGAAGCATTTCTCATAAAGCGAGCTGATAGCAGGCAGGATCATTGGCAATTCCCTCAAGGAGGAGTAGACAAAGGAGAAACAGCCCAGGAAGCAGTTCTGCGCGAAGTCAAAGAAGAAACTGGAATTGAAAATGTTCAAATTATCGGCATGAGCCCGGATAAGAATAAATATGAGTTCCCAGAAAAGTGGCATAAATTAAACAATGGATTCAAAGGCCAAAGCCAAACAATTTTTTATCTTAAATATCTTGGCAATGGAAATGATATTGTCTTAGACAAGGAAGAAGCATGCGCAAGCTCTTGGGTGCATATTGATGATATTGTTGACATGGTCTATGAAAAGCGCAAAAAAATGGCAAATATGGCTGTTGAAGGTTATAAAAAAATATATGGCTAAAACTAAAACACAAATCAAAACTCGTTTCGCTCCAAGCCCAACCGGAGCGCCGCATGTGGGCAATATACGCACTGCTTTGTTTGAATGGCTGTTCGCGCGTGCGAATAAAGGCGCGTTCCTTTTGCGCGTAGAAGATACAGATCAGAGTCGTGCAATAGAGGGAAGCGTGGAGCAGATTCTTAAGGCCTTGGATTGGCTGGGTATTGATATTGATGAAGGCGTAATCGCGCATGACAAAGACAAGGGTTCAGAAAAGCCGTATTTTCAATCAAAGCGTTTGGATATCTATCGCGAGCATGCTCAGAAGTTGTTGGATAAGGGGCATGCGTTTTATTGTTTTTGTTCTGAGGAACGTCTTAGAGAGATGCGAGAGGATCAGCAAAAAGCAAAACTTCCGCCTAAGTATGATGGTTTCTGTCTTGAACTATCTAAGGATGAGGTTGATGAGAAGTTAAAAAACGGAAAAAAGTATGTTATCCGCATGAAAATTCCAGAAGATGGGGCTACTTCGTTTCAGGATGCTATTAAGGGGCATTTAGTGATCCAGAATAAAACTATTGACTGCCAGGTGTTAATTAAATCAGATAAGTTTCCCACATATCATTTGGCTAGCGTGGTGGATGATCATTTAATGGAAATTACGCATGTGATTCGGGCTGATGAATGGCTCTCTTCCACGCCAAAGCATGTTTTGCTTTATAAATATTTTGGATGGGATGAGCCAATTTGGGTGCATCTGCCTATAATTCTAGGGACTGATAAATCCAAACTTTCAAAGCGCCATGGTGCTGTGTCTGTGATGGAGTATCGTGAACAAGGATATCTTCCTGAAGCAATGATAAATTTTTTGGCGCTGTTGGGTTGGAATCCAAAAACTGATCAAGAGATTTTATCGGTTGATGAGATAATCGCGCAGTTTGATATTAAGAAGATTAACAAAAATAATCCAATTTTTGATGTAACAAAATTGAACTGGATGAATAATCAGTATATTCAAAAAAAGAGCGTTGATGAGCTAGCGTGCTTGATTGATTCAGTGCATGATCGCAATGATATTATTTTCAAAAAAGCAATTGCTTTGGTTCAGGATCGGCTTGAAAAGCTTTCTGATTTTGATGATTTAACTTTGTTTTTATGGAAATTGCCTGAATATTCCGCGGACATTTTAGTGCCAAAAGAACTGGATAAGCCAAAGACCAAGCGCATGCTTGAAATCGCGCTAGGCAAAATTGAAAAAGAGGATCAATTCAATGAAAAAGATTTGCGTGAAACATTTTTGGAATATTGCGAGCATGAAAAACTCAAACGCGGGGATTTTCTCTGGCCTTTGCGCGTTGCAATAACTGGCATGAAAAATTCGCCCGAGGTTTTCGCGGTCATGGATATTCTGGGGAAGGATGAATCTACGGAAAGAGTAAAAGAGGGGATTGGAAAGTTGTAGTAAAAACGGTGTTAGCCCGCCAATTCGGCGGGTCAGGAGGTCGTTTTGCCACCATTTGACTAATTCAACGACAAATTATACAATAAAAGCATAATTTGAATTATATGCGCACAATAAACCTGCAATCAGTAGTATGGAAAGAGGATGACTACTACATCTCGCAATGCCTAGATGTAGATGTTTCTAGTTTTGGAAAAACAGAAAAACAAGCGCTTGATAATCTTCAAGATGCCTTGGAATTATATTATGAAGATGTTCCGGTTCCACAAAAGGGCAAAGTAAAAAATCCGATGATTGCTTCAATACCATTGCAATATGCCTAAACCATATCCAGTTAGGATAGTTATTAAGGTCCTTGAGAGCAAGGGCTTCTTTTTTGTTTCACAGACCGGATCACACGCAAAATATAGAAAACTAAACGGACGAAAAATGACCGTGATTGTTCCTATTCACGAGAAAGATATTCGGCATGGGACTTTCAGATCTATACTGCGTCAATCTGGATTATCAGAAAATGATTTTGGGAAAAAATAAAAATAAGAAAAAACGGTGTTAGCCCGCCAATTCGGCGGGCCAGGAGTCATTTAGACAGCCCTTTCAAAAGGAGAATAAAGCTCATCCAGAACAACATCTGGATGGGCTTCTCTTTTTGTGGTATAATATGCAAAGTATAATTACAACTATGTCAGCACAAAACACTAGAATAAAAACTATCAATAAAGTTACCATAGTCGGATCTTTCGTGAATCTTTTACTTACCGCTGGAAAAATATGCGCAGGCATTTTGGGAAAATCCTCAGCCATGGTCGCTGACGGAGTACACTCATTATCTGACTTAGTAACAGATATTGTTTTAATAGCATTTGTAAGAGTATCAGGCAAAGAAAGAGATGAAAATCATAAATACGGACATGGAAAATACGAAACATTCGCCACAATGCTCGTCAGCTTTGCATTGATGATAGTTGGAATTGGAATTTTTTGGACTGGCGCGAATAAAGTAATTGATTCCTTGCATGGCGCAATGATTGAACAGCCAAGCATAATCGCGCTGTACGCGGCTACTGCCTCTATTATAAGCAAAGAAGCCCTGTTCTGGTACACAAAAATAGTCGGAAAAAAAATAAAGAGTACAGCAGTAATAGCAAATGCCTGGCACCATCGCTCTGACGCGTTTTCATCAATCGGCACTGCTTTGGGTATTTCAGGAGCTATTTTTTTAGGAGAGCAATGGAGAATACTGGATCCGATCGCAGGCATAATCGTAAGCTTGTTCATATTAAAAGTAGCTTGGAAAATAGCCCATCCAAGCGTTAATGAATTGCTTGAAACATCGCTTCCTAAAAAAACAGAACAACAAATCGCGCGTATAATCATGAACCATAAAGGAGTGAAAAATTTTCATAATTTAAGAACCAGAAAAATTGGAAACGCCATAGCCGCGGATGTGCATATAAAAATAGATAAAAATCATTCTATTGAATCAGCCCATGACATTGCCACTGATATAGAAAAATCCATCAGAAAAAAATTCGGAAAAGAATCAAATATTGTGATTCACACAGAGCCATATTAAATAATCCATGGAAGGGCTTGTTTTTTTGTGGTATAATAATAGGCGCAATATGCCCAAAAAGATAAAAATAAAAATCATATCACTTGCATCGGTTTTATGCCTAATTTTAGCGTCAAACCCTTCTTTTGCAGTGGCTGAAGATACAGGAGATGGAGTAGCAACAGGTAAAAACCCAGAAGTGCAGGATATTGCTCAGCAATTAAAACAACAAAGAGAGGCCATTGACGAAATTCAAGGCAAAATTGACGCTTATGAATCAAAAATACAATCAAAGCGAAATGAAGCATTAACTATCCGCAATCAGCTTGATTCTTTAAGCGATGATATTGAGCAGACCAAATGGGAATTAGATCTTAAAAAGGAACAAATAAAAGAAGTTAATTTAAAAATCGCTGAAACCGAGAACCGGATCAATCTCAAAGAACAGGAAATCGCGAGCCAGAAAGAAAAAATTTCTGAATTCATCCGTCTTTTATACCAAACCGGACAGAAAACTACTGTTGAAATCCTTTTGGCAAATGACGCGTTCAGCGAATTTTTTGACCAAACCCAGTATTTAGAAACAGTTGAGCAGGACTTATCAACTATTTTGAAAAAACTGAAAGCAGTAAAAGAAAAATTAGATCAAGAACAAAAAGATCTTGAATCAGAGCGCGTGGAATTGAATGACCTAAAAGACAAGCTTGCTGGCGCGCAAATGGGGCTAGAGGAAAAGGTAACTGCTAAAAATGTTATTTTAGAAGCAACACAAGCAGATGAAGAAAAATTCCAAACATTGCTCAAGCAGGTTCGCGCGGAGCAAGCGCAGATTAACAGCGATATTGTCACATTGGAAAAGCAATTGCGCGCGAAATTGGAAGCATCAGGAGATAAGACATTATCAGAACTCTCAGGCCAAGGATTTATTTGGCCAGTTCCGTCACATACTGTTACTGCTACTTTTCATGACCCTGATTATCCTTTCCGCAGATATTTTGAGCATCCTGCGATTGATATACGCTCAAAGCAGGGAACTCCGATTCAGGCAATCGGCTCTGGATATGTGTCGCGCGCGGTTGATTCTGGATTAGGATATAGCTACATATCTTTGATTCACGCTGATGGGCTCTCCAGCGTGTATGGCCATGTGAGCTGTATTCTGGTTCAGGAGGATGAATATGTTGTGCAAGGACAGGTGATAGGGTGTTCAGGCGCGACTCCTGGCACTCCTGGGGCTGGCCGGCTTACAACCGGGCCTCACTTGCACTTGGAAGTTCGGTTAAACGGAATTCCAGTGAACCCGCTGAACTATTTGCCATAATTTTGATTTTGGACAAATAGGGCATTCATGGTCCTATTTATTTTTTTGCATTTTTTATATCTTTAATTTCCTGACTTCCGCAAAATTTTTTAACCAGACAAAAAAATCCCTAAAGTAAGGGAATTTCTAGTCAACTAAATATTGATTTGGGTGCTGCAATGGTATAATGACAGCATGTTTATCAGAAAAAATA
>Ga0210019_1003330_pt1 | contig 14826 bp, 12 predicted proteins | sample CryGeyCG2114_020_2_FD_183969 | JGI IMG/M metagenome (GOLD analysis project Ga0210019, IMG submission 183969) | Groundwater microbial communities from aquifer - Crystal Geyser CG11_big_fil_rev_8/21/14_0.20 (SPAdes) (version 2) | ecosystem: Environmental > Aquatic > Deep subsurface > Groundwater ...
CGTAGACGGGGGCCAACCGCCGCTCGAGATCGTCGGAAGTCACCACATTCTCCGGCAAATGGTATCCCAGCGCATCGATGCAAACGTTCTTATACAACATCGGGCCCGGCCCCTTCGACGGACTTGTTTTTCTCCTGTCCCAGATCCATGAACTGCATATCGTAATATTTTTGATAAAGCCCGCAATGGGCCAGAAGCTCCTCGTGCGTTCCCGCCTCCACCATTTCACCGTGGTCAAGCACGATAATACGGTCCGCATGTTTGATGGTGGACAGGCGATGCGCGATCACGAAAGTGGTCCGGTGTTCCATGAGGTTATGAAGCGCGTTCTGAACCAGTTTTTCCGATTCCGAATCGAGGGCGGAGGTCGCTTCATCGAGCACCAGGATGGGGGCATTCCGCAATATGGCCCGGGCGATGGCGATTCGCTGACGCTGGCCGCCGGAAAGCCGGAGCCCGCGCTCGCCAATATAGGTTTCGTATCCGTCGTCGAGGCGGTTTACAAAATAGTCCACATGGGCGGCCTGCGCCGCATGCATGATTTCGTCCCGCGATGCTTCGGGTTTGCCGAAGGCAATGTTGTTCCAGATCGTATCGTTGAAGAGAAAGGTTTCCTGTGTCACCAGCGCCAACTGCTTGCGCAGGGAGGCCACCTTGAACTCCCGGAGGTCCACTCCATCGAGCAGGATCTGCCCATCCCTCACGTCGAAAAACCGGAACAGCATGTCCACCAGAGTGGTTTTTCCGGCCCCGCTCATTCCCACGATGGCGAGCACTTCGGACTTCTTCACGGATAGATTGATATTCTTCAATACCACGGCGCTTCTCGAAGGGTACTTGAAAAATACGTTCCGAAACTCGATCGTGTCCTTGAATCCCGTCAATTCAAGCATCCCCTCCTGTACCTTTTCTTCCATCTGGTCGAGGATCTCGAAGACGCGCTCGGCCCCGGCAAGGGAGATCTGGAAATTCGCAAAGATCTTGAACAGGAGGCGGAGCGGACCGTACATCATGAACAACGCCACCAGGAAGGCGATGAAGGTCCCCTGGCTCACAGTTCCGTTCAAGACCTGGTTCCCTCCGAACCAGAGGATGACGGCGGCGCTGAGCACCCCCAGAAATTCCAGCATGGGGGAAGTGATTTCCACATACTTGACGTTCTTCAGCATCACCCCCAGGTAGTCCCTGTTGAACCGGGCGAACTTTTCCATCTCCTTGGGCTCCAGCCCGAAGGCCCGCACCACCTTAATCCCGGAAAAGGATTCCAGAATGGTGGAGTTGATGTCTCCCAGAATTTCCTGTCCCCTGTGACTGAGCCGCCGGAGCTTGCTGGCAATCCTCGACACGGGAGCGATCGTCAGGGGAAAGATCACCATCGCCATCAGCGCCCAGTCCCATTTCAGATAAAACAGCCATCCCAAAAGCCCGATCAGCATGATGCTGTTCTGCATGAACTCCTTGAGCAGGCGGGTAACGGTCGATTGCATGATGGAGACATCGTTCATGATCCGGGACATTAACTCGCCGGTCTGGTTTTTTTCAAAAAATCCGAACGGGAGGCGGTGCATATGATTGAAGAGTTTTTCGCGGACGCCGACCACGAGCTCCCAGGATATGCCGAAAACGATCAGGTTTTGCAGATAGGATAAAACCGCCTTGAGCAGGTAAAGCAGGATCAACACCAGGGGCACGAGCCTCAGCATCAGGTAGTCTTTCTGCACGAATATGTTATCGAAGACTTTCTGGATGAGGGGAACGGGAGAGGTGGCAATCGCCCCGACGATCACCGAATAAATAATGGCCTTGATCAACTTGGGCCAGTACGGGATGACAAAGGAGAAAACGCGCTTGTAGAGATCCAGAGAAAACATCAGGATGAAGGCTCCCGCACAAGAAAGCCCCTGCGGTTTGGACCTCTGAATCGAGGCCGCAGGGGCTTCATTGACAATTCAGGAACTGTCTGAGGATGGTCAAATCGATCCATCAAGGATTTTGGCTTCCCCCGAGGGGGACGGGGCTTACGCCCCGACTTTCTTGGGCAAAAAATCTTCCAGGGTCATGCCGTTGGCAAGCGCCTGTTCCATCATTTTTTTGGATTCCTCAATGCCCAGTTCGCAAGTGGCCAGGTCGATGTAGGTGATGCCTTTTTCGTGAGCCCACATGTGAACCCGTTTCTTCGTGCTGTCCCGCATGAAACCAGCGGGAACCCGCTCCAGCCGTTGCAGAGCATCCTCCGTCCAGGTGAATTGATTCTCATCGACCTCGCCGAGTTGGGAAGCGGGTTTGGCCGGTTCCACTTTGGAAGATCCGTTGTCGTTTTCCTTAACCGCCTTCTCGTTGAGAATCTTGTTGACGAAAGCCAGGGAAATGGTGGCGATCTTCTGAACGCGGGCGGTCTTTTCGATCCGTGCGCGGGCGCGGCGGCGAACATGTCCCTCGGGAACCTCGTCGAGCCGGGCCATCGCATCCTGGGTCCATTGAACTTCGACCGAGTCGAAGGTGGTGATGGTCTGCACTTCTTTTTCCTCCCGCGAATCGGGGGTGAACTCGGACTTATCGACGGGGAGCAGTCTTTCCGCACCCGCGTTGCACACGCCGCACTTGACCGCGTCGCCCTTCATGATGGCGCCACACGACGTACACTTGAGGGTGACGTCTTCGGGAGCCTTTCCGGAATGGGCCGCCATCATCTCGTCTTTCAGTTTGCCGAGCGTGGCGGGACTGCTGGGATCCATCCCCTCTTCCCGCATCTTCTGCCCGATCATGCCCATCGCCTGCATGGCGCCGGCGGGAAGGATATTCTGAACGGCCTCGGTGATCACGCTGGAGGTGATCATGCTGTGGCCGCGTTCCAAAGCGTATCGCAGGATCGCCGAGGTGGCCATGGGCCGGACGAAGCCGGGAATCTTCTGAAGCCGCTGGCGGGCCTCGGCCGTCCATTCCACCGTTTCCTCCGCCTGCATGTCGATCGGGGGCTTATAAACACGACTCGAAAGATAAACATTGCAGGGCACGAGGCGAAGGAGGTTTTCCGTATTGCCGCCAATATCCATGTCGGCCGCGCTGTGCACGCCGATCCGTCCCAGAACCAGGAGGAACGGATTTTCCTCTCTCGCATATTGGAGCACCTTTTCGAACACCTTCCCGTCGAGCAGGCGGATCGTACAATCCAATCCCTCTTCCTCTACAATCTTGCGGGAAATCTCCAGGTGGGCCTGGTAAATCTTGGCCAACCCCTTATCGATAATGTCCTCGTGGAGTTTTTCCTGTTGCTCGAACTTGAACACCTTGGAGGCTTCGCGGGAGAGAACGCCGGTGAGGCTGTTGAACATGGCATAGTGGAAATAGGGGTCGAAGGTGGAGATGACCTCCAGCGGCCGGTTCAACTGTTTGGCCATATCAATCGCGGTTTTCAATCCACCGAAGGCATGCCCGCTACCATCCACCGCAACCACGATCTTTCCGCTACTGTGGGTCTTTTCACCATGCAGGTTGGGTACATGCTTGATGAGGATGGTGTCCGTCTGGATCCGGCGGACCACCCGCTCGGCCACGGTTCCCATCTGACTGTCGCGGATGGCGCCCAACCCGAGCGCGCCCATGATCACCAAATCGTATTCAGATTCCTTGATATCCCGGACGAGTTCGATCCAGTTGCGCCCTTCGAGCGATTTCCCCTCAAACGGGACTCCCGCTTCCTTGCACCGGGCCCGGGGGACATCGAGATAGGAATCGGTAATGACTTCCATCCCCTTCGTAATCAGCTGGTCGTGAATGTTGCGCTGTTTTTCCAGTTCTTGTTCGTCCTGATATTCCTCCGGCAAACCGCTCTCCATCTGGCGGAACCGGACATCGTGCATCTTGGCGGCATAGACGTGACTGGCCGTGATCTTTGCTCCGCTGTCCTTGGCCAACTCCAGCCCCAGATCGATACAGGCATTGGAAAAATCGGAATTGTCGATCGGCAAATAAATATTTTTGAACATCGGGTTTAACTCTCCCTTCCTGAACGACCGCAATCGCAATCCAGCATGCGGGGATCAGAATCCGAAATTTGAGTGGGTTCGAAACAAAGTAATATCTATATGTGCAGGCCGGGAAAGGCCTATACCACAGTTTACATCCAGCAAAAATTCTAACAAATTATCGCCCCCTGTCAACACTAAATCAGATTAGGATAATAGCGCAAATTCCAAGAGTTAGACGGTAAAATCCACTAATCAACTAATTAAATGAAGTCTCAGGATTCGTTCCGCTCCTGGATTCCCCCTTCCCCGGTGACAGGAATTTCCCAATCTCCTTTTTTTCCAACCGGAAACCCATTTACCGGAATGACTATAACCTAATAATATTCAATAAGTTATAAAATATACACCCTATCGCGCAAAGTTGTTTTGCTCGGGGAGAAATTTTTAGATAAAATAAACTCAAACAACAAAAGAAAACGTTTCGTTTTCAAACTATTGGCACACAATCCGTAAATCAGACGACACCGGAGCCGGGTGCGGGTCCGTCCCCCGCGACATCCCATTTATAACGGTCGCCCGAATTCAAATAATATTAGGCCATTACGAAGGAGAATATCATGATTTTTGCCAGCAAAGACGATTTGCTGAACCACTTGAAGGGGTCAGCGCCCCTGGCCAACGGCGGCCTGAGACTTGAAAACGCTGACAAATTTCGTGAAAAAACCGTCGATGACCTGGTCCGCAACGCCGTGCTCAATCCGTGCAAGGAGATCAGGGCCCTATCGAGATTTGCCATCAAATCCGCCGCACTACAAATGGGGATTTTCCCGTCTTCCATTCAGGGACTGTATGAGGCCCGGGGACAGGGAGAATGCCACGGATTCACCGTCCCGGCCCTGAATATCCGCGGCATGTCTTACGACCTGTCCCGGGCCATTTTCCGGACCGCCCGCAAAAAAAACGCGGGAGCGTTCATTTTTGAGATTGCAAAGTCCGAGATGTCCTATACCTTTCAGCCGCCACCGGAATTGACGTCGGTGATTCTGGCGGCCGCCATCCGGGAGCGCCACATGGGGCCGGTATTCATCCAGGGAGACCATTTCCAGGTCAACGCCAAGAAGTATGCCGAAGATCCGGAAAAGGAAATCGCCGGGCTCAAGAAACTGATCGACCAGGCCATTGCCGGGGGCTTCTACAATATCGATATCGACACCTCCACCCTGGTGGACCTCGGCAAACCCAATGTGGTGGAACAACAGCGGGCCAATTTCGAGGTCGGCGTGGCTCTCACCCACTACATCCGGGAAAACGAGCCCGAGGGGCTCACCATATCCGTGGGCGGGGAAATCGGGGAGGTCGGGAAGGAAAACAGCACCGAGGAAGAGTTGCGGGCCTACCTGGACAACTTCAACGCGCTACTCGACAAGACCGAAAAGGGCGCCAAGGGAATCAGCAAGATCTCGGTCCAAACCGGCACCGAGCACGGCGGCGTTCCCACCCCCGACGGCAAAGTGGCCGATGTGAACCTCGATTTCGACACGCTCGCAAAACTTTCCCGCATATCACGCGAGGTTTATGGTCTGGCGGGGGCCGTCCAGCACGGCGCGTCCACCCTGCCCGCCGACATGTTTCACAAGTTTCCCGAGTTGGAGACGGCGGAGATCCATCTCGCCACCGATTTCCAGAACATGATGTATGACAGCAAGAATTTCCCCGGGAAATTCCGCACGGAAATCTACGACCACCTGCGCAAAAAATTCGCCGACGAAAAAAAAGCCGGCTGGACCGACGAGCAGTTCATTTACAAAACCCGCAAAAAAGGATTCGGAGAATTCAAGGAACAGTTCTGGAACCTGCCCGAAAGCGTGAAAGCCGCGATCGGACAGGAACTGGAAACGAAGATCGATTTCCTTTTCGAGCAGTTAGCGGCCAACAACACCAGCGATTATGTCAAACGCTACGCGGAAACGATGCTGGTCCGGCCCGACCTGGAAAAAGAAATGGCTTTCGCCTGAACGCTTGAAGCACTTTCCTGAGCCGCAAGGGTTTCCTCCCCCAAGGGGGAGGACAAGCCCGGCTCACTCCAGCCAGACGCGGACGTCCCGCTCCTCGTCTTTCAGAGTAAACATTTCCTGGGGGACGAAGCCGCTCTTTCGAACCCGGTCCTGGATCGTCTTCAGATCGACCTTCTGACGGCGGATGGATTCCATCACCGGCGGGTCAATGACGCTTTCCAGATCGTCGGCGACCCGTCCAGGCATGGTCAATTGAATCTTGTTTCCATTGGCCTTGACCACATAAATTTTCAGGTACCGCGCCAAGCCATCAAATCCCAACCCATCTTCCGCCGGGCTGGGAATCTCGATCCGGCGCGCGTCCTCATAAATTTCCGAACACACCTGGTCCAGGATGAACTTCCACGAGAGACGCGCATCCAGTCGTTCCAGCATGGCCGCCAGACCGTGAATCGTGCGCATCAGGTAAATCAACCTGGGTGGTGCGGCGGATCGAAACCACCACTTCATCTCTCCCACAATCTGCTCGAACCGTTCACTGAGGCGCCAATCTTTGATGGCATAAGGCGCCTCGCAAAGGAACGGTTCGAACAATACGTTCAGGAGGGCGGGAAGGGTCTGTTTCAGGTCCTGCAATTTTTGCGGATCGAATCCGATCGCCGACAGGCAGGCAACCGGGTCCAGCCGTTCGTGCGTCTGAAGCGCAAGGATGATCCGCAACAGGGTCAGCCGCATCGAATCGGGAACACGCAGGATGGAGCCGTAATCGTAAACGATCAGCGCGAAGTCCTCTCCTCCCAGCTTACGGAAAGCAAAATTTCCCGGGTGTGGATCGGCATGAACAAACCCGTGACAAAACAGCATATGGAAATAATGTCGTAGCAGGACCCTACCCAGGGTCTGCCTCTGGGTCTGCACCATCGTTTCCGCTTTGTCGAGATCGAACCCGGTCTCCTTCTCCTGAACCAGAACACGGGGACGGCACCATTTTTCATAAACCTCGGGGACCACGACTTCCCAAATGGGAGCGACCCGCTTGCGATATTCAATTTGATGTTCTTTTTCCCGGGTATAATTTAATTCTTCGGACAGGTTTTCCCAAAAAGCGTCCCGGTAGCCGTCCAGACTGAAGCCCCACTTCGCCACCGGGCCCACCCGGGGCATCCAACCCAGAAGGTTCATTTCCGCTTCCACGGCGTCTGCGATTGCGGGGAACTGGACCTTCACCGCCACCTCATGGCCCTCCCGTAACTTTCCGAAGTGGACCTGTCCGAGGGAGGCGGCCTGCCCTTTTTCCTCCAGATGACTGAAGATGGAATCGAGGGAAACCGCGTACTCCGCCTCCAGAATTTCCCGAACCTCCTCCAGAGGCATGACGGGGATCGAGTTGTTGAGGATTTCCCGATCGGCCGCATCCCCGCTTCCCATCGTCATGAACTGGGCGACCTTGGTGGGAACTCCGCGGGAATTCCCCAAAAGCTCCAACAGATAATGCCGGGCCCAGGCATGCTTATCCGCGTCGGCAGAATGCCGCAACTGCCGCGCCGCGTTGCCCAATCGCACCAGGTTCATCCCCCGCTTGAACAAGGATGAAAGCTTCATAGTCGCTTTCCCGTCTCCAGGCTCGATTGGACGGTAAACTTTTTCTTGAACTGGTCCACTTCGGAGATCGTGCCGGCAGGTGTGGAAACCTGGCTTTCCCCCGACTGCATGAGGACCACGAGGCGCGGTGTGGACGGATCCACAAACAACCGTTTCGCTTCGGCAACCGCATCTTCCTTGCGCATCCCCTTGACGGATTCAATCAACTTGCTCTTGTATTTGAAATCACCCTTCTCCTCCGTCGCCATGTAGTACAAATCGCCCAACACTTCGGCAATACTGTCCCCCTCCTTCTCCAGGGAGACGATGAGGCTGGCCCGGTGCCGTTCGAACTCCTCGTCGGTCAGTTTGTCAAACAGGTCGCCGGTGGTGGCGAGCCAGCCCTCCACCCGTTTGTTCAATTCAAAGGGGTCGTATGTCGCGGACTGAACGATCATTTTGAAAAACAGACGATCCTCGATGGTCTGTTTGAAACTCCAGACTATATATCCCAACTGCTGGTTGGTCCGCATCTGGGTATAGAAGTCGGACTCCACAATGGATGCGATCAGAGAAGCCCGGGCCAAGCGGTCAAAATTCTTCTCCCCCACCTGCAGGGTATAGGAAATGGAATTATTGTTATCCAAAACCTTCCGGGAAAACAAAACCCGCTCCTGCGGCTCCATGACCTCCACCTCGATCTTGTACCGATCTTTTTCCGGAAGAGGTTCCGCATTCAATTGGGACAACAGGGTTTTCACGCTTTTTTTCATATCCGCGTCGGTCCAGTTGCCATTCCCCACGCCCGTGATGTAGACCTTTTCATAGACGCGCCGGGCATATTCGCGGATGTCGTCCAGCTTGAGGGGATTGAGCGCCTCGATTCTCTCTTCGTCCGAATAATGTTTCTTAAGCCAGAGCAGGGTATTGTAGTACTCGCCCCGATGGTAGGCCTGGTCCAGTTTTTGATTCTCAAGACCCCGGAGCATCACTTCCTTCAAATCCTCGAACTTCCGTTCGTCGATCTTGACCTCCTTCAGATTTTTCACCACAAGACGAAGCAGTTCGTCCAATCGCTCCGAGTAACCTCCGATCGACAGGATGATGCCTTTCTTCTCCAGGCTGAGGGAGTAGGACAATCCGGCAAGCTGAATGGGATAGACAAGTTCGTTCAGTCCCTCGTGAATGGCCGCATCGTACAACTTGGCCTTCATGAGATCCTGCACGCTATCGTAAACCTGGGGCGTCTCGATGCGAAACTGCATGAACACCTTGGGTTGTTCGAACCGGTGATCGAACTGGAACCACACTCGCGCCAGGGAGTCATCCCACACCAGGTGCGGAGCCTCTTTGAGCAGATGGAGATGATCGGGAATGAAGTCATTTTTTTCCGGATAGAACATCCCATTGGTTTCAGGGGGCGCCTCCAGTTTGCGAAACGATTCTCCACCCACATAGGAGAGACTGTATTCCGCTCCGTAGTATTCCTCCACCTTGTCCGTCTCGACGGAATTGGTTCTCAAGGCCACCAGCGAATTTTCAGGAGTCAGCGTGCTCAGCACCGCCTTGTACGTATCCGGATCGAATTTTTTGAACAGATAGGGGAGCGTCTCCACCTCGTTCAATTTGAAGTCGAACATCAGAGCGGCCCGTCCTGCGACGTATCCCATCCCCTCATCCGGATCTTTCCAGTCAAAGTTGATCTGCGCCATGCTGGCCAGTTCGTCATAGGTGTACTTCTCGATCCCATGTTCCTTCACCAGGCGAATATAGGAATAGACCAATTCGAGGACCCTCTCGTACTGTTCCACCCCTTTGGGAGTCAACGCAATATTGATGCTGAACGAATTAATATCCGGATGGCCATAACCTCCCCCCGCGGCAAGGCCCAGGGCCAGCCCCTCCTCTTTCAACTTGGAAAGAAGCGAGCCTTTCCCCTCATGCCCAAGAATGGAACTGATCACGGCGGAGGGCTTGCTGTCATGGTGGTCGGCCAGGCGGATGGTCGGAAACTCCACTTCCAGCGAACGCAGATCTTTCACCGCCTTAACCTTGAGGAGACGGAATTTATCTTTCAATGCGGGGCGGTAATCGGAGTCGATCTTGGGCAAAGTCACCTTCCGGTCCGGAACATCGCCGAAATACTTCTTCACCAGGGCCTCCTGCTCATCCAGCGTCTGATCGGACAAAATGGCCAGCTTCATATTGGAGGCGGCGTAGTATTTATTGAAGAATCCCCGCAATCTTTCAACCGTGGCGCCCGCCAGGGTATCCTTGTTTCCGGTCCCGAATTTCCTCAGCGGGTGCCCCTCTTTTGCCGCAAGAGTTTCCAAACGGCCCAGGCGCCAATCATCGCTCCGCTTGTTTTTATCGTGTTCGCTACTGACCGCGTTGATCTCCCGCTCGGAATAGGTTTCATCAAACAACGGCTCCTTGAAAAAATCGCTGAACCGGTCCAGGGCTCCCTCGAATCCATTGTGAGACACTTCGAAGAAAAAGTTGGTCACGTCAAGGGAGGTATAGGCATTACTGGCTCCCGAGTTTTCATCCAGGTATTTTTTATAGGATCCCACTTCCGGATATTTTTTCGTCCCCAGAAACAGCATGTGCTCCAGGTAGTGCGCAAAACCGGGCAGGTCGTCCGGATCGTACAACATACCCGTCCCCACAGCCAGGGCCGCCGCGCTCCGATGCACCTTCGCATCATGAACCAGCAACACCTCAAGTCCGTTTTTCAGCGCCAGGGTCCGCGTATCCCGTTTGAATTCTGCCCATGCGGTTCCGGTAACCATTAAAATGGCAAGCAGAACACTCACCACCCAGCCACAACGCTTCATTTGCAACATAACTGCGATACCTCCTGAAATTTAAGGGGCGGTCCGGAATCACTCGGCCCGGTCCCGTAGATGCGAGCCCGATTCAAATTTCCTTCCTTTAATTATAACGAGGTGGAAAGGCAAGTTTCACCGGAAAAATCACCGAATTCCGGGAGGCTCACAAGGGGTTCAGGGCCATCATTCCCACGCCCGCGACGGTAAGGGCTCCCGCCCAGAGCCGTTGTTGCCCAAAAGGCTCTCCCAATTTCCAGCATCCCCAATACACCACCATCAGAACGCTGACCTGCCGCAGGGAAACCACCGCGCTCACCGGCTCGAACTGTAACACGATACAAATGGTTCCGTAAGAACCCAGCGTCGCGGCCCCGGCCAGAAAACCCCTTCCCCATTCCGCTCTCCATAACTGGAGAATCTCCCGGTGCGGGGACACCATCCATAAATAAATATTATAAAAGGTGAATCCCACCAAAGATTCCAGAAAAAAGAAAATGATCCCGTTGGCAAAGAATCGATCCGGATAAAGCTGAAGAAAAGCATCCATCCCCCTTTTGTCCACCAGGGAATAACACACCACCATTCCCAGCGTCAGGAAGGCCCATCTCAGGTCTTTGTGGATGACGGCATCGAACAAATTTCTGAATCCCTGAACCAGGTGGCCCTCAAAATGCAGAATATAGATCGCCAGGACGATCAGAAATATGGCCGCCAGGGTGGACAAAGTCAGGCGCTCGCCCAAGAGAACGAATGCGAGGGCGGGAACGAATACCGGAGCGGACCGGGCAATGGGATAAACATACGAAATGTCCTGCGTGTGGTAAGCGCGTGAAAGGCAGTAAATATACAGGCCATGCAGGATTCCCGATACAACGCCCCAGAAGAGGATCACGGGATGAAAAAAATGGAAATCGAACAATCCCTGAAACGTGACCGCGAGCGCAAGAATCCACATACCTTTGAGAGCGGAAAAATATTGGGAATTTCCGCTCGTCTGGGTTAAAACGTTCCAGTAGGAATGAAACAGGCAGGACAAAAGAACCAACCCGATATTGCCAATCGACAACGTCCGCTCCGCGTCAGAATTTCAGATGTCCACGGGAAAAGTCCCGCCATCCCGGGAAACTAAAATAAGGTGACCTCTGTAAATTTCCGTTCGCCATGAGCTAAGCCTTGAGAATGAACGACCCCAAAATGGGGCGGCCAGGAAAATCGTGAATTATCGGAGGTACCCATTACAAAAGCCCTGCCTCCACCCAAGCGGGATCTTCCCATGATCGAGAAAATCGCCTTTATCACCTACCCGGTTTCCCGCCTGGCTCCTGCGATCGATTTTTACCAGAACGTCCTGGGGTTCAAACTTCTCTTTCAGGAAGGGAGCTGGGCCGAATTCGTGGTGGGAGGCATTCGCTTCGCTCTCCAGGAGCAAACAGAACCGGTCGACCCCATGCAACGCGGAATGGTTTTTTGGGAAGCCCGCCCCATCGAAACCGTCATGAAACAACTCGAAGCCAACGGCGTCCGCTGGGCCGGACCGCTTGAGGTCCATCCATTTGGCAAACTGATCCGCTTTGCCGATCCCGACGGCAATCTTCTGGGCCTTTATGAACCTCCCGCCTGATCTGCTCCCGGCGCTCACCCCAAATTTCCGTCCTCGATAGTGTCAACTCAACAGCAATTTGTTGAAATAATACCATCCTATCCGCAGGTACTGATCCAGATAAAGATTGTCCAGTCCGGTGTTCAACCACCAGCAGTCAAATTGTTCCGCGTAATCCTTTTCCAATGGCTGAATGAAAATCCTGCCCCGGTCCGGATCCCAATTTTCGTTACGGTCGAGGAAAAACCGGTACGTCCGGGTCTGAAAATACGGGACTAATAAAATGGCCGAGCGAATTTCCCGTTCTGCGAATAATCTCCGCAAATAGCCTCCCGCGTCCACCGCGTCGCCCAGCTCGTTGTTTATGAACACAAGGTCATCCTTTGAAATTTCCAACCGCTCCGCGTTCTTGAGATGCCAGCCGCGAACGTCGAATGACCGAAGCGCCTTCCAGGACCTTTGGTAGTCCTCCAGCAGAATATAAATTTTTTTGCATTGGCCCGCCCGGTAACAGATCGAAACTTTTTCATTGATTGTCCAGGTCAACACCGCATCAACGGGTTCCGCTACGGTTTCCTCCACCACTAGAAAAATTCCAATATTCCGCAGTAAAGCGGAGTGGAACATCACCAGCGCGGCGGCCGCCGCAAGGAGAAAACCGCCTCCCCACAGGGACGCACGACGATATTTGAAATTAACTGGAGCCACGGGGCAAAAGAAAAAAGTTGACGGGAAACTTGATCCACTCGCTGACAACGTAGGAGAACCGGTCCGGAAACCGCCACCACCGGTCGGATTTGAAGGGATCCCGGTCCCGGGTAGGATGAACATAATTCAAAACCATATCCTCGCCGCGAAATACATAATCGAAAACCATGGCCAGCCGCCGCATGTTATACGCATCGCTCACCACGGTGGCGGAGCGAAGTCCCGCTTCGTGCATCAGTTGTTTGGCCAAACGCGCATCGTGCCGGGTGCTGGTGGAATGGCGGATGAACAGAAGATCGGGAGAAATCCCCTCCTCCCGCGCCTCCTGCTCCGCCAGTTCCAGTTTGGTTTTCCCGAAAGGAACCATCTTGATCCGCGTATCCCCCACGATCAGCAATCGGTCCGTGTAACCCGTCCGAACCAATTGCAACGCATACCGGACGCGGGAATAGGAAGCCGCCGCGACCACCACCAGATCCGATCGGACCGGACGCTCTCCCAACACCAGAAAATCGCCGAATGCCGGAAGCCAGACCCGATGCGAGGTCACCAGAAGCCCATACAGCAGAAATGCAAGGATCCCGCACCGGGAAAACCGGGATCGGCAAACCGACCGGATCCATTGAGAAGAAACGAATGAGGCCATGAACAGGCGGGACCAAGAGAGGGTTTGGGACGGTCGAAACGAGCCCCACACGAAGTGGGTTGACTCATTATACATAAAATCAGTAAGATGAACTCATGGAAGGCGAACTGACCCATTTTAACGAGCAGGGCCGTGCCCGAATGGTGGATGTCACCTCGAAGGACATCACCGAACGCGTGGCCGTGGCCACCGCCGAAGTGCACCTCAAACCCGAGACCCTCCGGCTGATCAAGGAAGGCCAGATCAAGAAGGGGGACGTGCTGGCCGTGGCGCAGGTGGCCGGCATCATGGGAGCCAAGAAAACGCCGGACCTCATCCCCATGTGCCATCCCCTGGCGCTGTCCAACGTGGACATCGGCTTCTCGGAAGATCTCGATCCCGATCCGCAAACCGGTCTCTGCGTCATCCACATCACCGCGCGGGTCAAGGTTACGGCAAAGACCGGGGTGGAAATGGAGGCGTTGACGGCCGCATCGGTGGCGGCCCTCACGATTTACGATATGTGCAAGGCGGTGGACAAGGGAATGACGTTCCAGAACATCCGGCTGGAGCACAAATCCGGCGGCAAGTCGGGCGTCTTCGACCGGGGTTAGGGTCCTCACCGACACCCGACAAACAATTTCATTGGTCTCTTACCATGATTACAGTAAAATATTTTGCCAGCCTCAAAGGCATCGCGGGAAAGGAAGAAGACCGTTTCGACCTGGGAGGGGAAACCACTCTCAAGAAACTCGGCGAGGCCGTTGCCAAAACCTCTCCGGTACTGGGTGAAATGGTTCGAGACAGGAAAATCATGATTTCCGTCAACATGGACGTGGCGGGAGACGATACCATCATTCACGATGGCGACGAAGTGGCGCTCCTGCCCCCGTTTTCGGGCGGATCATTTTAAAGGAAACCTTGATATGAGCACAGCACTCGAATCGAAAATCCGGATCCAGCGGGAAGATTTCGTCGTGACCGACGAAATCGAGGCGATCAAGAAAGTATCGCGGAATATCGGGGGCATCGTGACCTTCCTCGGGACGGGGAGGGAACTGTCCAAGGGTGAAAACATCACCCAGCTCAATTTCGAACATTATCCGAAAATGGCCGAGAAAAAACTCGAAGAGATTCGGGAAAAAGCCATCCAGGATTACAAAATCATCGATATGATCATTATTCACCGCATCGGTGAAATCGACATCGGTGAAAATATCGTGCTGATCGTCGCCGCAGGCGAGCACCGCAAGGAGGCCTTCGTCGCGTGCGAGTGGGCGATTGCCGAGTTGAAGCGCATTACACCCATCTGGAAACGGGAGACCACTTCCAATGGAGAGGTCTGGGTTCAGGCCACTCCCTGACGGCGGCTCCAAAGGGCCGGGAGGGTCACAGGCCCGGTCCTGATCTTCTTCGTTTCCGGCCGGATCCCCGCTCCAGATTTGTTTTTGAATCTCCCCAATCCCCGCTATAATCCGTTCGGCCTCATCACGGAAAA
>Ga0210019_1003333_pt1 | contig 14811 bp, 11 predicted proteins | sample CryGeyCG2114_020_2_FD_183969 | JGI IMG/M metagenome (GOLD analysis project Ga0210019, IMG submission 183969) | Groundwater microbial communities from aquifer - Crystal Geyser CG11_big_fil_rev_8/21/14_0.20 (SPAdes) (version 2) | ecosystem: Environmental > Aquatic > Deep subsurface > Groundwater ...
GGATTGCGGGAAAAAGCAATAATCGTTTGACGGTTGGCGGAATGATCACCAAGGTTCTGGCGGCAAAAAAAACCATGAGCTTTGGCATTCCCACGCTAGTGGTCAATGGACTGGACGACAAGGTCGTGGAGAAAATTTTTGCCGGCAAAGATGTGGGAACATTATTCTGGTCAGGAAAAGGCAAGATTCGTGACCGCAAGCATTGGATCGCGCATACCTTGAAATCCGCCGGAACACTGACCCTTGATGAAGGAGCCCGGAAGGCCCTGGTGGAAAGGGGGAAAAGCCTACTGCCAGCTGGGTTGATTAAGGTTCAGGGCAAATTTGAGTTTGGAAGCGCCCTGACCCTCATCGACGAATCGGGTGCTGAAATCGGCCGTGGACTGGTCAACTATAACTCCCGCGACCTCGATAAAATTAAAGGCATGAAAACCACCGCGGTGCGTAGTCTGATGGGGGAATCTTATTACGAAGAAGTGATTCACCGTGACGACCTTGTTGTCTTCGACTACCGTGGAGGCAATGAGCAATAACATGTTGAGCCGAGAAACCCTTTGCCCGCAGATAACGACATTGCCAGTCACCAACGGAGGTACTCCGTATGGCTAAATGGTGGGAGAAAGAACCACTTCGGTTTGAATGCCAGCCCGATTGTTTCAAGTGTTGCGTTAAACCGGGCATTGTGCATTTTGATCGTGAAGATATTCGCAACGCCTCCGACTTTTTGAAAACTTCTCCGGCAGAGTTCAAGCAAACCTACCTCACCCGCGATGATGGCGAGTGGCTCCTCGAAGTCGGGGAAGAAGGCGAACCCTGTCCTTTTTTGACCAGTCAGGGATGCGGCATTCAGGAAGGCAAGCCGAAACAATGCTCATCCTACCCGTTCTGGCGAGAGAATATGGACTCGAAATCCATGTGGAAGCTGGTCGGTGGGTTTTGTCCCGGTATTGATATCGGGCCGATGATCCCAATAGAGACCATAAAATCCTTCCTCAAAAAATTCACCTGCTAGGCGTGGGGCCATTGCTGGCCGGGTTGACAAGATGGGGGTGGGTGAGGATAATACCCCGCTGGGCGCAAATTTTATCCGTTTTTGTTGTTTATTTGGAGAGGTTCGTATGTCGGTTGCCGTAGTAGTGGGAATGCAGTGGGGCGATGAAGGGAAGGGCAAGATCATCGACCTGCTTGCCGAAAATGTAGATGTGGTGGCGAGGTACCAGGGCGGTCATAATGCCGGGCATACCATTTGTTTTAACGAAAAACAATTCGTCCTGCACCTCATCCCATCCGGTATTTTCCATGAAGATAAATTATGCGTCATCGGCAACGGGGTCGTGGTGGACCCTCGCGCTTTGGTGGATGAATTGCGCCAGTTGCAGGAAACCGGAGTTGATCTGGAGGGTCGGCTGGTTATCAGTGACCGGGCCAATATTATCATGCCTTATCACGGCACCAGTGATAAAGGGCGTGAGCGCGAAAGCGGATTCCAAAAAATTGGCACCACGGGAAGAGGCATTGGCCCCTCCTATGCGGATAAAATCGCCAGGGCTGGAATCAGGACTTGTGACCTGCGGGATGAAACCTATTTGAAGGATCGGTTACAGGCCAATTACGAAGAAAAACAAAAGGTTTTGAAAAGCCTTTACGGAACCGAGTTGCCCGGGTTCAACAGCATGCTTGATGAGTTGATGGGCTTCCGGGAAACGATTTTAAAATATATTGCCGATACCCACGTTCTCCTGCGTGACCAGATCGCCCAGGGGAAAAATATTTTGTGTGAAGGTGCGCAGGGCACCATGCTGGATGTCGATCATGGCACTTACCCTTTTGTGACTTCATCCAATTCAACCGCAGGGGGCGCCTGCACGGGTTTGGGCATCCCGCCCACGAAGGTGGATCGAGTGCTGGGCGTGATCAAGGCTTACACCACCCGGGTTGGTGAAGGTCCGTTCCCAACTGAATTGACGGATGCGGACGGCCAGCAACTCGGCAAGGTCGGGCACGAGTTTGGCGCGACGACCGGCAGGGCTCGACGGTGCGGATGGTTTGATGCGGTGGTTGGCAGATACGGCGTCCATCTCAATGGCGTTTCTGCGTTGATTCTCACCAAAGTTGATGTCCTGGATGGCTTCAAATCCATCAAGGTTTGTACCGGCTATGAATACAAAGGGAAAACATTCCTCGATATGCCCGCGGACCCGGAAGTGCTGGAAAACTGCCAGCCGGTATACAGCGAGTTTGACGGTTGGCAGGAGAGCACTGTCGGGATAAAGCAATACGACAAGCTCCCCCAAAACGCCAGGGATTATATCGCCCGACTGAGTGAACTGGTGGAAACTCCGTTCATGATGATCTCCACAGGCCCGGACCGGGAGCAAACCATCCAGCGCGAGCCTTTGTTCTAGTCCCCTTCTCCCTATGGCGGCAAAACCTTCTTGTTCTTCCCTCATCTTTGATATAATGAAAAGATAATTGTGTAACCTTTTTAGGATGCGGCCATGTTGACCATCGGCATACTGGTTTCAGCCTGCCTGTTTTTTTATTTTGTCGGTTACCGGGCTTATGCCCAGCGTCTGGACCGGGAATTGATTCGCCCGGAATTTTCCAGGGAAACCCCTGCTATAAAACAAAACGATGGTGTGGATTTTGTGCCCAGTAAACCGCTGGTGTTGTTCGGGCATAATTTTGCCTCCATTGCCGGGGCCGGTCCGGTCATTGGTCCGATCATTGCCATGCACCATTTTGGCTGGGCGATCACGTTATTTTGGATTTTAATCGGCAATGTGTTCATCGGCGCGGTTCACGATTACCTGACGCTGATGGTCTCGGTGCGCAACCGTGGCAGTTCGATTGCGGACATCGCGGAAACGACCATGGGTTACCGGGCCAAGGCTGTGTTCGCCATTTTCCTTGTTCTGGCCATGCTGTTGGTGATCGCCGTGTTTGGTGTGGTGGCCGCCAAAACCCTCATTGCCCAACCTGAGATGGTCTTCCCCACATTCGCCATTATTCCCGTGTCGATGATCCTCGGCTGGTGCATCTACAAAAAGAATTTCAACCTCCCGGCCGTCTCCGCCGTTGCGGTGCTGGTGGTCATAGCGAATATCTATATCGGATTCAAAATTCCCCTGCCCTTGCCGGATGAGGGCGTGCTGGGTCTCTCCCCGCTTATGTTCTGGTTTGTCGTGTTGATGATCTATGCCGGGGTGGCCTCCATCTTGCCGGTGCAAACGCTTTTGCAACCGCGCGATTATCTTTCTACTTATATCCTGTTTGGTTCCATGTCGCTGGCTATCGTTGCCCTGTTATGGGTGGCACCGGGACTGAACACCCCGGTGTGGAGGGGGGCCATGTCTGATGTGCAGGGCCCGGTCTGGCCGATGCTGTTTGTGCTGGTGGCCTGTGGTGCGGTGTCGGGGTTCCACTCTCTCGTGGTGGGCGGCACCACTTCCAAGCAATTGGCCAATGAAATGCAGGGCAAGCCCATAGCCTATGGCGGCATGCTCACCGAAGGCGTGGTTGCGGTTGTCACCGTCTTGCTGGTTGGCGGCGGACTTTACTGGGTGGCCCCGGCTGGCGGCGGTGTTGATATGGCGCAACTGGGGTTTCGCGAGACCCTGCAATCCGGCGGATGGATACTGGCATTTGGCAATGGATACGGTAACGTGGTGCACCAGATGTTGCCGGTTTTGAGTTTTACGTTTGCCTCCATGATCGCCGTACTGGCGTTGAACACGTTTGTGCTGACCACTCTTGATACGGCGGTGCGCATCACCAGGTTTCTGGTTCAGGAATCCTTGGGGAAACCGATCCCCTTTTTTCGTGATAAATATATTGTGACCATTGCGGTGGTTTTCCTGGCCTACCTGATTGGTGCGACCGATGGCTGGCAGAAAATCTGGCCTATTTTTGGAGCGACCAATCAGCTCATTGCGGCGGTGGCCCTGTTTGTGGTGGCAACGTGGTTGATGGCGGTCAAACGTCCGACACATTATGTGCTTTATCCGGCTGTGTTCATGGTTGTGACCACGGTCGGGGCATTGGCCTGGCAGGCGTATCAATTTTATACCGCGCCCGAACCGCATGTGTTTCTCGGCACGGTGGCGGTGGTGCTCATCGGGCTGGCAGTGTTTGTCGGATACGAAGCCATGCAAGCCCTTAAAGGAAGAAGAATGGTTGTGGGCCAGGTTGCGGAAGTCCCTTCCAACGCCGAGTAATTCCAGATAATATTTGGCTGACAAGTTTGAATAGTTTAAGATAAATGCCATTCAATAAATTTCGAGAGTGAACCTGTTGTGAAGATCAGCGAAATCCTCGCCATTCAGGCAAAACTGAAAGAAAAAAACGCTACCGCGAATAAGCCGAAACCAAAGCCGAAAGCGAGTGCCAACACCAAAAAAGCTCTCAAAGTGGTGCGCACGAAAGAAACTCCCAACCCCAACGCCTTGCAGTTCGTCATCAATGCCGTGCTTCTCGATAACGGCAACATTTCCTTCGCCAGCAAAAAAGAAGCGGAAGGCGACAAGATGGCCGAAGCCCTGTTCGAGCGGCCCGGTGTGCTGAGCGTGTTTGTCATGGATAATTTCGTCACCGTGACCAAAGACGAGAAGACAAGCTGGATCCCGCTGAAAGACCGCATCTGGAAAACCATTGACGAGACGGTGACTCCTTATCTGGCCGAAGGCAAAGTGCAGTTGAGCGAAGTCGATGTCATCAACTTTGCGAAGTTGGATAACGAGAAGAAACTTCAGGGAATCGAAATGGTGCTCAACCGTTCGATCCGCACCAACCTCGCGCAAGACGGCGGCGGCGTGGAACTGAAAGGCATTGACGGCGACGAAGTCAGCATCCATTACCAGGGAGCCTGCGGCAGTTGCCCGACCTCCACGAGCGGAACCCTGCAATACATCCAAACCCAACTGCGCCAGCAACTGCACCCCAAACTGACCGTCAAATCTGTGTAACCGGCGAGCCGCCGGTGGCAATTTTTAATAATCCCTCTCCCCTTGAGGTAGACGTGATGTTTCTCATAAGCCTTCGTGCTCCGCAGGAGTAGGTTAGGTGAGGGGGAGCCTCAAGGAACCCCTGTTTTTCAAAGTACCCTTGCAGGGCATGAATTATAATGAAAAGGTCAATGCAAGGGGCTGGGGTGATTTGCTTTTCGGGTTTTGTCAGTAGCTCATTTTAATAATTCCTCTCCCCTTGAGGGAGAGGTTAGGTGAGGGGGAAATAAATATCTCTTCCAAATCTTTCGCAAGAAAACTTCGAAGCAACTCGACCGATGCAGAATCAAAGTTATGGTCTGCCCTTAAAAACCGCCAGTTGGGAAATTTCAAATTCCGTCGCCAGGCACCCATAGGAAAATACATTGTCGATTTTGTATGCCATGAGAAATGTTTGATCGTTGAAGTCGATGGCGGTCAGCATATGGAAGCGTCGGTGGCTGATAATGACCGCACGGCATGGTTGCTATCGCACGGGTACCGGGTCATTCGGTTTTGGAACGATCAGGTCTTGAAAGAAACCGATGCAGTTCTAGAAGGAATTCTGCGTTGCCTGAGTGAGAAAAAACAGCGGTAAAAATATTGAGCCCCCCTCATCCTAGCCTTCTCCCTCCAGGGGAGAAGGGGTTTTTACTTCCTCTCCCTTGAGGGGAGAGGATTGAGGTGAGGGTGATTTCATAATGTTTTAACCTAAACAAAGAAATACTCTTGCAGACATGAAGGCCAAGGAAGAATATCAGGCACTAATGCAGTATCCAGGTCTGAGGGCTACCATCCCTAAGCTTGTCGAAGGACCCCCCTTTCTTTCCCTGCGCAAAACGGGTAGAATCGGATTGCGGAATTTGAATGCATGGTGAGGTCAACAATGGAAGCCCCTTAACTCCCACCGATCGTAAGTCCGCAAACGACCCGAAAGCGGACATTCACATTAAGTCTGAAAAAGGGGACTACTGGGAAGATTTAAAGCCGACCTCACCTACTAATGTATCCCTAGCCAATTTCAAACTTTGGTCCACATTTGTTTGGAGACATACAGTATTTAATCTTTTCTTTTAGGTATATGACTCGAAAGAACTTTGCAGGAGGAATGTATGGCCAATAAAAGGGATTCATTATTTCGGGAAGGAAAAACATATCAAGAAAGGACCTCGTATATAGGTGATGCTAGGTCATCAGGAAATTGGTTTATCTATGCTGAAGGTTTTAAAAAGGCGGCGCACATGCTTTTAGAAAATTGCCAAACAACCTATGACTATAATACTGTGGTATATCCGATCGTTTTCAATTTGCGCCATTATCTTGAATTGATATTAAAGTCTATTCTCATAAATTTGGACCACTTGCCAAAAGTGCCCCAAAGCGATTCTGACAAAAACATCAAAAAGAAACCCCATACCCATACCCATAAGCTTAAACCTCTTTGGGATGAAATTGGGAAGTTAAAGAATGAATTGGAGCCTCACGATAGAAATTCAATTTTTCACCCTCAACTGGATTTGAAAAAAATCAATCGCTATATTAAAGAATTTACCAAAGTGGATTGCATATCAATAACCTTCAGGTATCCAGACAAGAACTCAAGTTCTTGCGTTATTGATGGGATTCAGTGGCTTGATTTACATCATTATGTTGCTGAAATGAGTGAGATTAGCAAAATTCTTGAAGGGATTGATGATATGATTATCATCGCCATCGACCAAAGGAAGGAATTTTAGGCAGATATGTCCGGCGATTTCTATGTGGATATGTATGGTTAACTTCTTTTTGATTACATTACTCGATTTGTACTCCGAACAAGAGAAAAAAACCTTTCCACTTCCACAATTGGAAGTGCTACCTAGGGGAAAATGTCCGCTTTAGGCCGAAAGCTGACCACATTGGCTTTTTGTGGCATCCATCTCGTGCCGATGTCGATCTTCACCATTACTTGTTATTCCCCACCACCCAGGTTTCCGGGCAGGGCGAGAATGCCTTTCAGGATACTGCCCGGTTTTTCGGTCAAGGATTTATGTGGCTGAACCATGAAGTCCGGTTGGCTGAGTTTGCCATTGACTTTAACGTAAACTTCAATCACCCCGCCTTTCTTCCCGCCGGTTAAAATCTGGCCCAATAACGGAATCGCCTTGATGGTTTTGTCCAGCATTTGCAGGGGCATGGCTTTGACCTGGGCGAGGACGGTGTCTTCCACCAGGTTGGCTTTGCCGACCACGTTCATGTTGACTTGCGGGCTCTTCATCTCAAAGTTGTCGGTGTGGACGACTCCCTTTATGATTTTAAAATCTCCGCCCATGTAGTCATAACTCAATCCTTCTTTTTGCGCGCTGAGCGCGGTGGTGGGATTGAGCAGGGTGAGAAGTCCTTCCACGGCGCCAAGTTCGGGGATTGATCCGTCAACAAGGTTGATTTTTATATCGCCGGAGAGGTCGCGGGAATAATCGGGCAGTCCCGGTGTGGCAGTGCCCTGTGGCAGGGTTCCAGCCAATGCTCCTGAGAATGCCAGCGGACCCATGAGGTGTTGTGGCAAAAGTTCTTCTACTTTCAGTTTGTCGCCTTTAAACTTTACCCGATAGTTGCCGGACTTGGGTTGCAGACTGCCGACAAGTTGTATCAGCCCGTTCACAGGCCAGACCCGGCCCTCAGTGAGGTCAATTTTTTCTGGAGTGATTTTAAAAAGTGCCAGGACTTTTTTAAAGTCCCTGTCTCCGAGTTTGATTCCTTTCAGTTCGATCTGCGCCTGAGTCAGATTGGCGGAGCTTTCTTTGAATTCCAGTTGCGCCGTTTCTATATGGCGGTTTTCGAAAGCCAGGTTTTGCCCTGCAAGGACTCCTTTCAGTTTCAAGTCAGGAGAGATTTTGCCATCGGAAGGGACAGGCCCTTTTATTTTCAGATCGCCCGTCATGGTCCCGGAAGAGGGAGCCCACTCGCCCTGGTAGACCAGTGGAACCCAGCCCAGGCTGATCTGGTCCATCATCAGGTTTGAGTCTGTGGTGACGATCGGGCTGTTTTTATGAAAAGTCGAACTGCCTTTTGTGGCGATTTTCCCGCCAAAGATGTTTCCATTCAAGTCATGCGTGAGTCGGCCCCGGTTCAAACTTGTTTTTCCTTCCAGGTGCTGAATCTTAAAAGTCTGAATGTTCAGGTCGGTAACATGAAAAGCTGTGTCTATTTTCAGGTTACCAGTTAAGAGTTGTTCGGGATCAGGCAACGGGCCGGTTAGCTTGACCGTTCCTGAAATATTTCCCTTCACAAGACCAGAGGTTGTCGGGAGTTGGCTCAAGTCAATATTATCGAACTCGATTTGGTTTTTAAGGAGGACTGGCCCTGAAGCGGAAAGAGTAAGGGTTCCGCCTGAATGAAGGGCTCCGCTGAACGCGTTGGCTTTTATATTGTAGTACACTTGATGGTTTTCAATATTCGCACTCCCTTTTAAGTTGCTCAGGGAAATGGGGTGGCTTGCGTCCGCGGATTGCAAAACCAAATCGGCCGCCTGAAACTCAGCGGCTATCTTTAGCTTTTCCATTGCGTCATCTTTGGGCAAAGGCCCGGTGAGCGTGAGACTGCCGGAAACCATACCTTGGACCGGATTCCACGCCAGCCCTTTTTTTAATGGAAGTTGTTGCAGGTTTAAATTTTTCCATTCGATACGGGAGACAGCAGAGTTCTCAGGGTCGGAAAAAGCCAGCTTGCCATTAAGGCTGAAATTGCTACCAAGGGCCGTGCCTGAAAATTCGTGGGTGAGCATCCCATTTTCCCAGATGCCTTCGCCTTCTAATGATTCGATGGAATAGCGGTCTTCGAGTTTCAGGATGGCGTTATGGATTTTTAAATCAATGTGTCCGGTCATTTTCTTTTTCAGGACTTCAATTTGGCTCAGCGAGTCAAGGCGAAACCCTGTTTTTAATAATAGCCGGTCAACTTCTACTGATTCGAGAGGCAATCCTGATTGCCCAAAAAACTGCAGGGCAGGTTGTATTTCTTTTAATGAGAAGCTACTGGCTTTAAGGTTCAGGGAGATGCCAGCATCGTCGGCGGTCAGGTTTGAAATTGTTCCGTCGCCTTCAAGCAAGATGGTACCGATCTGCACTTTGACAGCCTGCGCCAATAGGTCCAGATGTTCATCTTTATTGAGAACAAAGGTTCCATCCACATTCAAAGGAAGTTGACTTGCGGAGCCGGGCCGGGTCAAAGTGACCTCGCCATTGGAGACGACAAACTTGTCGATGGATAGCGGAGTGTCTTTTATTTTCCCAGTTGTGGATTGAAGAGTTTTAGAGTCGATGAGTCCCTGTTCCTCCGCAGGTTTTTCTTTTTCTGCCCCTGGTTGTTCCTTTTCGATTGGCTCTTTTGGGGTTTCGGGAAGTTCCAGTTTTATTACAGGGTGTTCAAGTGTGGCAGATTTTATTTTGAATTCGCCTTTAAATAGAGGACTCCATGCCGCAACCAGGTCCAGCCGGTCGACCGAATATTGGTCGCCTTTTGGCGTGCTCACTTTGACGCCCTTGCATTGCAGTCCCAGCCCGCGGGAGAAGCCGAAACCTATCGAATCGATTTCCACTTTCAGGCCTGTATCACGGGAAACCTTTTGAATCATACTTTCTTTTACCGATTCGAGATCAATTTGTGTCAGGATGATCAGGACAACCAGAATCAGGAAAAAAGGAATCCAAACCCAGGGCTTCAGGATGAACCTGGACCCGGATACAGGCATATTATTTTTAGATGGGGGAGAGGCCATGATAAAGCTCAAGTTATTCGGGCATTTGCCGATCCCGGAATAGATGGATAATTCCTTTACTTTACCACACTTATCCCACTTGGCGAGCCCCTTGGCAGGGGAGTCGGCTGGCGATGGGATTTTGGATTGATTATGAGTTTCCCGGTTTAAAAACTCTTTGCTGATTCACCCTTCCGGGGAACAAAGGAATATTATTAAGTGCACACGGGGCCCCGCGCCCAGTGGGTGATAGAATTAATGGAAAATAACTTAATGGTTCAAATATGAAGATTTCGGGAAAACTCCGGAGTCTCTTGTTGTGGATGGTTCTTGCGGCCGGTTTGGCCTGGGCCTGGCAAGAAGGGAAATTGGAACCGGTTGTTAAATTTGGCCGGGAAATTATTTTCGGGAAGCCCCCGCAAAAGCCCACGGCAAAGGATTTTAAATTTGAACCGGTGACCCGGCTGGACATTCATCAGAAAGTTCTGGCCACAGGAACCGTGACTCTCAAAACGGGAGCGGAGGTTAAAATTGGTGCCCGCATATCCGGGCAAGTCAAAAGCCTTCTGGTTAAAATTGGTGATTTTGTACGGTCGGGAGAAGTCATCGCTGTGATTGAGCATGAAGACCTGCTTTCACGGGTAGCACGTTTCCAGGCGGATCTCAATGCGGAAAAAGCCCGGCTTGAGAAAATCCGTGCAGAGGGTCCGCTTGAAATCAGCAAGGCCCTGGCCGAGCGCGAAGAACTGCAGGTGCAGATAAAGCTGGCGCAGAAAATGCTGGAGCGCAATCAGGAACTGAACAAGAAAGGCTTTGTTTCCACCACAGTCTTAGATGAAGCGGAGGAAAGGCTGGAGGTGTTGAAGGCCCAGATCAGGCTGGCGAACGAAGAGTTGAAACTCAAGCAAAGCCAGTTAGAAAATGATACCCGGTTGTCAGAGGCCATGGTCGACAAGGCCCAGGCAAACCTTCAGGAGGAAGAGATTCAACTCACTTATGCCACGATCATGGCTCCTATTGACGGCATTGTCGCGTTTGTTTCCACTCAGGAAGGGGAAACGGTAGTGGCCAGCCTCAGCGCCCCGACATTTGTCAACCTGATTGACCTGCGAAAACTGGAAGTCACGGTCTTTGTCGACGAGACAGATATCGGGCGAATCAAGGTCGGGCAAACGGCAAAGTTCACTGTTGATACTTATGCCGACCAGTTCTTCGACGGTAAGGTCCGGGAAATTCATCCGAAAGCGGTGATCAAGGATAACGTGGTGAACTATGAAGTGATCCTTGATATTGAGAAAAGGGATGTTGCCAAACTTCGTCCAGAAATGACGGCCAATGTCGTGATCACTACGGGGACCCGGGAAAAGGTTCTGGCTCTCCCGAAAGAAGCGATCAAACGGGAAGGCAAGAAAACTTTTGTCGTCATGCAGGCGAACGGCGGACTGGAAGACAGGCCCGTTGAGCTGGGCTGGCGTGATGGCGGAAATATTGAAGTGATCTCCGGGCTTGATGAAAGCGACCGGGTGGGTATTCCTGACAAACCGTTAGAGAGAAAAGAGAGAGGTCGAAGGCCCTGATGAACCTTCTTGAAATGAACTCGATCTGCAAGAGTTACCGGAATATTGGTATTGAGACCAAGGTGCTCCAGAATGTGACGCTTCATATCAAAGAGGGCGACTACGTCAGCATAATCGGGCCTTCCGGTGCGGGGAAAAGCACGCTCATGGCAATCATGGGGTGTCTGGCCCAGCCCACCAGTGGGGAATATATTCTGGATGGCGAAGAGGTCGGCAAGTTGAACGACCGCAAACTTTCCCGCGTTCGCAACGAAAAAATCGGTTTTGTGTTTCAGGCCTTCCACCTGTTGCCGGGGGTTACAGCACTGGAAAATGTCATGCTACCAATAGTGTACGCAAAGAATTCCCAGGGCAATGCAAAGGAGAGAGCCAGGGCGCTTCTTGCCAAGGTAGGGCTGGAGCACCGCCTGCATCACACACCGGGACAGCTTTCGGGCGGTGAACAGCAAAGGGTCACTATTGCGCGCTCCCTCATTAATGATCCCCGAATCATTCTTGCGGATGAACCCACAGGAAACCTGGATTCAAAAAACGGTATCCAGACTATGCAGACTTTCGATAATCTGGTCAAGGAGGGCAAGACCATTATTCTCATCACCCATGACCCCGCCGTGGCGCAACATGCAGGGCGTATTATCTCCATCCTTGACGGACAGATAGCCTCAGACCGTAATTTGAGCTATGAAGAACAAACCCGACCCCTTTAAAACAACCGTGTATGCGAATTTTTAAAAATCTCAGACAAGCCCTAAGGGGATTGAGATTAAACCGGGGCAACACGATGCTCATGACGCTGGGCGTGATGATTGGTATTGCTTCGTTGACGGTGATCGTAGCCATTGGCGATGGCATCAAGATCAAAGTTCTCGACCGTATTACCAGTTTGGGATTTGGTCCGGAATCTTTCTCGGTGATGGCTGGCGCGGGACGATTGTTTTTTGCCCGATCGCAGAACACGACCAGCATGACCCTTGAGGATGCCGAAGACTTGTTGGCGCTTCCCACCGTCCGGCTTGTCGTCCCCCGCCAGAGGAAAAGCATACAGCTCATAAATAAAAAGGAGTTCACCAGCACCCGGGTTTATGGTGTGACTCCCGACTGGCAGTTGGCAAGGGGATGGGAAATGAAGGATGGCGAATTTTTGTCAGAAACCGATCTGGATCGCAGTAAAAGGGTGATTGTGCTGGGCGCAACCCCAGCCAAAAAACTTTTTAAAGACAAAGACCCTGTGGGGAAAATGGTGCGCGTGCAAAATAATTTTTATGAGGTGATTGGACTGCTCGAAGAAAAGGGTTTGACTGAAAGCGGATATGACCCTGATGACCGCGCCCTGATCCCGCTGACCACCTCCATGACGCGCCTGACTCACCAGACCTACCTCCACAGCATCAAGGTTGTTGCTCTGAAAGCTTCGCAGGTACCGGAAACCATGGAAGCGGTGAGGCAGATTTTGCGCCAAAACCATAACCTTTCAGTTCTTGCCGAAGATGATTTCCGTTTTATTACTCCCGAAGGAATTATGCAACGGGTGACTGAGTCGGAGCAGGCTTTAAACCGCATGTTGATTCTGGTCTCAACGGTTTCCCTTCTGGTGGGTGGCATCGTTATCATGAACATTCTTCTGGTATCCATCCGGGAAAGGGTGCGGGAAATAGGCATTCGCCGATGCTTCGGCGCGCGCCGGTCTGACATCACCATTCAATTTTTATTCGAATCGATTCTGGTTTCCCTGTTGGGGGGGATTATGGGAGTTGCGCTGGGGTTGGGCGTTTCATTTGGATTGGAACGCCTCAATATAATCCCGACTCATATCACGATGGAGCCTTTTATTTTGTCGTTTGTATTTTGTTCCCTGATTGGTTTGATATTCGGGATTCATCCTGCCCGCAAGGCGGCCTTTTTGAGCCCGGAAGAATCCATTCGATCTCAATGAGTTGACGGATGAATATTTTTTCTTCTCTAGCCATAGCGATTAAGGCTCTATTGGCCCACAAGATGCGTACCTTTCTGGCGTCTCTGGGCATACTGATAGGAATTGCCGCAGTGATCATTATGGTGGCCATTGGCAAAGGTTCGCAGAAGGAAGTTATGGATGTGATCGCAGGAATGGGTGAAAACCTCATCACCGTTAATGCCGGGGAAATGACACGGCGCGGAGGGAGGCTTCGCCTCACTGGGAATGTGACCACTCTGACTGTTCGCGATGCCAACCGGATTATGGATGAAATCGGCGAGGTGGAAAGGGTGGCCCCTTTTGAAGAAAAAAGGATGGTGGCCAAGTTTGGCAATAGCTCGGCAGAAACTACCATCGCCGGTTCTACGGTTGACTTCCCCATTGTCCGGGACTACCGCTTACAAAGCGGGGAAATTTTTTCTGAAAGGGATGTGAAAACAGCCAGCCGTGTCGCTGTTATAGGAATGACGGCGGTTAAAAACCTGTTTGGTGAAGAAGATCCATTAGGGCAGATGATCAAGGTGCAGTTCATGCCCTATAAAATCATCGGCGTTTTCGAACCGAAAGGGTTGGATACCAACGGGTTGGATCAGGACGACCTGGTGTTGATCCCGATCTCGACCTATATGCGCCGAATCGCCAACCAGACTTTTATCAGCCGGATTTTTGTCAAGGCCTCATCGCGACAAAATATTACCAAAGCAGAAGAGAAAATCCACGAACTTCTCCGGGAAAACCACAAACTCACCGATGATCGCAACGATGATTTCACCATCGTCAGCCAACTGGATATTGAAGAGTTGAAAAAGGAAACCACCGAAATGTTTACCAAACTTATTGTCGGAGTGGCGGGGATTTCCCTGTTGGTGGGCGGCATTGGTATTCTGGCGGTGATGCTGATATCGGTCAAGGAACGCACGCGCGAAATAGGAATCCGCAGGGCGGTGGGTGCGACACGCAAAGATATTGTCCGCCAGTTTCTTTATGAATCTTTGATCATCGGATTTCTTGGCGGGGGACTGGGCATCTTTCTTGGAGTCGGGTTGACGCTGGGTCTTACACATTGGGGCAAATGGACCTTGATTCTTGATCCCGATTCCATCTGGGTGGCGAGTTGGGCCTGTGCCGGCATCGGTGTTTTATTTGGCGTATTTCCCGCTATTAAAGCCTCTAAACTCGACCCAATGGTGGCCTTGACGGTAGAGTAGGAGGGTTGCGCCGGGGAGTAGATTGCCGTCGTGGCATTTTAATTTTTGGGTTTATCGTAACAGGGGAGTCGTGACCCGGCACAAAAAAAGGGCTTGCCCCCTTGACAGTGGACAAACCCCTCTTTGCCTGTGAGTAAAAGACTATATCCCCTTCTCAGGGGGAGGAACATCTTAAGCCGAGACAACTTTTTGCTAGCTAATGAACTATTGCTCATTGGCCCCACGCCTGGTGGCTAGAACATAATACCGCCGTGGTTGGCGGAGATCATTCCGATTAACATGGGGATTGAAAGCCAGGCATTGGTTCTGCTGGCAAGAAAAGCCATTCTTTTTGCTTTGTTCAGGGCATCGCCTT